>Ga0256845_1001031_pt1 | contig 23745 bp, 18 predicted proteins | sample RiftiametaG_FD_189101 | JGI IMG/M metagenome (GOLD analysis project Ga0256845, IMG submission 189101) | Tube worm associated microbial communities from hydrothermal vent at the East Pacific Rise, Pacific Ocean - Riftia | ecosystem: Host-associated > Annelida > Integument > Unclassified ... | reverse complement strand
AGTTCTGGGCGAAGTGGCCGGGGGCGATCTCGGTGAGCTCGGGGGGGGCATCGGTGAGGCATTTTGTGGCGTCGCCGAGGGTGTTGCGCTCGCGGAAGGCGCAGCCGGTGGGGGGGTGAGTTAGATCCGGTGGCATGCCGGGGATGGTGTAGAGCGTTTCACCTTTTTTGTGAGTGGCGGGGATGCTTTTTATCAGGGCGCGGGTGTAGGCGTGTAGGGGGGTGGCGAAGAGCTCTTGGGTGGGGGCGCGTTCGACGATGCGGCCTGCATACATGACGTTCACTTCGTCACAGCTCTGGTGGACGACGGCGAGGTCGTGGGTGATGAGGATGACGGCGGTGCCTAGGTTTTCTTGTCGGTCTTTGATGAGATCGAGCACTTGCTTTTGCACGGTGACATCGAGCGCGGTGGTCGGTTCATCGCAGATGAGGAGTTCGGGTCGGGTGATGAGAGCCATGGCGATCATTACGCGCTGGCGCATGCCTCCGGAAAATTCGTGAGGGTAGGCGTGGATGCGTTTTTCGGGATCGGGGATGCCGACTTCGGCGAGGGCATCGATGGCGCGGTGGAGGGCTGCTTTTCCTTTGATACCTTCGTGGATCTCCAGGGGTTCGGTGAGCTGGGTGGAGATTTTCAGGAAGGGGTTGAGCGAGGTCATCGGATCTTGGAAGATCATCGAGATCCGTTTTCCTCGGATACCTCGTAGTTGTTTTTCTGAAGTTTGGAGGAGGTCCACTCCATCGAAGATGGCTTTGCCAGAATGGATTTTCCCCGGAGGCTGGGGGATGAGTCCAATTAAAGAGTAGCAGGTGACTGATTTGCCTGACCCTGATTCGCCGACGATGCCGATGGTTTGTCCTTTTTCTACGGAGAAGGAGACGTCTTCAACGGCGTGGACGACGCCATTGCGGGTGTGGAATCGGGTGGTGAGGTTTTGGACGTCGAGGATGGGCATTTTAAAGTTTAAAACTTTTGATAGGCTTCGCGGATGGCGGCGACATCGGCATCGGGATAAAGTCTTGATTCACTGTATCCCCAGACGACTCCTGGCCAGGCGGGGTCGGATTCGGTTCGCGCGACAATGTGGATGTGCATTTGCCGAACGATGTTGCCTAGGGAGGCGACGTTGATTTTTTCCGATTGGAAATGGCTGTCGGCAAAACGGGAAATACGACGAATGCTCGCGCAGACAGACATGTAGTCAGACTGCCTAAGCTCATGAAGTTCGGTGATGGATTCGTCTACTTCGGGGACGAGGATGAACCATGGGAAAATGGCGTTGTTTTTGAGCAAAATGCGGCAGATGCCGTGTTTGCCGAGATCGTGTCCGCCGTCGGCGAGTTGTGAGTTGAGTTGAAAGGGCATGGTGGTTTGTATTGAGAGTGTTAACTTGTATCGAGTATTTGATTCGAGTCAAGTTGTTTCAATGTTTCGCCGAGTTTGCACTCAGTGATCAGCGTTTCATCAATGACTATTCAACATGCCATTTGATAAAGGCTTTGTGCCCTTCGGGGAAGATCGTGGAGGGGGCGATACTGATGGTGAATTGTTGCCAAGTGGCGTCGATAGTGGTGGTGGTTCCTTCGTCCAGTGGGTAGTCGATCCAGGATTGGAGGTCGCTGCTGATGCTGAGGTGGTATTGTTTGCCTGCGGGGAGTTGAGCGCGTTGTTTGAAGCTGGCGGTGAGTTTGGGCTGGGTTGATTGGAGATCGGTGCCGAGGATAGGGAGGATGGAGGCGTCGTCTTGGGCGGAGGGCTGACCGCCAAACATGTATTCTACAAGGTTTGTATGGCCGTCGTTTTCGGGGTCTGCATCAGGGAGTGCTTCATCAGCCATTAATCCGGCATCGAGCGCGTAGCGGACGACGGGGTCGTCGCCATCAACGAGTGGATTTTTAAAGGAAAATAAATCTAATTTGGAGGTGGTTGGGCTAAATAGAAAGTCGGCATCGTGGTCGTTATCGATGTCTAAGAAGGATTGAAATGAGAGGGCTGAAAAACTACGGTAGGGGGCTAAAAAATCATATTCTTGACTGGTTATGGGGCCGTAAGGACTTGCCGAGGTGTAGCCTTTGAGTCCGCAGCTATCGATGGTTCCGTCGCCATTGTAATCCGCTAGTTCTTGACCATAAAATCCATTGGAGGTGTTAAAGGTATTGAGTGGGCGGAATCGACCATCGGGTGAATTGTATGCCATGGAAGGGATGAACAATGGATTGCCAAGGGCGTCTGAGATGACGTCATTGAAGATGAACTCCATCCTACCGTCTTGATTGAGATCTAAAAAGGTATTATCTAGTATGAGGTTGTTTCCCAATGCGTCTGAGACAAGAAGGGCGATGGGGTAGGAGATAATCTCTGAAATTCCGCCAAAGCCGTTGCCGTAAACAATAGACATTTTGTTTTCGGTCTTTTTGGGAGGGTTTGTGAGGTAATTAGTCGAGATAGCTCCTGTGATGGGAACTGCAAGATCGAGTGAGCCATCGCCATCGATGTCTGCGATGGTCGCTTTACATGAAACGGTCACCGGGTTTCCCAGAGCATCAAGCGCTGAGCCTGGGGAAATGAGGGCGTGAATTGAAGTTGAAAATTGACCGTTGATGTTTTCATGCCATCCAAAGGCATTGGTCATGGCATCTAGGTCGCCATCGTTATCCCAGTCGGCATAGGCGATGATGGTATGTTTTTGGTTCGTTGTGCCATTGAGGAATGATTCTGATAGGTCTTCCGTGTAAGTAAAGTTACCAGAGCCATCATTAAGGGCCATAAGGTAAGTGTAGGTGTAATTATCATTTCTAGAAATTTCTCCGGTAGCTGATGAGGTAGTTCCTATATAGCCTAGGTAGCTGACTCCCGGTTTTGGCTTACCTAGTTGCACATGGAGATCTAGGTGTCCGTCGCGATTGATATCGATGACTGAGATGGAGTGAATGCCGATATTTTGGCTGCGGAATATCGAGGGGAGAAGTTCTGTTAAGTCTCTTTCTCTACTCCATCCATTACCTTGCTGGTTTGTGATGAGGGTTACATCACCAGAGGCTGTTTTTCCAACGATGATGTCGCTGAAGCCATCAGCATTAAAATCATTTTTGAGTAAGATGTTTTGTGTGATGGGCGAGAATCCCTGCCAGGAAAAAAGAAAGGTGTTTGGTGATGATTTTTTCCCAATACTTAATTGTTTTAAGTCTCGGATGGGAATAAAATTCTCTGATGGTGAGAGTGCGAGGATAATGTCATTTTGGCCATCTTTATCGATGTCTGTGACCAGACTTGGGCGTGGGCGATAGTCGCGTGCTAGGGGGCGGTTCGGTGAAAGTTGGGTTTCAATGTTCGTTGACCATGCGCTTTCTGGTTGGTCGTATCTGAATGACCGAAGGGTAATTGGGGTGGAGGAGTATTCCCAAAGAAGAGTATGGATGGTGGCGGGGGTGTTGGCTGTGGAGTCGACACCGAGAATGGTTTCTAGCGATTCTGGGTGGGCTGTGGTGATGGGAGGGGTGAATTCATTTCCCGACTGGAGGGAGTAGATAAATTCAGCATTGCCGATTCGGAAAAGGTCGATTTGCCCATCTCCGTCGAGGTCAGCCCAGCTCCATTCATAGGAATGAATGATGGTGTCATTTGAAAATTTTAGGAGTTGGGGTGAAGAAAATGTGTGGTTTGTTTTTTGAAAAATCGCACAAAGCCCTTCGTTGCCGGCAATGGTTCCTTGGTAAGTTAGGTCGAGTAGTCCATCGCCGTCGATATCGACGAATGATGCGGAGCTCGGGAAATTTTCTTCGGATGGCAACGTGGCTATGGCTGTTGTAGCTGCGCTATTTCCCCATGAGATACTTAATTGATAATCGCCCGTGTCTTTCGGAATCTGGATGATGAAGTCGATGTAGCCGTCTTGATCGAGATCTGATCCATGAAAGGTGGTGGTGTTTGCTGGAAATGTTTCGAGGATGACGGGGTGAGAGAGTTTTGCGTCGTTGGTGTGGGAATAGCTTATCAGGTTGTATTGAATTTGTTGCGGATCGCTTCGGTCTTGCTCTAGCGTGAAAATTTGTGTATTTTCACCTGCGTTTCGGATGCCAGCACCGAGGATGCTATAGATTTCCCGACGAGGCGGAATGAAGGCATGGGGTCCATCGAATTCCCCGTTGGATTGTTGGTAGTAGATTATATTGCCAGCGAGGATGTCCAGATCGCCATCGTCGTCAATATCCACGGGAGTGAATTTTTGAACGGATGCGAGGTTGGTGAAGACTGATTCCAAATCATCTGCTTGAGCTGACGAGAGTAGCGCTATAAGTGGGAGAATGAGCGCAAGCTGGGTAGTGGATCGGGTGAACATGTGAAAAAAGGTGGGGATTGGGGTGGGGCTTTTTTGCGCCGAGCTGGGGCTCGGCGCTCCTGGTTAGTTCATGCAGCAGCGTTTGTATTTTTTTTCGGAGCCGCAGGGGCAGGGGGCGTTGCGGGAGATTTTAGCGTCTTCGCGTGTGTAGGTGTCTCCGTTGGAAAGGGCTCGGAGTATGGGTGATCTTCCGTGTTTGATTTGGTTATATTGAACATAAATCCGATCCAAAATATTGGAGTAAAGTCTGGAGGTTTCACTTTGATTGTATGAGTCTAAGTTGTTTGAATGGGAAGATGTTTCTAGGGTTATGAGGATTGTTATATTAATGAGGAGTTCGTTTAATAATAAGTCTTTGGGGTCGTCTATCACGAGAGACAGTCCTCGGGAAAATCCGCTGAACCATACGCTGAACATCGGATAGCCTTCATTTGAGGAAAGTAAGGGGTCAAGGTGGCTATTGAGAAGTCCATCTTCGACCGCCGTGTGAAGTGCCACAAAGACCTTCATGTATAATTCAAAGTCTTCCGTGTTTTCCCAATTGGGAGAATAGATTTGATAGTTTTCTGGATCATCCCAGATGCCTTCAAAGGTTTTTTGCGGACTGAGAGGGGTGGTCGCCAAGAGTGTTCCCGCGATGTATCCTTGGATTTCAGATACGTCTTGTAAGCTGTTTTCTCTTGAATAGAGGCTGTGAAGGTAGAAAAAAATGGCAGCTGAGTCGGAGTTTTCGGGGCGGGGGGCGAGATGCTCTTTTAGGGCTAGATGAAGTTCAGCATCTTCGTATTCGTGAATATTGCGTTCCGGAGTTTTACGGTTGCTTCGAAGTCCTAGAGAAATCTCAACCGTTTCCAAGTCTCCAACCACGCTAATATCACAAAGGTGGGCTGCGAAAATTGAGCGGATGACATCGATTTTTTGAGTGGCATTGAGGGTGATAAGTGTGGAAATGATTCTGGCATTGAGATCACGGGTGAAATGTTTTTTTGAGATGTATGACGTGAGTTCTTGAATGATACTGTTGAGTTCGATTTCTTGTTTTGCCAAATTTTCAAGAGCCGTTACGACGGTTGATCTTGCGATCTCCTTCATGTCTTGGTCGTTAATGGCCGCAGTGAGTAATAGAATGGCTTCGTCTCCATATTGAGAGAGTATTAGGGGCATATCTTCGTAGAGAAAACATTCGTCAAAAGAAACTTCGGAATCATTAAGCTCAATGAAAAAGGGAAGATGTTTGATGTCGTTGAATCTTGAGAGTGCCCGGTAGGCATGGACGCTGACATCGTAGTGTTTGTGGGTGAATCCATCTTCTTCATCTTCGTCATATTCCGGCAGCGAAAAATGTTTTTCATCGGCAATGTCCATGAGGGACTGTTGGTCATCTTGGGTGAATTGGAATGTTTCGTAGATCTCCGTATTGAAATCAAAAAGGGATGGTTCGGGGAGGTTGATTAGCTTATGAAGTATGGTTTGCACGGTGTATAAATGTTTTTTTGAGGGGCGTTTTAGAGGTTTTCAAGAGCGTTTTTTAGGGTGATGCAATCTTTGAAATGGATGGTGAAAGGTGGGGATTGTTGTAATTCCAAGAGCGCATTTTGGACTGGATGTTTTTTTCCAGATCCGCTTTTCCCCTGCAATGACCATGCTGAATTTAAGCTCCAGACTGATATTTTCAGTGAGAGGAGTTCCCCGGGTGATGACTTCTTTGAACCTTCGTAACCCGCCTTCGCGCTGGAGAGCTATTTTTACATTGTGATTTAGGCAGGTCTTAAGAAAGGAGAAGACGTGAAAGAGAGTTGTTTTTCCCGTGCCATTGCGACCTAGAAAAACCGCCATGGGTGGGAGATCCGTCAGGTGGACATCCTTGAGTGCCTTGAAGTTGCGAATGTGTATGGCTTCTATGATCATGGTGTTAGGCTGTGCGGAACTGAATTTCTGGTTGGGCGTTGCGGAGGGTTTCCGTGGTGTTGACTTTGAGGGCGTCATCGCCATCCAGCGTTTGAAGTTGGAACGGGTGAGTTTGAATACACGGAAGCCGAGATCGGGGGAGGAGTTTTGAGTTTTGAGTGTCTGAGAGATCGAGTTCAGCTTCTGTTTCCTTGACTTTCGCATCGAGTTCTTCACGGGTTTTTTTGCCCGCACGGCGGATGCGTTTTTTGGCGATGTCTGCGATGGTTTTAGCTCCAAGTGTGCGTGCGTAGAGGGGGGGAGATGGCGAGTTTCTGAGGGGCTTCGGGCATGGACGCTTGTTGTTGGAATTAACTGAGTGTTGAATACTTGATTTTGTGTGAGCTGACCAGATGTAAATTGGATTGTGTTGCGCCGAGCTGGGGCTCGGCGCTCCTGGTTAGTTCATGCAGCAGCGTTTGTATTTTTTTCCGGAGCCGCAGGGGCAGGGGGCGTTGCGGGGGGTGTTGATATCGATGATGCTGGTGACGGTTTTTGTGGCGGATGTTTTTTTGGTCGCGGGTGTTTTTTTAGCGAATCGAAAAATCGATTGGATCAATGAATCGAAGAGATCAGAGGTTTTTTTGGGAGTTGTATCATCGTCATCTTCGGCGGCCATCACCCGGTAGGCTGAGTTGATGATGGATTGGTAACGATCGTCGGTGTTGTTTTTTTGCCAAAGGTCGAGACCCATGATGAATCCTTTGATCCATGGCGAGTAGTTGGTGATATCTGGACCGTTTTCTTGTGCTCTTGCATGAAAAAGCGGATGGATTTCTTGGGATGTAAAGTTGTTTCGGATGGTGTTGTAGATTGCTTTCAGTGCTTGCTGAAACGACTTTTTGTCAGTTTGGTTAATCCATTTGGGCTGGTGTTGTTGATCGCCGTGGTAATGATCCCAAATGTAGGGGGTGAGTTGAGTGAGCGCGACGGGATTTCGGAGACACGCTGCCGCGGTTAGTAATCCGTCCACTTGTGTGTCGGATGAGAGTTGGGTCTCGTTGATGTAAACCCGAAGGAAAAACTCGAGGGTGTCGTGTGGTGTGGGATTTTCCAGGAGCGGTTTATTGTGTTCTTTGCGTGCGAGGACGGCCTCGCGGATTTCGAGTTGTCGGAGTCGACTCGGGGACGGGGCGGGGGAGAGTCGTTTTTTGCGCACACCTAGACGAATTTCGCAGGAATCAAGGTCGCCGCAGATCGGAAGCTTCACGAGGTGGGCGGTAAAGACGTTTTTGATGTTAGGGAGTGTCTCTTTGGCTTCGAGCTTGATGAGAGCGTTGACGATGTAGGCGTTGACCTGGCGGGAGTAGGGGAGAAAGCTGAGGTAGCGGTTGAAGAGTTTGACGATGCGGTCGTGAGCTTCTGGAGTGCTGCCAATTTTCTCGAGTGTTTGGACGATGGTGCAGGTGGGGACGGCTGGGTTTGTAGCGTCGAAAAGATATGCACCTAAGGCTTCTAGGCCAGCATTCCCGTAGAATTCGCTCAGGATGAGCTTGAAGTCAGCAACGAAAGTTTCATTGTTGTAGAATTCCTCCTGTTCTAGGAAGTGGATGAATTCTGGGACGTGGTCGGGGTTTTGAAGTTGTGCGAGTGCGCGCCATGCGTGGACTTGAACGTGATTGTATTTTTCGAAATAGTTCGTCTTATCTCCTTCTCGATCTGCTTTTTCTTCGGCCTCTGGTAAATAGCCGTCCGTAAAATGTTCAGCACGGCACAGACTCAGGAGATGATCCGCATCGTCATTGTTGATTCCGCGTTCCAGATAGTTCAGGTAAAGGTCTTCTGGGGATGGAAGATCGCTGAACTGGGTGATGAGTGCACGCATGGTTAGGTGTCTGAGTGAATGTTTTGCATTCTTGGAGAGGGGATGGTTACGCGCCGAGCTGGGGCTAGGCGCTCCCGGTTACTTTCGGCGGCGTGTTTCACCTTTGGTGTTTCGGGAGCGAGTAGAGAAGGTGATCGGGATGCCGGGGGTGGGGTGGGCTTCGCGCAGGCGGTTGGTGAGGTATTGCTCGTAGTTTTCTTGGAGCATTCGCTTGTCGTTCACAAAGAGAATATACGTGGGCACTGGGATGGCGGTGTATTTATCGTTGATGGCGGTGGTGGCGTAGAGGAGTTTGAGTCGCTTGGCTCCCCGTTTTGCCTGCGGCGGTTTGTTTTCGAAGGCGGCCTGGAGGAATCGGTTGAGTTTGCCGGTGGTGATCGGGGATTGGGCGAGTTTGCGGATCTCGCGTAGTTTTTCAAAGACGAGTCCGATGGATTGCTCTTTGAGGGCGGATACGCAGACGTAGGGGGCGTAGGCGAGGAAGAAAAGCTCTGTGCTGACGTGCTCCATGGCCTGTTCTAGCTTATCACTACGTGAGTTCTTAGGTTTGTAGACGTCAAATTTATTGAGCACGACTAGGCAGGGTTTTTTTTCAGACTGGATCATTCGGGCGATCTTACGATCTTGGGCTGAAATACCTTCGACGAGGTCGATGACGAGGATGCAGATGTCGGCGCGGCGGATCGAGCGCTCGGCACGCATGGCGGAGAAGACTTCGACGGAGGAGTCCATCTTGGTGCGGCGGCGAAGACCTGCGGTGTCGATGAGGGTGTGGCGTTCTCCGAGAAATTCGTAGGGGATATCCACGGCATCGCGGGTGGTGCCTGGGATTTCTGAAACGATGGTGCGTTCGTCTTTGAGGATGGCGTTGATGAGGGAGGATTTGCCGGCGTTGGGTTTGCCGACGATGGCGATTTTTAGCCCTTCGCGTTTCACTTCTTCTTCGGCCTCTTCGAGGTCTTTGTTGAGTGGCTCGATGACGACATCGATGGCGTCGGCGAGTTTATCGAGATTTTTCCCAAGCTCTGCGGATATGGGAATGGCATTGTCGTAGCCGAGTGAGGCGAAGTCAGCGAGGATGAGCTCTTGTTTGGCGTTGTCGGCTTTGTTGACGACGAGTTGCACGGGGGCTTTTGATTTGCGGAGTTTCTGCGCCAGTGATTGATCGATGGCGGTGATTCCGTCTTTGGCATCGACGACGAAGATAATGAGGTCGGCGGTCTGCATGGCAATATCCGCTTCGGTAGCGACGGCTTCGCCAAATCCATCATCGAGTGGCGCGCCGATGCCGCCGGTGTCAATCAGGGTGCAGGGCTGCTGAGTGGTGTAGGATGGCGCGGAGATGCGGTCGCGAGTGACGCCTGGCTGATCGTGAACGATGGCGATACGGCGCCCGGCGAGGCGGTTGAAAATGGCGGATTTGCCGACATTGGGTCGGCCGACGATGGCTACGGTAGGCATGGTGGGATAGTGATTGGGAAATGGGAAATGGGGGGGGGCGTTGCTCTGGGGAGCACGGGGAGTTTTGGGAGTCAGGATTTGGCGTTGTGGTGGATTTTGAAGCCGTGGAGGATGTAGCGGGTGCCGGACGAGAGGGTGAAGGTTGCTGTGATGACGGCGGGGTAGATGATCGGGATGGCTGAGCATTTAAGCATCACCCAGATGATGAGGGTCATTTGGGTGACGGTGCAGATTTTGCCGAGCCAGCTTGGTTCGATGGGGACGCTTCGCTTGAGATAGTAGAGAATAGTGATTCCGCCAAGGATAATGACATCGCGGGCGACAACGAGGGCGGCCAGCCAGAGTGGGATACGCCAGTTGTCGGCTCCCCACGGTGAGAGCGAGAGGGTGATGATGCCGGTGAGGAGGAGCAGTTTGTCGGCGATGGGGTCGAGAAATGCGCCTAATTTTGAGCGTTGGTTGAGGTGGCGTGCGACAAAGCCATCGATCCCATCACTGGCGGCGGCAAGGACAAAGCAGGCAATCGCGAGCCAACGTAGGTTTTCCTCAGGGTTGCCACGCTGGACACTTTCGCTGTATTGGATCGCCAGCACAGCAAAGACGGGGACGAGCAAAATCCGCGCGATCGTGATTTGGGAGGCGAAGGTGATTTTAGTTTCGAGTTTCAAGTTTCAGATTGGTGGTTGCCTTTTGATGGCAAGGGGGGTGTGATGCTGTGCAGACAAGATATAGTATGAATCAGACGGAAATAAAAGAACGATTGGCTAGGATGGGCGTGATGCCTTCAAAAAAACTGGGTCAGAATTTTCTCATTGATGAAAATGTGGCGCGCTGGATTGTGGATCAGCTTGAGGTGGAGGCTGGGGATACGGTGGTGGAAGTGGGGCCAGGAACGGGGGCTTTGACTGAGCATGTGGTGGAAATCGCCGACAAGGTGATCTTGATTGAGTTTGATGCGCGTTTGGCGGAAGGGCTAAAAAATCGCTACGCCGGTAACGATAAAGTGGAGGTGCATCACCATGATGGAGCTCGTTTTGACGTGCGTGTTTTGTTTAAGAATCATCCTGTGAAGCTTCTGGGGAATTTGCCCTATTCGGCGGGCGGCGCGATTATGCGCAACTTTATGAAAAAGCCCTCGCCAGTTTGCCGCGCGGTGTTGATGCTGCAGAAGGAATTTATTGATCGGATCATCGCCGTGCCAAAAACAAAGGCATTTGGCGTGCTTTCGCTGCGGATGCAGAGTGAGTGGACGAGTCGTCCAGTGAAGACGATCCCGCCGCAGGCCTTTTTTCCGAGGCCGTTGATTGATTCCACAGTGATGGTTTGTGAGCCGAGGGCGGATGATTTGCCAGTTTACGATGCTCGGTTATTTGATGAAATTATCAGACGAGGGTTTTCCCAACGGCGGAAGCAGGTTCGGAAGCAAATGCCGAACACTGGAAGCTGGGACGAGGCTGCGGAGTTGATCGGGGTGCCGCTGACGGCCCGGGCGGAGGAGATGAGTCTTGAGCAGTGGGTTGAGCTAACACGCTTCTATGATGACCATCCTCTGAAGGACAATCCACAGCAAGGCGATGAGTTGTTTGATGTGGTGGATGAAAAGGATGAGGTGCTGCGTCAGGAGACCCGTGATGTGGTGCATCGGGATGGATTGTTGCATCGGGCAGTCCACATGTTTGTTTTTAACAAGCGGAAAGATCTCTTTTTGCAAAAGCGTTCGAAGTTAAAAGATGTGCATCCGGGAGTGTGGGATTCCAGCGCGGCTGGGCATCTTAATGCGGGTGAGGAATATGAAGTGACAGCCGTGAGAGAACTCTCTGAGGAGCTTGGCATTGAAGGGGTTGAGGTGCAGGAGATCGCCCGAATTTCGGCCTGTGAAAATACCGGCTGGGAGCATCTACGGCTTTATTTGGCGCGCCATGATGGGGCCTTACGCTATCCTTGTAGCGAAATAGAAACCGGTCAGTGGTTTTCCATGGAGGTGGTCAGGGAGTGGGTGAAAGCCCGGCCTCAGGATTTTGCCAGCGGGTTTATCGAGTGCTGGAATGTTTTCGACGAAAAATTCGAGCGGGACTCTTAAGTTCAATAGTGAACTAAAAAGTTCAATAGTGAACTAAAAACTGAATACTTCCCTGAAAATGGGGGAGAGAAGTAGGCCCACCAGGAGTCGAACCTGGATCTACGGCTTCGGAGGCCGTCATACTATCCATTGTACTATGGACCCTTTCTATAAGGGGTGCACGGAGTGCGGGGCGATGCCTACTGGGTCCCATGGATAGAGTCAAGCAAGGATTTTCAACGGGTTGGCATTTTTTATTTTTTGGAATTTACTCCTTTACTCTAAGGAGAGAATTAGCAAGATCGTCACTAGCGATGACTGCGCATATGCGTGGTCATGGTAGAGCCCCCTCACTCCAACACACACTTAATATTCGTATGAATTACACATCCTACCGATCCTTTAAAACAGCAGCCATCACAGGCCTCGCTACCATTTTATCCACTTCTGCCCTTTTCGCGCAAGATGCCGATGCTGAACCTGTCGGATCCCCAAGCATGCTCCAGCAGTATGTCATTGCCGGTGGTTGGCCGATGATATTGATTGGTATGCTCATTCTTGCCTTGATTGGCCTATGCGTCTTTAACTTCATGAATTTGAGTAAAGCCAAGTTCTGCCCCGATGACCTCAAGGCCGGGTTGATGGATCACATGATGAACTGCCGAGTGCGCTCTGCTATTGAGCTGGGCGCGTCCCACCCAAGTTACCTAGGCCGGATGATGGCATACGCACTTCCCAATGTGGATGCCCGCCGTCCCGAAGATCTGGGCCGCGACTACGTGGAAGATGCCATTGCTGATTTCACCATCAACGAGAACCGTAAAAGCATGACGCTGATCAACTATATTTCACTGATTGCCCAGACCGCACCGATGATGGGACTGTTTGGAACCGTTCTTGGTATGGTGGCTGCGTTTGCCACTCTTTCCAGTGGAGACGGATCGACTGACCCCGGCCTGCTTGCTGGTGATATTTCGGTGGCGCTTTTGACGACTCTCTGGGGTCTCGTAACCGCTATTCCTTCACTCACTGCCTACTTCTTCTTTAAAAACAAGTTAAACAATCTCGTTGCCGAGTGTCACCACACGGCTGAAGAGCTTTTGAACGCTTCCATTCAGACTGTGAATGGCGATGCACATTTGGCTAAGATCCCTGAGGGTATTGCCGTTTAATCCACGGGTGCCTGTTGTTATTTTCGGCTAAATACTGGGTGTGATGATGGGGTAACCCGCTTCATATCCAACTCTAGTCAGAAAATTACTTGAGGCACCTCACAACAAACAGCTAAACACAAAAGGAATCATCTATTATGGCATCATCCAAATTACGCAAAGTTGCGGGCGCAAGCGACGACGAATTAAAAGTCGACATGTCGCCCATGATTGACATGGTTTTCCTGCTCTTGATCTTTTTCATTGTCGCCTCCACGGTGATTGTGGTGAAAAATGATCCTGAGGTGGAGCCGCCCGTCGCTAAAAGCTCAACCCAGCCCAAGGACGGCAAAGGCCGCATCGTCATGAATGTTCGTAAGGACGGCACCTTCTGGAATGAAGCAGGTGTGACATTTGACGATGAAAAAGCCATTGAAGACTACGTCAAAAAGAAGAAGGACGAGGAAAAAGCCAAGGGTTTGACGCCGATGATCCATCTTCGAGGAGACAAGGGCGTGGCGTTTAAGCACGTGCGCAAAGTCATTCGGGCTTCTGCCAGAGCGGGAGTCGATAACGTTGTTTTCTCCGTTTACGGATTCGCCAAATAATTAACTTCTCAACCATTATTACCCATGGCTCGTAAAAAAGTATCAGACAATCTCGAAGAAGACGAACCTGAGTTGGATATTTCATCGATGATCGATGTTTGTTTCCTGCTCCTCATTTACTTCCTCGTTACCACCACCATTCAGCCGCGTGAGCAGGATTTGAAGATGTCGCTCCCCGCAGCGGCTCCAGCAGATTCCGTTCCGGATTTGGCCCCGATGTTCATTAAAGTGGATAAGGCGGGCATTATTCTCATCAACACAGGAGCGGAGCAAGAACAGCTCGATGCCGATGTGAACAACCGCACATTACCTTTGCTCAAGGAGCGTCTTGATTCCTACGCCAATGCCGCCCGAGCTGGTGGCAAGCAGCCGATGGTTCAGATTTGGGCCGACAGCGAAGCGATGCAACAGCGTGTAATTGATGTGCTGAACTGCCTTGCTAGTGCAAAGGTGCAGAGCGTTACCTTCACGGATTTGGTGGATAAATAGCCAATTTCGTTTGATTCATTAACTCCCCCCTTGCTTCTTTCGAGAGGCTTGGGATATATTCAACCTAATCTTTTGCTATGTCCGCGCGTTGGATACAACGGCAAACATAGCCAACTCACTCCTTCTGATGGTTCTCAGAAATGACACTTTTTCAGACGACACTTTTTCAGAATACTAATTACTACGCATCCATAGAATGAATACGATTTTTAAACCATTTTCTTTTCACCGCACCATCGCTCTTTTTTCGCTGATCATGGTGATGGTGATTGGCTCCGCCAAGGCTCAAGACCTTACCACCCAGATGTCCATGGCCAATAAGGCGTGGGAAGCTGGAAAATACGACAAATCCCAGGCTATTTTTGAGCGAATTATCAAATCCTATTCCGGACGGGCTCCCATGCTTTATGGGCCTAGATTTGGAGTGATTTATTACCGCAAGGGCCTCACGGAACTCAAGCTTGCCAACGCAGCGAAGCGTGAAAATAACCTCGATGATGCCGCCAAGTGGTTTGAAAAAGCGGTGGAGTCATTTAAGGAATGCTACAACAAATACCCCAATGGGGTGGCGGGCATGGCGCAGACCTTGAATACTGCACACAAGGTATCGCTTCAACGATGGGCCGAGGCCTGTATGGGGAACGGTGAGTATAATGTGGCTATTGAGAAATATCAGAAATTTCTCAAAGAGCGTGAGCAACGGGACAAGCTACTACCAACTCCCGGGGGGTTCTATATCAACCTCGCGATTTGCCACTTTCTGATGGATGAGCCGAAAATCGCTGAAGGTATTCGTCATTTTGAAACCGCCTTGAAAAACAGGGACAAAATGAGAACAGCAGACGGCGGGATTGTCGCAGGCTTCCTCGCTCTGTCCACAGCTGTGATTAAGGTGGGCAACGAGCAAGCGATGATCGACTTTCTTAACAAGAACCGTGCGGATATCACACTTGAGCCCTATCAGATGTTTGAGTTCACTCCTGTGTTTATGAAATTGGGCGCTAATGCTTTGGAGTCTGAAATGTACACGGCGGCCTTTAACCTTTACGCTCTTATTCCCGAGACCGAGCGAGTGGTGCAAGATATCAATGTGCGTGTGGATCAGCTCAGTGGACGGCGAGGAATCAAGGATGGTCTGAACCTCGTTGAGCTTGAGCGGCTGCAGCAAAACTTGGCGAAGATCAAAAAGAGACAAAAGGAGGGAGCTTCCTACGATGCCCAGGCTCTGACAGCGATGGCCTACCTGCATGAGCACGCGGGGAACCAGCGGGGGGTCTATGGCGTTCTTGAGCAGCTGGAACGCTACTTCAAAAAGTGCAAAAAACGTGAAGATAACCTTTTTAATCTGGTTCGAGTTTCATCGATTATTGGTGAAATCTTTGCGACGGAAGAGTATGGAACCCTTTTCATTAAGGATTTTCCTAAAAGTGATAAAGTAGAAAGCGTTCGCCGCATGATGCTCTCTAGCCTCTTCTTTGGCGGTGAATACGAAAAAAGCTTGGAGGTCTCCGAGCTAATGATCGGAAAAGTAGAGCAAGGCACTGAGCAGCATGACCTCTGCCTGTTTGTGCTAGGTGGCAGCCACTTCTATTTGGGACATTTTGAAAAGGCGCAGCTGTTTCTTGATAATCACGTGAAAACTTATTCCGAGAGCAAGTTTATCATGCACTCTGAGTATTTTCAAAGTTCTAACCTGACTCGCCTCCAATACTGGGAGCGCGCTGCCAGCCTTCTCGATACATTTCTTGATAAATACCCTGAGCCAGTGAAGAATATTTATCTTCCCAATGCCCTGTATGATCGGGCGAACTGCCATTTCTCAGAAAGCCAGTATCCTCCGGCTCTGACGATTATTGATCGACTTGAAAATGAGTTTAATGGGAGTGTCGTTATTGATATGTCCTACAATATGAAGGGTAATATTTATGAGAGCATCGCTAAGTTTGAGGATGCTGAAAAATACTACCTGTTGGCTCTGGAAATCGCCGAAAAACGTCATAATCGGCTCGTTGCCGGGGAAGCCTTGAGTTACCTCGTGGGAATGCTTGGCGTGGAGAAGCGTGACAAGAAACCCAATCCACGGATTAAGGATGCTGTTCCTTATTATGACAAGTTCATGAAGGAATATAAAAACTTACCTTCCAAACCTCAGGTCGTGGTTTATGGTCTGCCTTCCCTCGAGGCAGTGGGTCGTTTGGATGAGGGGCTTGAGAACCTGCAAGCCATTATTTCAGAGCTGGCAGGTCGTGAAAATCAGGCATTCCTCGAGGAGTGTGTGAATGCATTCTCGAAGTCATTTCTTGCCAAAAAAGGAAATACTCCGGAGCAACTCAAGGACCTCTATTACGACTTCCCTGGGATTAATCTCTCGAACCAACGTGCGCTCGCGCTGTTGCGTATTGCTTTGATCGGCGTTTACGAAGGTGAAATTCAAAAAGCCATTAAGGAGAAGGATGAAAATCTTCAAGGTAAGTATGAGTCGTCCGTCAAGATTCTCTTTCGAGATCTCAAAAGCGAGTTCAACCCGAAGGACCTCAGCAACTTTGTGTTATTGAAAGTCGCGGATTACTTGCGTGAGAAAACATCTGCCCCTAAGCAGTCGCTGCCATACTATAAAGAACTCCTCAGCCGCAAAGATAAGTTTGGTGAGTTTAAAGCCCGCCTTGGTATTGCCGATGTCATGGGCCGTTCTGATAATGTGGCCGAGAACAAAGAGGCGCTTAAGCAGCTTGCCGAAGTGCATAAGCGTTCTAAGGAGGACCCCTCCACTCAGGAAAAAGCCTTGTTCCGCATGGTTGAGATCAATAACAAGATTGAGGACTGGAAAGCCTGTGAGGTATCGGCCCGTCAGTATTTGGAAGAAAAACACTCCAAAAACACAGCTCTTGTGAGTTACTTCTTTGCGCAGTCATACGACAAGCGAGGAGCGATTAATGATGCGCTGGTTAATTACGCGATGGTCTACGCCCGTTACCCTGGTTTCATTCGCATCTCAGCTCCCTCCGTAAAGCGTGTCATGGAAATGATGTGGGAGCGTGACCTCAAGAAAGGTGAGTCCGTTGGATCGGGTGACAAGGCAATCAAGCTTGATCATGACGATCGACAGGCTGCTTATTCTGGCATTGGCTCCAAATACATTGCCTCGACCCGCCGTATTCGTGAAACCAACCAAAAAATCACCGATGAGGAAAAAGATGCCTGGGATGAAGTGGCCGCTTTAGTCAAAACCTATGAAGGCTCTGGTCTGGTCAAAACCTTAGCTCAAATGAAAGAAGAAAGAGCCAACACTCGCCGCAAATAGGCAAGGGCATCAAATCATCAACACCCGATAGAAAAAATAAATTTACTACGTTATGAAAACTCGTTCACTTCTTTCCATGGCTTTACTTATGGCCATGATACCGATGGCGCCCACGCTATTCGCTGCCGATGCCCGCGCTCGTATTATGCGTAAGGACACCTCTCATGATGATGTGCTCATTAGCCAATACCGCAATGGCACTTTGATTTATAAGATGAAGGAAAACGACCTCCACAGCAAGAAATTGGCGGTGAGCAAGTTAGACTCCATTTACTTCTATGAGCCACGTCTTTTTTCTGAGGCAATGAGCCTTTATCAGGCACGCGATTACGCGGAAGCTAAAAAGAAATTTTTAGTCTGCAACGCGGCCTTTAAGAAGGTGGATACGGCACCTAATAACTACGGCACCTTAGCGGGATTCTATGTGCTGGAGTGCAGTCGTCGCCAGTTCGATCTCAGCTCCTTGAGCAGCGAACAGGAAAAGTTCCGGAAGGATGGCCTGACAAGAGAGACTCAGTTGCAGCAACTTGAAGTGAATGCCTTCTGGGAAGCTGTGCGATCAAAAAGTTGGGAACGACTGGATCGCCTGGCTGAAGGTTGGAGGAAGCGTAAGGTGACGGGCACACAACGCGCCCAAATTGCCTACTGTCACGGACTTGCCCTCGAAGAACTCGCGAAGAAGAACCCGAAACGTATGACGGAAGCCCTGAATGCCTACAACCGTGCCCTGAGTGCGGATTTTACGGCGTCGCATGAAATTGTCATTGCTGCGGCTAGTAATGCATTACGCATGTATAGCTCTAACCCCAAGGTGCAGCTTGCCATTAAGCTCTGGGGTTCTGAGGATGAAAATAAAGGGAGTTCCGGGTATCAGCTTCTTCTGGAGGCCAACACCCTAACTAAGCTCTACATTGAGGCTGGCTGGGATGTTAGTAAGCCGCTTACTCCAGAATACAAAGCTTTTCTTAAGTATGAGAAACCCAAGCAGTAGTAACGGTTGAAAGAGAGGTTTTTTATTCCTCATCCTGTTCATCGTCGGTGCTATTTTGGCCCCGGCGATTTTTGTTTGAAGTTTGCTCCTGATCGGGATCAGAGAGGTTTTTGCTAGTCATCACCTCAGACCAGTAGCCCAGGAAAAATCGCTTTTCCTTCAAGTTGAGAAAGTCGTCAGATGTGCCGATGATTGGGCGGAGGGTGGTGGTCATTTGCAGGGTGACCATGATGAAGATCATCGCCCAAATGTAGAGGTGGCCGCCTTTACCACCACCCATACTGCGGCTGGCCCGGGTGACGACACGCAGGCCAAAGATCAGGCAGACGATCCAGATGGAGAGACTGAGAAAGCCGAAAAATCCCAGTGAGTTGCTCGATGTGGAAAAGAGCCAGACCACAGGGGCAAAGCCGACGAGGAGGAGCGAGGTAATGGCGAGGAAAGTGAGCATCAGTCCCAGCGTGTTTTTGACCCGGGCATCCACGCCTCCCAGAGCGCTGAAGATATAGAGGCTGGGGAGGCAGATCAGACTGCTGAAAAATAGACCTCCGATCACCTTGACGGGCGCGGCCCAGAGCTGGTCACCAGAGCTGAACATACCTAGGACAAATCCAAACACCGCGAGTGAAACCAAGGTGATGATGAGCAGGGCGACAAGTGGGTTGCTATTTCCTCGGTTGATTTCGTAGATCACGCTCAAAGGTTTTTTGAGCAGGTGGTTGAGAATGTGTGAGAAGCCATTTTCCTCCATCGCAGTGTAATCAGGATCGGGGATTTGTGGGTTGGGTTGAGGCTGGCCAGCTACCTGTTGATGTTGAGTTTGAGGTGGTGGGGTTTGCTGCGGGGTGTGTGGTGGTTGTTCGTTCATGGTATTATTATGGTTTGGTATTTCGTGTTTAAGGTTCGGTGTTTAGAAAGAAATGAGGGAGTTGATGGCGAACCAGACGGTTTCGTAAAAATTGCCAGCCATGGGGTCGTTACGCAGGAACTGAACTTCCAGTCCTGGAGATCCGAAGAAAGGCCGCATGATCCATGAGATCTGGGCACCCACAAAAAGATTGCCGCCAAGCCAAGCGAAAAAGGTGCGAGTGCCGTGAGCTGGAGTGGTGGCGTATCGTCTCACATGGCCAAGCAGTGAGAGGTGGGATGTGATCCCAGCGTAGGCGACGAGAAAGGTGTGGGTGAGGAGAGTGACGCTGTGCCACTGCTTCGCTCCAACGTCGTCTGGGGACGGTGCGTGCAGCGCCATCATAAATGTGATAGGGCTGAGTGACGCGAGGATGATGGCCATCAGGGCAAAGCCGGTGAGGAGAAAAAGGATGCTCTGTTTGAATCCAATGCCACTACCCAGAACCATGGCTAACATGCCGTTGATCATGCCGTTTACGATTAAGGTGGCGAGAATGACGAGTGGTAATTTGAGGCCGACGTAGCTTGCCATTTCCCAGCCTTGCCAGAGCCCCATGGTGAATCCGTAGGAGCCACAGCCTATGAAGATGGCGGGTAGGCAAAAGAGGAGAGATGTGAGGGGCGGGGATTGGAGCCAATGTTGCAAGAGGCCATGATCGCCACGGCAAAGGGCTGGAATGTGGGAGAGGTGGTGATTGGCGATCATGGTATGAGAGAGTGTGAGAGAGTGTGTGAGAGGTGATTTGCGACTAATGGTAACCTTGTTTGATGAAGGCTTGATGAAGCTTGTGTGATTTTTTGATGAAAAATATCATTTGGGCTTTTAGTCGAGGCCGTATGAATGGACGCAAAAAAGCCGTATCCCCAGAAGAGGATACGGCTTGGTGAATGGTGGTCTGTCGAGTTAGGATTTTTTCAAGGACTCTTCCGCTGCGTGCCAATCTCCGGCTTCGTCACCGTGAGCGCCATCTTGCTGGCGGCTTACGTAGTTGAGGTAGGCAGCATGGCTGATTTCCTCAGCGGATGGAGCTGGGGCGGGAGCTTTTTTGGAAGCTTTAGCTTTTGTTTTTGGGGCAGCTTTTTTTGGAGCCGCTTTTTTAGCGACTTTCTTTACAGCTTTCTTTGCTGGAGCCGCCTTGACTGCTTTTTTAACTGTCTTTTTGACGGCCTTTTTAGCTGGAGCTTTTTTAGCGACTTTCTTGGTAGTTTTCTTAGCCATTGTAATAAGTGGGTTGGTTGATTTTTTAGGGGGTTGTTAGTTAGACTCTGATGGTTTGAGAAGCACGGCGTGTGCCAGATGGACTCGGAACCGCTAGCTGTCAACTATTTATCAACCTGTTTTGGTTATGAATTTACCTTCTTTTCAAAGAATTTGAAGGTGGCGGTGAGGCCTTCTTCGAGAGTGTATTGAGGTTTCCAACCTGCGGCGCGGAGTTTGTCAGATGAGGCACGAGAGTGCTTGACGTCACCAGCGCGCTCCGGTCCGTGGAGGAGCCTTGAGGCGGAGTCGGCGGATGTCAGGATGTTGTTGGCAAGATCGTTGATGGTGATCTGACCGCCGTATCCGGCATTGAATGTGCCGTGTACTCCGTCGGTGGTGGCGGCAAATACGAGGGCACCTACGATGTCTTTGACGTAGATGAAGTCGCGGGTCTGCTCGCCGTCTCCATAGACGGTGATGTCTTCGCCTTTGACGGCTTTTTCAATGAAGATAGGCACAGCGGCGGCGTAGGCACCCTTCGGGTCCTGACGTGGGCCGAAGACGTTGAAAAATCGGATCGAGGTCGTCTCGAGCTTGCCTTCCTTGCGGAACATCTCGAGGTAGTATTCGCCATCGAGCTTGGTGATGGCGTAAGGGCTTTGAGGCTCTGGATACATGGTCTCGACCTTGGGAACCGTCGGGTTATTCCCGTAGTTGGCGGCGGAGGAGGCAAAGACGAGCTTTTTGACACCGGCATCAGAGGCTTCTTCGAGCACATTGATGAGTCCGTTGAGATTGATTTCCACACACTCGGAGATCTTGGCCATTGATTCCGGGACGGAAACCATGGCGGCGAGGTGGAAGACGTAGTCGATGCCTTGCATCGCCTTTTTGACGAGGGCGCGATCAGTGATGGAGCCTTCGATGAATTCGCACTCGAGTCCGTCGAGGTTGTGTTTGTAGCCTGTGCGAAGGTTGTCGAGCACGCGGATGGTGTCGGCTTTTCCTTGGAAGTATTCAACGATATGGGATCCGATAAACCCGGATCCTCCAGTGATAAGAATGTTCATGGTGTTGGTTGACTGGTTGATTTCATAGGATATGACTAATGACGAGTCAACCGTTCAACGAATCAAAAGCCCGCAGGGCTACGTAATCTGTTCGCCTCGGGCCATGACGATCTTGCCAGTGCGGATGGTTTCGATGATTTCGAATTGGGCGAACATAGAGAGGGCGGCATCGATTTTGGCCGACTCTCCATGAATCATGGCGATCATGGAGCTTGGCGTGAGATCGATGGTTTTGCCCCCGTAGTGGTCGATGATTTGGAGTGCCTCGGTGCGCTCTTGCTTGCTGGCAAGGAACTTGACCAAAAGCAGTTCTTTGACGACTGAGTTGGACTTGGTGTGTTCGATGCAGTGGATGACATCAATGAGTTTGGAGACCTGCAGGATGATTTGTTCGAGTCCATCAGGGTCGCCGCTCAGACCAATGGTCATGCGTGAGAAATGAATATCACGGCCTCGGGAAACGACGAGGGAGTCGATGTTGTATCCTCGGCGGGCGAAGACTTGAGTAATGCGCATCAGCACGCCGGCTTTGTTGTTTACAAAAACGGAGATGGTATGAATCGGTGTTTTTTTCACGGGATCAGATGATGGGTTGTTCGTGGTTACGAGAGAGGGGAAATGGTGATAAGTGATGGGTGATTAGGAAATAGGGGAAGTGATGCCTCTGAGGCGGCACTTAAATGCTTATTCCTAGGTGGAGCCTGTGGGTTTGGCCATTTTGTGTTTTGGTGGCTCGGTGAGCATTTCCTCCAGCGTAGCTCCGGCGGGGATCATCGGGAACACGTTGTCGGTTTTCAGACACTCGGCATGAATCAGCACCGGGCCATCTGTGATTTCGAAGGCTTTTTTAAGCACACGGCTGACATCCGCTGGGCGTTTGATATTAAACCCGGGGATGCCGTAGGCGGCGGCGAGTTTAACAAAGTCTGGGTTGCCCTCGAGATCGACACCGGATTTGCGGTCTTCGTAGAAGAGTTCCTGCCACTGGCGCACCATACCAAGGTAGTTGTTGTTGAGCACAACAATTTTGATCGGGAGCTTGTGTAGGGCTGCGGTAGCGAGCTCGAACAAAGTCATCTGGAATCCACCATCGCCGGAGATGGAGATGATGGTTTGATCCGGGCAGGCGAAGGCGGCTCCAATCGCTGCGGGGAACCCGAAGCCCATGGTTCCGGCTCCTCCTGAGGAAAGCCATTTCTTGGGGGAGTTGGATTTGTAGAACTGCGCAGACCACATCTGGTGCTGGCCCACGTCGGTGGCGACGATGGCGTCACCTCCAGCGATTTTGTAGAGTTCATCAATCACTTGCTGCATTCTCAGCCCACCTTGTTTGCGGTAGGAGAGGGGGAATTTCTTTTTCCAAACATCGATCTCTTCAAGCCACGGCGCGGTGTCGAGACCAGAGATGCGTTTGTTGATTTCAACCAATGTGGTTTTAGCATCACCCACGATGCTGATATCGCATTGAACCATTTTATTGATCTCAGCGGCATCGATGTCGATGTGGATAATCTTGGCATTGGAAGCAAACTTATCGGCTTGGCCGATGATGCGGTCGTCAAATCGGGAGCCGACGTTGATGAGTAGGTCACAGGCGCACACCGCTTTGTTTGCGTAGGCTGTGCCGTGCATTCCGAGCATGCCGAGTGAAAGTTCGTGTTCCTCGGGGAGCACTCCCTTACCGAGTAAGGTGGTGGTCACCGGGCAGCGGAGAGTTTCCGCCAGCTCGAGCAGTTCGGCCTCGGCTCCAGAAATCATCGCGCCTTGACCGGCAAGGATGAGTGGGCGGTTGGCTTTGTGGATGAGTTGCAGCGCGGAATCGATATCCGAAATTTGCAATTCAAAGGATGTTTCGGGATTGTAGCCTGGGAGATCCATCTCGGGATCCATATCGCCGCTGAAGGGGGCTTGGGTGATGTCTTTTGGTAAGTCAATCAGGACGGGGCCGGGGCGGCCCGTCGTCGCGATATGATAAGCCTCACGCATGACGCGTGGGATAGCGTTGGTTTCTTTAACCAGGTAGTTGTGCTTCACGACGGGCATCGTGATGCCGAAGATATCAGCTTCTTGGAAGGCGTCTTTTCCGAGCATCCAGGTCACTTGCTGACCGCAGAGGATAATCATCGGCACGGAATCCATCTGAGCCGTCATGATGCCGGTGATGGTGTTTCCTGCGCCGGGGCCGGAGGTGACGAGCACAACCGCCGGTTTTCCGGTGGCGCGGGCGTATCCATCTGCCATGTGGCAAGCTCCTTGCTCGTGGCGGGCGAGGATGAATTTAATGTTGCTCTTGACGGTGACTAAGGCGTCGAAAATAGGGATGGCGGCACCACCGGAATATCCGAAGATATACTCGATGCCGAGGTCGTCGATGGTTTTGATCAGGGCTTGTGC
>Ga0256845_1001030_pt1 | contig 23769 bp, 27 predicted proteins | sample RiftiametaG_FD_189101 | JGI IMG/M metagenome (GOLD analysis project Ga0256845, IMG submission 189101) | Tube worm associated microbial communities from hydrothermal vent at the East Pacific Rise, Pacific Ocean - Riftia | ecosystem: Host-associated > Annelida > Integument > Unclassified ... | reverse complement strand
TTTATCAATAGGTAAGCTCAATAACTTCATAATCGTAGGTGCAATTTGATTGCTGTACAGCTGTTCTTTTTTATCAACTTCACCTAGAACAGCGATGTCTTTTCCAAAAGCAATCATCCAAACCTGATCTGTATTTTTTATTTTGTTGCCATGCCTGCGCCAAGTGTCCAATGGTTCTGTACCTCGCCCGTGATCTGTTGAAATAATGAAAACGGTATTGTCTTTATAGAAATCATCTTGCTGTGTAAAATTCCATAGCTCCTTTATCATAGCATCTGTTGTATGTGCAGATTTTAAATATGCTTGGTAATCACCATTATGTGCAAAATCATCTGTTTCACCATAAGAAATATAGATGACCTCTGGATGTTCTTTTTTCATATGCTCCAAGGCATAGTGATGTGTAAAAGCGTCTAAGCGTACACTGCCCCACGGGCTAGGGATTTGCTTTTGTAATTGGTTCAGGAATTTTTCTCTATCGGTAAGATTGCCAGTTGCCGATTCAAAACCTGCGTTTACGGGAACTCCTGAGCGTTCCTCGTTTATGATGTATGGAAAAACATCCCAACTGCCAAAGGCGGCAACCTTGCCTTTATATGGAGCAGTTTTGTTCACTATTTCTAAAAATGTGGTGTTTGGGTTGTCAATTTTATCATTACTGCTAATTCTTTTATCATCAGCAATACCGGTCAATATTTCATTATAGCCAGGATAGGAGAACCACATAGTATTAGTAAGGTTTACATTGCTCCCCAAGTCCCTATTTCCATGCAATTGCCCCATTTTTACGACTTCCTTCCATATAAAGGGCATTAAGGCTTCCTTTCTTTCCTTTGGTGTGTCTTTCCAAAATGCAGCTTTTAACATAATGGTGTCATGCACATATTTCTTGTTGGTAATCAATGCTTCATCTGCCCCTGTGTACATCTCCTGCCAACGAAGCCCGTCCAAAGTGATCAAGACTATTTTTGTTTCCGTTTTTTGTGCTGTTCCTATAAAAAAGAATAACAAAATAATACTTGTTAGTAATCCGGTTCTTTTCATTGTTTTTTGGCTTTAAATGATTGTGTTTTGGACCAATCGCTCCAGTTTAAATTTTGATCTTTATATCTCACCCTCCAATAAAAGGAGGTATTGGGTTTTAACAATGTAGTGGTCTCATCTGTTAGGTCATCATTTTTTTGTCTGTTTTCCTTGTAATACCAATTTTCATATTGTTTCCAACCATCATACTCAAGTTTTTTAAAATCGATCTTTAAAGAAACCTGCCAATGTGATGCGGCATGAAAAGCTCTTTTATGATTGCTTTTAAATTTACCCATTTTTAAAACGGTAAACCCTGCTTCTTGGGAAATAATCAAAAGATTACCGATTTAACTTTGTTTTTTTTCACTTGGTAAAATAAAAGTTTTTATAAGAAAAAGGCTTACCGATAATGGTAAGCCTTTTTCTTATTTAATGAATGTTCTATTTACTGTTGGGCAATTTCTAGATTGATGGTAACCTCTACATCATCACCAAGAGCAGTATTGTCACCGCCTACCCCAAAATCCTTACGGGCTATAGTTCCTGTCAATTTTATTCCAGCTTTTAATTTTTTATTGCGCTGATCGGTAATGATTCCGTTTAATTTACCTTTTAGTTGAATAGGTTTTGTATTTCCCCTAATGGTGAAGTCCCCCATCAAGTGTAAAAGTATTGTCTCCTGTTTTTTTATAAGAGTTACTTTTAAATGTCATGGCTGGATGTGCTTCAACAGCAAAAAATCATCGGATTTTAAATGCCCGTCCCTGCGTTCATTATTGGTATTAATGCTTGTAGTTTCAATTGCGACTGTAAATGCTGGAGCACTAAAGTCATCATTGGCAACGGCCTCAATATCAAACTTGCCAAAATTTCCGGTTACTTCAGAAATTACAAGATGGGATATGGTAAAATTGACATTAGAGTGGGCGTTATCCGATTTCCAAGTAGATTATGCCATTAAAGTGGAGCAACCTGATCAAGAATAAAAAAATAGATTTTTTCATAGTCTATAGTATTTGTTGTTACAGTTTCATAAATATTAATGAAATATTTCACGCAAATAATATAAGAAACCAAAAAACATAAAAGGTTTAAAACAAGTTTAAGTCTTTAAAACTATTTATAAACCAGCAGTTTATGTAAAAAATTGAAAAATACTTATTTTGAAATTTGAAAAGTAAAAGGTCAAGGGTTTAACTTAAGTATGCTTCATGGCCCCATAAGGAAAGTGATGGTTTTTATTCTTCGTAGAAAATTAAATCTTGTTCTTCCATTATCGTTATAACCAAGTCAATGTAATCTTTTATGGCCTTGTTGATTTTTTCGGGGTTTTCTATTTCAACGATACCTCTCCAAATAAGGTCTCTTTCTTTATCAGCACAGATACAATAAAGAGAGGTTTCTACATTGTAGATAGTATTGTTATCGTAATATTCATCATCATAATAAATATCCTGATGCTCTAAATAATCATCTTTAAAAGTGCCATAAAGTTGATTAATTTCTGATATTTTATTTGAAAAAGTCTGTTTGCTTGTAGAGCCCACTACTTTTGTGAATAGAATAGCATCAAAATCTTTATCCAATAATTGTTGTTCTACATCAGAAAGCTCTTCTTCTGATCTAGATGAATTAACAAACTCAACATCAAACAGGTCAACACTTCTAAAAGCTTCAACATCTCTTTTGGTAAATTCGTTTTTCATTTTTGTTTCAAAATCCAATCTTACCTTTTCATTTTGGGCCATACCTACAATTAAAACCTTGTTGGCATGGAACAAAACAATATCTGGATTTTTCCAATTACTAATCAATTGTGTGCTAGCACAACTGGTCAATAACAATCCTAAAAAAAATAGTGCTTTTTTCATCTGCTATATTATTTTAGAAGCAGTCAATTAAATTATGAATGGTTGCCCAGTACTTTGAAGTACAGAAAACCAGAATTCACCTTCTAAATCAACTTTTTTTCTTTTTTTGGTAACCTCTGTCATAGGTAGGTATACATACTTGTTATTGACCATGCCCACAACAAACTTTGTTTTCCCGGCCATTGCCCCATGTACGGCATGGTATGCTAATTTACTACAAAAAACACTGTCACTGGGATTTGCAGCAGCGCTCCTAACAATATAACTTGGGTCTATGTACTTAATGGTAACAGGGATATCCGTAAAATATTCTTTTATTTTTCCCTGTAAAAAAGCACCAATATCTTGATGTTGAATGTTGCCAGAAGCATCTTTTACTTCTTCTTGTTTTTTAAAAAGATGCTGCCCAGCTCCTTCGGCAACCAAGATTACGGCATGATGCTTGGTCACTAAACGCTTTTTTAAAACTTCCATAAAACCATTTTTCCCATAGAGCTCAAAATTCATTTCTGGAATTAGGACAAAATTTACCACGGGCATTGCCAGCGCGGCAGATGCAGCAATAAACCCACTGTCTCGGCCCATTAATTTAACAATGGATATTCCGTTGTAAGCTCCAGTGGCTTCATTATGGGCATCCCTAAGAATAGGACTTGCAATATCAAAAGCAGTTTCAAAACCGAAGGATTTATCAATAACATCAATGTCATTATCTATAGTTTTAGGAACACCTACCACACTGATATTCAATTTTCTTGCTTTAATTTCATCTGCAATAGCGGCAGCCCCTTTCAAGGTTCCATCCCCACCAATGGTAAACAACATATCAATATTATTATTTTGGAGTGTATCTACCATTGTTGAAACACTATGGCCACCACGTGAAGACCCTAAAATTGTTCCACCAAATTCGTGAATATCTTTGACTTTTTCTGGAGATAAGGGGATAAAATCATGACCCATTTCTGGATCAAGCCCTTCATAACCATAAGGAATGCCAATAATGTTTTTTACACCATAAAAATAGTGCAGTGCCATCACTATTCCCCTTATAACATTGTTAATCCCGGGGCAAAGTCCTCCACAGGTAACTATGGCAGCCGTTGAGCTTTCTGGTTTAAAAAAAATATGTTCCCTAGGACCTGCTTTTTCAACACACAAAGGCTCTTCATTTGTATCAAGACAGTGCTTGTACCTTTCAAAAGAAAGGTCAATAATCAACTTGTTGTTTTCATTTATAAAGTGAAAAATTTTATCCCCTTTAACATTGCTCAACTCTAATGGAGACTTTATAGATGGAGAACCTATAGCATCAATTTTAAATGGGTTTTTTTTGTCCACGTTTTTTAGGTTTAGTGTATTGTTTTTTGTTTCACTTCAATATCCTTGCGTACTATTTTAAATATAGTCAAAAATTTGAAGGCTTAAGGAGTTGAATAATAAGTTTTAACCAAATTTATTGATTAAAAATGTCCATCTAAATCATGGTGTGAATCAATTAATGGACCACCAGCTAAGATTTCTTCTGATGCATGACTAGCGAACTTATCAAAATTGATATGGAACGAATGTGCCAATTGAATAGTTTTACTGATATATGCTCCTTTTTGCAACCAAGTATTCATGGGGTCCAACATTTCAGTAGGGACTCCCGGACAATATTTTGGCATAAACAATCCAAAAATAGGGTGAGCATCAAATTCTACGTTATCTAACTCCCCTTCTAAAATAGCAGAAATCATTGCTCTAGTATATTTTAGTTTTATTCTAGAACCAACGCCATAAGGACCGCCGCTCCACCCAGTATTGATCAACCAAACGTTAACGCCTGCCTTTGTCATTTTTTTACTTAGCATTTCTGCATAGACTGTTGGGTGCAATGGCATAAAAGGCTCTCCAAAACAAGCGGAGAACGATGGTACAGGTTCGGTTATTCCGGCTTCTGTCCCAGCTACTTTTGCTGTATAACCAGAAATAAAATGATATGCAGCTTGCCCAGGGGTTAATTTAGAAACTGGAGGTAAAACACCAAATGCATCACAGGTCAGGAAAAAGATGTTTTTAGGATTTTTGGCAAATGAAGGTTCTTGAATGTTTTCAATATGCTCAATAGGATAACTTACCCTTGTGTTTTGTGTAATAGAGCTGTCAAAATAATCAACTTCCTTAGTTCCCTCCTTAAAAACAATATTTTCTAAAAGAGCACCTGGCTTAATTGCTTGATAAATGTCTGGTTCTTTTTCTTCTGATAAATCAATTACTTTAGCATAACAACCTCCTTCAAAATTAAAAATAGTGTTATCAGCGGTCCAACCATGTTCATCATCTCCAATTAATTTTCTATTTGGATCTGCGGATAAAGTTGTTTTTCCAGTACCAGATAATCCAAAGAAAATGGCGGTATCTCCCTCTTCACCTACATTTGCAGAGCAATGCATGGGCAATACATTTTTATCTGTTGGTAAAATAAGGTTCAATGCAGAGAAAACACCTTTTTTAATTTCTCCTGTATAAGCAGATCCACCAATAAGAGCTATTTTTTTGGTGAAGTTTAGGATAGAAAAATTAGCACTTAAAATACCATATTCTTTAGGGTTTTGTTCTAAATAACCAGGAGCACAAACTACCAACCATTCTTCCTCAAAGTTTTCAAGAGCTTCATCTGGGAGTCTTAAAAACATGTTTTTCACAAAATAATTGGACCAAGGATATTCTGTAATGGTTCTAACATTCATTTTATATTTTGGATCTGCGCAAACGGCCGCATCTCTCACGTACAATTCTTTTTCTGACAAGTAATCTATTACTTTATCATATAACGAATCAAAATTTTCAGGAGATATAGGTTTGTTTATTCTACCCCACCATACTTTGTCCGCAGTATAATCATCTTTTACCAAAAAACGATCCTTTGGGGAACGACCAGTGAACTTTCCAGTATTAACGCATAGTGTGCCATTTTCTGTTTCAGTGCCCATACCTTGTTCGACAATCAATTTTTGAAGTTTCTCAGCATCCATGTTCCAATGGGCTTTTACATTTTTAAGCCCATACTTGGTTAGATTTACATTTTTAGATTCTTTTACTACTTTTTCCATAATTGTACTTTGTTAAAAATATTATTCTTTTTAATTAAAATAACCAATCCATAGAGTAAATAGCACTAAGGATTTTTTACTAACATACTAATTGGTAATCGTTTGGGTAATGATAATTATATATTGATTGGAGGCAAAAATTAATTAATGGCTAAAATGGGAACCAAACTGCGTAAGGCCAGTTCTTTTGTAAGAAGCCCCTCAGAAGGAGCACTCTTTTGTGTGTGGTTCCGTGGTAGGATGGCAATCATATCAATATTATGATTGTCCACATAGGAAAAGACCCCTTCCACTATATCTGTATTCTCTATAAAGGTGTGCTCCGCATAAAATTTTTCCAAATAATACATAAGAGCATTTTCATTTTTCTCATCTGCTTTAGAATACCCATATGTGCCCGGTGAATTTTGAATTGTAAGCACATGTACTTTTGCGTTGAATCTTTTTGAAACCTCCAATAACGTTCCTAACACAGATGTATCGTCAATTTCATTTATTCCCAGAATTAGACTAATATTTTTTATGGTACACGCATCCACATTTTTGGGAACTACAATCACTGGGCAGTCTACGGCCAAAACAAGTTTGGATGTGTTAGTGGCACCAACATTATCCGTGGAGCCAGAGGTACCCATGAAAATCATATCTGCCTTTTTGCCTTTCTGAACTTTTATAATAGTATCAATTAAAGAATTGGAACCTAAAACCCACTCAATGGGGACTTTTAGATTACGAGTGTATTTTTCTCTTAACACGTTAAAAGCTTCTTCTTTTGTTATGCTTTGCTCATTAGTTATATACACTAATATTATTTTTATATCACTGTCTCCAATATAATCAACAGTGTAGTTCAAAGCTCGTTTGGCGCTTTCTGAAAAATCAAAAGGGACTAGTATGGTAGAGACATTGTTCATAGTTTATGTGGTTATAAGGATTGTAGTTAATCCTATTCAAAAGTATTGCCGAATTTCAAAGTATAATATGACGGATATCAGGTTCTCTTTTCAGAAAGATTACTATATTATCTACATAGTTATTAAAAGAGCATTTTATTTTTTAAATCTACTCTTTTGATTAAAAAGAACGATGTGAATACTTATTATACATCAATGTAATATTGATAAACAGTAGATACTATGTTTGGATTAATCTAGACTTGAAAACTATAAATTCACTGATGTTGGTAAGGTCTATGGCACCTACAAGTTTTGTGTTTTCCAGAACTGGAAAAAAACCTTTTCTTTCTTGGCTGAAGAGACTGAAAATTTTATTGATTTCCTCAGATGACTCAACTGTTTTAAAGGAGCGTTGTGCAACATCTTTTACCAACATAGAGGGCTTTCCCGAATGTTCAATAATATCCTTATTGAGCAATACCCCTACAATTTTGTCATTTTCAACTACTACAAAATCTTTTTCAGTAGTGTCCAAAACAATATCTACGACTTCTTTCATAGTATTATCTGGCTTTAACAAGCTAATTTTAGTCAACATTGCATCCCGTATTTTATATCCTTTTAGTAATGCATTTTGCCTTACCATTTGATATTCGCTTTGTGCACCAATAAAAATGAAGAGTGCAATTAAAATTAAAAATGGATTGAATAAAAATCCCAAAATAAAGAAGAAGATAGATAAAAACTGACCCAGCTTTGCCGCAATGGAAGTAGCTTTTACCCTATCCATTTTAAATGACAACAATGCTCTTAACACTCTGCCACCGTCCATTGGAAAAGCAGGAATTAAATTGAACAACACAAGCATTATATTGGCTATTAGAAGGTAAAATAGGAAGACCTCTGTGGTAGATGCACTTAAAAGTGTTTCTAAACTTGATGCGTCCATACTAAAGTAAGTTCTAAAAGGAACCACCAATGATAATAGAAGTACAATAATTACATTAACAGCAGGCCCTGCGAGTGCCACAAGCAACTCCTGATTCGGTTTTTCTGGCATTTTTTCTAATGAGGCTACTCCTCCAATGGGTAGAAGAGTTATTTTCTGTGTTCGTATTTTAAATTTCTTTGCAGTAAGTGCGTGACCAAGTTCATGAAGGACAACGCACAGAAAGAGAACAAGAACAAGAGAAATATTTGTCATGATGCTATTTAAGGTTCCACCACGTTGAAAGTCAAGATAAGCAACCCATATTAGTAGTAGGGAAAATGTCCAATGTACCTCAATGCTTATTCCTGAGACTCGACCTAATTTTAATACTCCTTTCATGTGAAATTATTTATTGTGAAAGTATTCAAGGCATGGGTTTTTGAAAATGATAAATATCATGTACCCTCCAAAATATGCATGCTATTTTTGAGTATATTAGAACAAAACAGTTGCTTATGGAATTGGATTTGTTCACTGGTCGGTATTGAGATAATCTATAAAAAGAAACGAACTTAATAAATATACAAGATGGAATACTATTATAAGAATACATTGCACAATTTGACTTTTAACGAAGCAATAGAGGAAGTTACAAAGGCATTAAAAAAGGAAGGGTTTGGTGTGCTCACACAAATTGATATTAAGGCTACACTTAAAAAGAAATTAGATGTGGAATTTTATAATTATATGATTCTTGGGGCATGTAACCCATCCTTTGCGTACAAGGCCCTTCTTGCAGAAGACAAAATAGGAACCATGTTGCCATGTAACGTTATTGTTCAAGAAAGAGAAAAAGGAGTTATTGAAGTGTCCGCTGTCAACCCGATTGCATCCATGCAGGCAATCAAGAATCCATCCCTTATGGATATATCAGGAGAAGTAAGCGATACACTTAAAAGAGTTGTTGACAACTTGTAAATTTATAATATGTAAGAGTTCAATTTTTCTAGTTCAAGAAGTCTAAAATTGAAAAAAATACGGTTTAAAAATGATATTGGTCATATTTTAAACCGTATTTGTTAATTAAATTTGGTTAAATTAAAAACAGATATTATGACGGTCAACATTCAGTATGTACACATTCCAACAAGTGAATCATTAAGTGATATTATAACTCTTAAACTTGAAAAGTTAGAAAAAAAATATAGTTGGATCATTAGGACGGATGTGTTTTTAAAATTGGAAAAAAATCCAACTGGCAAGGGCAAAATTTGTGAAATGGAAGTTAGTGGCCCTGGACCAAGAATTTTTGCCAAATCTGATGAGGATGGTTTTGAGAAAGCTGTAGTTGCCACCATAAGTGATTTGGATAAACAATTAGAAAAACGAAAAAGAATACTTCAACGGCATTGATAATGAAGAGAATACTGGTGCCTACAGATTTTTCAGAGCATTCTGAATTTGCCTTGGAGGTAGCATGTTGTATTGCCAAGGATAAGGGCTCTCACATTGTTTTAATACATATGATGGGACTGTCCGAGACTGTATATGCCAAGAGTGAGGCGCAGGAATATGAAGAGGCCATGTATTATATGAAATTGGCAAGAAAGCGTTTCAAAAAGGTGGTGGACAAGCCTTATGCCAAAGGAATTAAAATCACGGAAACAGTACAGAACTATAAAATTTTCAGTGAAATAAACACTGTTGCCAAAGAACAAAATATAGACTTAATAGTTATGGGCTCTCATGGCACAAAAGGATTAAATGAGGTTTTTGTTGGCTCCAATACAGAAAAGGTGGTAAGAACCTCAGAAGTTCCAGTTTTGGTAATCAAATCTCCTAATCCAAATTTTAAAATCAACAAAATGGTCTTTGCGTGCGATTTAAAAAAAGAAAGTTTAAAGCCTTTTATAAATACCAGCAATTTGGCCAAATTGTTTTCAGCTCAAATCCAATATTTATATATCAATACCCCCGGAGAGCATTTTTTAAGCACCCATGAAATACAAGTAAAAGCATTCGAATTCATGAATAATGCCAAGGTGGACCAAAATATAATTATTTATGATGACCATACTGTAGAGAGGGGTATTTTAAATTATTGTGAAGCCCAAAAAGTGGACGTAATTGCCATACCAACCCATGGAAGAAAAGGTCTTTCGCATTTCTTTTTGGGAAGTCTTGGAGAAGATTTGGCCAATCACTCTAAATTACCCCTTTTGACTTTTAAAATATAGATTTACACCTAATCAAAAACAATTTCTATTTGGAACGCTGCGTCTATACCGTATTCATCTTATATCTCATCAACATCCAACCATTTTTCCCGTACCAAACTCTTTAATTTATCTATTTCTTTAGTATGTATGCTTTTCTCGGCAATGGCAATTGCATAAAACATTTTGTCTATATTTTGGTACAATTTGTTCCCTATTTGTTTTGAATTGGGTAGTTTCATGAAATTTGTTTTCTTTAAAATAAGAGCAATTATAATATGAAACATGATTTTAGTCAGTTAATACTTTTTAACTTTGAGATATGAAGGTTTTTGAAAAAAACAGCAATGTTTTTAAGTTGCTTTCTGAAGCTATTTCAGAAGGGATTATTGTGGTCAACGACAAACAGATTATTGTAGCTTCCAATGGATCTGCCAATGAAATGTTTGGTTATGCAGAAGGCGACCTTATTGGGGAATCTTTGGATATTTTAATACCATCTAAATATCACGCTGCCCATGATGCCCATTTTAAGGGTTTTATGAAAGGTAGTGATAAACGTCATATGGGTGGGGATATAAATCTTTATGGAATAAGAAAGAATAAAGAACAGTTCCATGTAGAAGTTGGCCTTAACCCGTTTGAGCTTTTTGGTAATACCTATGTTATGGCACTTGTTATAGATATTACGGAAAGAAAAGAATATGAATCACAAATAAAACAACTCAATGCTGAACTTGAAAATAAAATAAAGGTCAGGACCAAGGAACTGGAAAGAACGGTCATTGATTTAAGGGAAGAGGTAAGTTTAAGAGTAGGAGCAGAGAAAAAGGCAAAAAAAGCATTGCAAAAAGAAAAAGAACTAAGTGATTTAAAAACTAAATTTCTTTCTTTGGTATCACATGAATTTAAAACTCCATTGAGTAGTATATTAACCTCAACAGCCTTGCTTTCCAAATACACACAGACCGAGCAGCAGGAAAAGCGAAACAAGCATATTGCCACAATTAAAAGTAAAGTAAAATATTTGGATAATATTTTGAATGATTTTTTGTCCGTGGAACGTTTGGAGTCTGGAAAAGTAAATTATAAAATAACAACATTTCCATTGAGCAAGTTAGTGAATGAGGTAATCTATAATGCCAATATGTTATTAAAAACAGGGCAACAAATATTATACCCATCCAATATTGATGAAATAACGATTGAGTTTGACGAGAAAATTTTAGAATTGATCTTGTCCAATCTTATCCATAATGCCATAAAATATTCGCCAGAAGATTCAATTATTGACATACAAGTGAACAAAGACAAAGAACACATAAAAATCAATATATTGGACAAAGGAATGGGGATTCCACAAAAAGAGCAAAAATTTGTTTTTGATCGTTATTTTAGAGCAACAAATGCATTGCTCACCCAAGGAACAGGAATAGGATTAAATATTGTTAAGGGGCATTTAGAGAATTTGGGAGGTGATATCACTTTTAAAAGTACAGAAGGAGAAGGGACAGAATTTATTATAGGGATACCGTTAAAAAAGAGTAAATGACATCAATGAAAAAAATCTTGCTAATAGAGGACGATGTTTCTTTAAGGGAGAATACTTCAGAATTACTGGAACTTTCTGGTTATGAAGTAATCACTGCCTCTAATGGTAAGCTGGGAGTGGATGTTGCCAAGCAACAGATGCCCCATATTATTGTATGTGACATTATGATGCCAGAAATGGATGGTTATGGTGTGCTTAAAGAGTTGTCATCGTGTGAGGGCACAAAACATATCCCATTTATTTTTCTTTCAGCCAAGACAGAATACAAAGAGATTAGAAAAGGGATGGATTTGGGTGCAGATGACTATTTGACTAAACCATTTGAAGAAGAAGAGTTGATGAGTGCCATAGAGAGCAGGTTGGCTAAAGCACAGCTTATTGCTCATATGATGGATGATAATAAGCCATCAACACCAGAAGAACAAATACGTACACTAAGTGAGTTAAAGAGTTTTTTTGATGATACAGGTAAGATATCTACGTTTAAAAAGGATGATACCATATACAATCAAGGAGATCATTCCAACAAAATTTACTTAATATTAAAAGGAGCTGTAAAATGCCATAAGATGGATGAGGATGGTAAAGAATTAATAACCTCATTATATTCTGATGATGATTTTTTGGGCTTCACCTCTTTTTTTGAAAACATACCCTATCAAGAATCAGCAACGGCTGTTGAAAGTGTAAAGCTTGCTGGAATTTCAAAAGATGCATTAAAGTCAATTTTGGAAAAAAACCATACTATTTCTATACAACTCATGGAGCTTTTATCTGAAAATATATCAGACATAAAGGAACAGTTGTTACATATGGCCTATAGTTCTGTTAGAAGAAAAACGGCACAAACTCTGTTACAATTTGCAGAAATATTAAATAAAAAACCTAATGAGGCCATTAAGATTTCTAGAAGTGATTTGGCAAGCGTTGCAGGAATAGCAACGGAAAGCCTCATAAGAACACTTTCTAGTTTTAAAAAGGAAGGTCTTATTTCTATAGAAGATAGAAACATCAAGATTTTGGAACTTCAATCCCTTAAACATATTGTGTAGACTGCATAAATAGCAAGAATCATTTCTCTTTTAATCATGATATATATCATTTTTTAAGACTACCTGAGAATATAAATTTGTGCAGATAGTTTATTACAATGAAAAATATTTTAATTCCTACAGATTTTTCTAATAATGCTTGGAATGCGTTAAAGTATGCCCAACAGCTTTTTAAAAATGAAAATTGTAATTTCTATCTCTTGCATATAAGTGATTATTTAGATATTTCTGAGGTGTCTATTCACCCAGAAAACAGGGCGAATATTATAGTACAACAAACGGTACTCATAAAAAAGCAATTGAATGATCTTCTAAAATTGGTCAAGACTTCATCTATAAATAAAAAACACAATTATCATGTTTTACATGACCATGATTTTTTTATTGAGTCTATTAAAAAGCATCTATTAGAGAAAAAAATAAGTTTAATAGTAATGGGAACCAAAGGAGCTTCAGGCTTAAGAAAAAACATAATAGGAAGCAATGCGGGCGATGTCATTACAAAAGTACAGTGCAATGCCCTTATTATTCCAAAAGGGGTAGGCTTTAGCAAGCCAGAAGAAGTGGCTTTCCCAACTGACTATAATATTTTTTATTCCCATAATATTTTAGATGCCATATCAGAAATTTTGCTTCTAAACAATGGAAATATCAGGGTTATGAATGTATCCAAAACGAAAAGTGATTTAACCCAATCCCAAGAAGAGAACAAAGAATATTTATCTGATTTTCTAAATGAAAGGTTTCCAAAAAAAAACAGCTTTCATACCATTACCAATAAGAAAGTTACTTCCGCTATACAGTGTTTTGTGGAGAGCAGGGAAGTAGATATGATTATTATGGTGGCTAAAGATCTAAATCTTCTCCAACAAGTATTGTTTGATTCTCTGGTTGAAAAAGTTAGCTTCCATACCACGGTTCCATTTTTTGTGGTACACGAATAGCGCCTTATATTTTCAATGTAACGAACTGATAATTATCATAGGCAAAATAAGTCCTTAGCTATATTTTTGAGAAAAGAACATAGTGTATGAGAACCATATTGATTCCTACTGATTTTTCTGAAAATGCAATGCAGGCCATAGAGTATGCTTTACAGCTCTATAAATGTGAAAATGCAAATTTTTATTTTTTGCATGCTTATGCAGATGAGGTTTATGGCCCCTTTAAAAATACCAATGGTAAATCATTGGAGAAACAAAAAGAGAAAACCCGTCAAGAGTCTGACAAACGCATGAAAGCTCTTTTGACAAAAATCACTGACCCTGTATCCAACCCAAAACATCAATATAATATAGTATTATCATTTGAACCACTTGTTGATGCAATAAATGATGTTGTCAATGAAATCAACATAGATTTGGTAATCATGGGAACCAAAGGGCAGACCGCTGATAAAAAAATCACTTTTGGCAGCCATACGGTACAAGTATTTAAATATGTACAATGCCCTGTGTTGGCAATCCCCCAAGATTTTGAATACAAACATCCAAAAAAGATTCTCTTTCCAACAGATTTTATGTTGCCTTATAAAAGAAGAGAGTTAAAGCTTTTAAATAATCTGGCCTGTGAATATAAATCAGAGATACATTGCCTTCATTTTTCTGATTTCGACTTTTTAAGCCATAGGCAGGAGGACAACAAGCTTTTTTTAAAAAGGTCTTTATCCAACTCTAGCCTTTACTTTGAGAGAACAGAGGTAAAAAATAAGGCCAATGCCATTCTGAAACATATTGCTGAAAAAAACATTGATATGTTGGTAATGGTAAATTCCAGACATTCTTTTGTTGAGGATATGCTGTACCGATCAACAGTAGATGAGATAGGCCTTACTGTGAAAATTCCTTTTTTGGTGATGCAAAACCTGCCTAGATAAATCTAAAATTAAATAAGAAAAAATGAAATATATTTTATTGCCCACTGATTTCTCCAAAAATGCATGGAATGCCATTTTTACTGCACTAAAACTATATGCAAATGTTCCTTGTGCGTTTTATGTATTGAACACTTATGAACCGCAGGTAAAAAATATTTTGGGAAATAAGAGTTCTACCAGAGCGGGTATGGTCTATGAATCAATGCGCCAAGAATCACAAAAGGGGTTGGCTCAGGTTTTGAGTTATATGAAGAAACACCACTCCAACCCCAATCATTCTTTTGAAGTGATATCTAGACAGAATGATTTAACAAATACAATAGATGATTTGGTAAAGGAAAAAGATTTGGATATGATAGTCATGGGCACTAAAGGCGCTACTGGGACAAAAAAGATTTTTATGGGGAGCAATACTGTAAAAGTCATAAAAGCTATACGTAACTGTGCTGTAATAGCTGTACCTGGCTCTTTTAACTTTCAAACTCTTAAAACAATTGTATTCCCTACTGAGTATGCGCACTTTTTTCCAAAAAATGGATTTTCAGCAATGATCGAACTGATTAAGTTGTGGCAGTCCAAAGTTTTAATTTTTCATGTGGCCCAAGAGTTTAGCCTCAGTGAAGACCAACAGGTCAATAAAAAAATATTAAAGGAACGTTTAAAGGAGCTGGATTATTCTTTTCATAAAGTGGCCATAAAATCCACAGTGGCCAAAGCAGTATCCAATTACTGTCAAGAAAATAATGCGGATATGGTGGTGTTGATCCATTATAGACACACGTTCATGGAAAAATTAACCCAAGAGCCCGTAATTTCAAAAGTGGGATTTAACACCAAAACCCCATTATTGGTTTTGCCTGAAATGAATTAAAAGCACAACATTATGAAACGAATCTTACTGCCAACAGATTTTTCTGAAAATGCATGGAACGCAATCCAATATGCCATCAGTTTTTTTAAAAATGAAGAATGTATATTTTATATTCTAAATGCATATCAGGCAGGGGCATCCAGTTTAGTGGGCAGGATGAACAAGGAACGTGATACTAGATTATTTAGAGCCATAAAAGATGAGGCTTTATATGAGCTTTCAGGAGTTTTAAATAAAATTAAATCAAAAAACAATGTTGAAAGACATCAGTTTAAAACGGTGTCCATTGCAGATTCTTTGCTCAATGCCATAGGCAGGACCGTTATAGATGTAAATATTGATTATATTTTTATGGGGACTAAAGGTGCAACTGGTTTAAAGGAAGTGTTTTTGGGCAGCAATACCATGAAAGTTATAAAAGAGATTGATTTTTGTCCGTTAATAGCTGTTCCAGAAGGCTATACGTTCAACAAAATTGATAAAATTATTTTCACAACAGGGTATGAGCACTTATATGAGGAATATGAGTTGTTGCCAATGATAAATATTGCAAAAATTTGGGATTCCAAGATTATGGTGACCCATATAAAAATCAATGAAGAGCTCAGTGCACAACAAAAAAAATCAAAAGAAGTGTTGGCGAAAAGATTAAAAGGAACAGCACATGAAATGGTTGAGGTTACAGATTCAACAGATATCATTGGAGCCATAAATAAAATGGTCGCTAAAAATGAAAATATAGGAATGGTTGCCATCTTGGAGTACTGGCATGGTTTTATGGAAAAAATAACACATGAGAATATTGTAAAGAAAATGGCCTTCCATACCAAAGTTCCGTTATTGGTAGCGCATTTAGTTGATTGAAACTTTAAATGAGGGATTCTTCTTTTTCAAGAAAAGAGGAGTTATTTGTCCATAATCGGCATATTGGGAATCCAATGTTTTTCAATTCTCGTTTTACCTTTTCAAGAGCAATATTGGTTCCATACAAAAAAGTGATCGTATTGTCATTCTCATCCAGATCAATGATCCTAATATCCAATATTCTGTTCAAATTTCTTAAAATAATTTTTTTACAATCGGAAGAAGTAAAATTTTTAAGCTTGGCACGTGTTCTCATAAAATATGTTTTATTTAAAAATACAGCCAATATCTAGTTATTGAAATGATATATATCAGTTTTAAGTTCACCTTTCTTTATTCTCTTTGTGCAAGATTTATTTTGAGAAATAAAAAATGAAAGCAGAGCAGGAATTTGTACTTGGGATAGATATTGGAGGCACATTTACCAAACTTGGACTAATAGATGGGAGCGGAAGTATTTTGGACAGTCGTAGTTTTGGTACGCAGGCCAAATTGCCATTCCCGTTATTTTTAAGAAAACTGGAAAAAGAAATCAGCCACCTTAAATCCAAGCTAAAAAACGGTCAACAAATATTGGCAGTAGGTGTCGGTGCTCCCAATGCCAATTTTAACACGGGGCAAATGGAATATCCCCCAAATTTTAAATGGGGTGATTTTGTGCCGATTGCAAGTAGTATCAAACAAATTCTGGAGGTGCCTTTGAGCATTACAAATGATGCCAACGCAGCAGCATTGGGAGAATTACAATTTGGTATGGCAAAAGGGATGAAGGATTTTGTGGTACTTACCTTGGGTACAGGTTTGGGAAGCGGCATTGTTAGTCATGGAACATTGATTACCGGTGCAAATGGCATGGCCGGGGAGTTGGGCCATGTAAATGTTTTCACAAATGGAAGACAATGCAATTGTGGGTTAAAGGGGTGCCTGGAAACCTATGTCTCTGTAACGGGCATTAAGCGAACTGTTTTTGAACTTATTGCAGAAATGAACATAGATTCATTGTTGAAAAAGAAAAGTTTTGAAGAGTTGACAGGAAAAGAAGTTTCAGAAGCGGCCCATATGGGAGATATCATTGCCCTTGAAGCTTTTGAATTTACAGGAAAAATATTAGGAAGTAAAATGGCGGATACCGCAGCTCATTTAGACCCAGAGGCTTTTATCCTTAGCGGGGGGTTGAGCCAGGCAGGAGATATTCTTTTGAACCCCATTGTTAAAAGCATGGAAGAGAACCTTTTTAAAGCGTATAAAAACAAGATAAAAGTATTTATTTCCAGTTCTCCAAGTTCACATGCCATATTGGGGCCAGCGGCACTTGCCTGGCAGAAAATAGGTATTGACCAATAATTATCCCTCTTCTTTTTTATACTTTCAAAGTATGGTGAGGTAATACCAAAGAGCTTGTTTTTTGTATGTAACCCACTAAAAAGGCTGTTCATCAACTGATATATATCATGGTATGCATCCCCCTTAAATGCTAGCTTTGGTATAAGATAGTTTTTAAAAAAATAATGTCATGAAACGTATAGTATTGCCCACCGATTTTTCTGAAAATGCAAATAATGCCATAGATTATGCTCTACAATTGTTTAAGGATACAGAATGTATTTTTTATGTATTGCATACATATACCCCGGCCATCTATAGAGCAGAATATGTGTTGCACAGTCCGGGACAAATGGGATTGGGAGACATATACCAGACCTCTTCCATGACAAAATTGGAAAAGGTTACCAAAAGACTTAAAAAACAGTATAAGAACAAAAAACACACGTTTGTGGAACATACCACTTTCAATATGTTGGTGGATGAAATAGAAGAAGTGGTTGAAAAGGAGCATATTGACCTTGTCATAATGGGAACACAAGGAGCTACTGGGGCAAAAGAAATATTTCTGGGAACCCATACAATGCATGTGATAAAAAAAGCAAAATGCCCGGTAATTGCCATACCCCCTAATTTTGAATATGAAGCCCCCAAAGAAATTTTATTCCCAACAGATTTCGAGGTCAATTATGAAGCAAAACATTTAAAGCCCCTTTTGGATATAGCAAAGGACCATACATCAAGAATACATATAATGCATGTTCGTTCTGGATATGACCTATCAGAAGAAGAACAAAAAAATAGGAACAAATTAACTGGTCTTATGGGACATACGACTCATTTGGTTCATGAAATGACCGATCAAGTAGTTATTTCAGCAATAAATAGTTTCCAGTTGAAAAATAAGGTCAACCTCTTGGTAATGATTCAAAACAAACATATGTTTTTAGAAAACCTTTTTCTAAAATCTGTAATAAAACAAATTGGTTTTCATGCCAATGTTCCTTTTATGGTATTTCCACCACTACTAAAAAGTTGATATTATGATGAATGTTTTGGCTCTTACAGATTTTTCCAATGATGCGTACAATGCCCTTTTTTTTGCATCCCAATTATTTAAATCTGAGAAATGTACGTTCCATGTCCTTAATACTTATAATGAGTACACACCGTTAGTGGGTTCTAGTAGGACAAAGGGAAAAAAATTGATACAGTTGTTAGCGGATGAATCTGCAGAAGGGCTTAAACATGATTGTCATAGAATAATACTTGATGCTGGTAAAAATCCCTTGCACACATATAAAACAATATCCAATAATTGTGATTTGTTGGATTGTTTGGTGCAAATTATCCATAAAGAAAAAATTGATTTTGTGGTGATGGGCAATAAGGGAAAGACAAGTGCCAAAGATATTTTCCTTGGCGGTAATACAGTTCATATCATAAAAGCAATAAAAGATTGTCCCTTGCTCTGTGTTCCCAGAGAAATTGATTTTAAAGCACCAAAGAGAATGGTTTTTACAACAAGTTTTGAGGATAACTATACCTCTTTTGTGTTAAAGAACATGACTAAGATACTATCCCTTACCAATGCATCAATGCATGTTCTGTATTTGGACAAGGGAAAAGCGCTGCAAGAAAATCAAATCAAGAATAAAGAGATTCTGTTGAGGTCGATCAAAAATTTTGAGGTTCAGGAACATCAAATACTTTTTAAGAAAACCAAGGCTAGGGCCATTAATGAATTTATTGAAAAAGAAGGTATGGATATGCTCATTATGATACATCATGACCATCATTTTTTAGAAAAAATGCTGCGGGAACCTGTCATATCTGATATTAGTTTTTATCTGAATATTCCTTTCATTGTCATTCCTGATCAAGACTAATATTTATTACGCCATGTTTTAATACAAGAGCAAATTTTAAAAAAGGTATCATGAAAAAAAGAATATTGTTGCCTACGGATTTTTCAAAAAATTCCTTAAATGCAATTAGATATGCATTGGATTTATATCAAAATTTTGGTTGTGACTTCTATCTATTGAATACGTATCAAATTAGGGGATATTCTATGGATAGCATAATGGTGCCAAATCCAGGGGATAAATTATATGAAGTCGCAGAAAAGGCTACTAAAGAAGGCATGGAACGGTTAATGAAAATATTAAAATTGCATTTAAATAACCCAAAGCATACCTACCATACCATTTCAAGTTTTAGCCCATTGCTTTTAGCGGTTGAAAGGGTTATTGCAGAGAAAGATATAGATATTATTGTAATGGGGACAAAAGGCGACACAGCGGCGTCCTCAGTTGTTTTGGGGACCAATACGGTGGCCATAATGGAAAAGATAACAGACTGCCCGGTTATTGCAATACCTGCCAGTTATAGTTTTTCATCCCCAAAAGAAATAGTTTTTCCTACAGATTATAAAACCAGTTTTAAACGAAAAGAGCTCAACTATCTTATGGAAATTGCAAAAAACCACAATGCTAACATCAGCGTGCTCCATGTTGCAAAAGAAGTACACTTAAGTGCTGAGCAAGAAAGCAACAAAGTATTATTGGAAGACATTTTGGAGGGCATGGATTATAGTTTACATACACTGTCCAATATTAAAGTAAGTAAGGGAATAACTGCTTTTGTGGAAAGTAGGGGGAGTGACATGGTTGCTTTTCTCAATAAAAAGCATTTCTTTTTAATAGTTTGCTTTCTACACCATTAGTAAAGGAAATAGGATATAATACACATATTCCCATACTTGTACTAAATGATAACAATTAAAAAACACTTGAATATGAAAAACATAGGCGTTTGGTTAGATAAGGAGAAAGCACATGTAGTGACATTGACTGAAAAAGGAGAAAATTTAAAAACTATTTTATCAGAACTGGAATTCTTTCACCCAACAGGGGGATCACGCTCTAAAGCCAAATGGGGACCACAGGATGTTGTGCAGGACAGTAAGTATTTGGAAAGGGAAAAACATCAATTAAAAAGGTATTTCCAAAATATTGCCAATACTATAGATGATGCCCATGCTATAGCTATTTTTGGACCTGGAGACACCAATGATAAATTTAGAAAAGAATTAAATGAAAACTATCCTTTATTGAACCAAAAGGTAAAAACGGTCGTAAAAGTTGATAGCATGACCAATAACCAAGTGAAAGCATTGGTTCGTGATTATTTTAATTCTCAAAATTGATTTATTTCATTTTTGATCAATAGAGCCATAAATCATCTTGTCTATGGAAACCAAAGAAATAGAGATCATAAAATCTTCAGGGGAAAAAGCAATTTTTTCGTTACATAAACTAAAAAAATCCCTCAAGAGAAGCGGTGCCAATGATGATTTGGTGGAGAAAATAGTGGGCATTGTATACAATGAACTGTATAATGGCATTACAACTAAAGAAATTTACAATAGGGCTTTTGCCCTGTTAAAGAAAAACAGATCAATATTTGCATCTAAGTATAAATTAAAGAAAGCTATTTATGAGTTGGGCCCCACAGGTTTTCCTTTTGAAAAATTTGTACATGCTGTTATGAAATATTCAGGCTATAACTCAAAAACCAATGTAATTTTAAAAGGAGTCTGTGTAAACCATGAAGTTGATGTGGTTGCAGATAAAAATGGCTTAAAAATTTTAATAGAATGTAAGTTTCATAGTGAAGAAGGCCGCAATTGCAATGTAAAAGTTCCTTTGTACATCCATTCTAGATATATGGACATTAAAAAATATTTTGACCTTAAAAACAATGGCAAATCACAATTGGACAAGGGATGGCTTGTGACCAACACCCGCTTTACGGCTGATGCAATTGCTTATGGCACCTGTGCTGATTTATTTCTTTTAAGTTGGGATTATCCTTTTGGAGATGGTCTAAAGGATAGGATAGATAGGTTGGGTCTTTATCCCATAACGGTATCCACAATTTTCACCAACAGGGAAAAACAGTTTTTATTGAGCAGGGATGTGGTATTGTGCAGGCAGCTTTTAAAAGATAAATTTTATTTGGATTTTTTAGGAATGTCAGAAATCCGAAAGAAAAAAATATTTGAGGAAATCAATATGTTGTGCAATCATTGAGTTTTACTAATGAAAGAAGTCGTTATTCATTTTTTGGGAGCTGCGGAGACAGTTACCGGTTCTAAATATTATTTGGAAACACCAGAATTAAATATAATGGTGGATTGTGGCATGTTTCAGGGACTTAAGGACTTAAGGGAGATAAACTGGAAAAAACTGCCCATAGACGCTTCTAAAATTGATGTTGTGCTTTTAACACATGGTCATTTGGATCATACTGGATATCTGCCAAGATTGGTCAAAGAGGGTTTCAAAGGAAAAATATATGGAACAGCACCCACTTTGGCCATAACCGAGACTATTTTAAGGGATGGTGCCAAAATCCATGAGGAGGAAGCAGAAAAAGCCAATAAAGAGGAGTATTCCAAGCACAGCCCAGCACTGCCTTTCTTTAAACTTGAAGACGCAGAACAAACTTTTAATTTATTCCAATCCATAGAAAAAGATACATGGAAAGATTTAGGCAAGAACATAAGGTGCACGTTTAAATACAATGGCCATATTATTGGCGCTACGTATATAGAATTGGAAATCCATGGAAAACTTTTTGTGTTCTCTGGGGACATTGGCAGAAACAAGGATTATTTGTTAGATCCGCCAAATAGGCCCATGTGGGCAGATTACCTTTTTATGGAAAGTACTTATGGGCACAAGCTTCATCCTGATGAAAATGTGGAGGATTTTATGGCTTCGCTCATTAAAGAGACAATTCATAAGAGGGGCAATCTGATCATCCCTTCATTTGCAGTGGAAAGGTTACAGTCCATTATGTATCTACTTTGGAAGTTATATAAGAGCAATCGCATTCCCAACATTCCTATTTTTGTGGACAGCCCTATGGGAAACAATGTACTTTCGGTCTTTGAGGCTTTTTCTGATTGGCATCACCTTCCCATAGAAGAATATAAGGCCATGTGCCAACATATAAACATAATAAGTTCTTATAGGGAAACATGGGAGACCATTGATGACAACAGGCCCAAAATTGTAATTGCAGGTAGTGGGATGGTTACTGGTGGTAGGGTATTGACTTATTTACGTCAGCTTTTGGACAAGGATTCAACAACAGTTTTATTGGTTGGTTATCAAGCAGAGGGAACACGTGGCAGGCAATTGTTGGAAGGTGCCCATGAGATTAAATTATTTGGAAAATACATCCCTGTGAAAGCTAAGGTTAAGCACTTGGAAAGCCTTTCTGCACATGCTGATCAAAAGGAATTGTTGCAATGGATGCAAAGCATAAAGAACATTCCTGAAAAAGTGTTCTTGGTCCATGGAGAACCAACTGCGTTACAAACATTCAGGGTAAAAATAAAGGACACCTTAGGTTGGCATGTGGAAGTGCCCAAGCTATTTCATAAAACTACTTTTTATCTATAAATTAAAGTAAGTAACTGATTTTTATCATTTTATTTTTTTGATAATCGGGGTAGTTTTGTAAAACGAAACCCTATATCATGAAAGAATCCTATACGCGAAGAAATCAAAGCAAGAAAGCAGAAGAATTACATTGGGAGTCCCAAAAGTGGAAATCCAATTTACAGTTTATGGAAGATGAAATTATGTTTATTGACCATTTGTTGAACTCCTATGTGTTTCAGCCCAATACTCCTAATTTGTTTGAACGTTTGCAGGACTTTCAAGAAAGGTTGAAGAAAGTAAAATCAAATAAAAAAGAAGTTCGTAACGGTATATCACAACATGAAAGTGATTTGGGGGGTATTATAGAATGCACAACGGATATTTGTGATTTGGCATATTATCAAAAGCATGACAAGCTTAAGGCAGAAGTGGTCAATTGCACAGAAATTTTTAAAACGTTGAAATCAGATATATTCAATTATGCTGGGGGCATATTAAAAAAAAGAAAACCATTGGAATAGTTATTTTCCTAAATCAAGCAAACTGATATTTATCATTTTAAATTAAAGAGTACAGTGTTATTTTAGGAACAGAAGAATAAAGAGATTGATTTAAATCACTTATTAAATTCAATTATCATGAAAACAAAACAATATTCCTATACAGAGTGGTTGAGTGCTGGGGAAATGCACGAGCAATCCAAGAATTGGTTTTCGGAACTTACATTTATAAAG
>Ga0256845_1001029_pt1 | contig 23780 bp, 18 predicted proteins | sample RiftiametaG_FD_189101 | JGI IMG/M metagenome (GOLD analysis project Ga0256845, IMG submission 189101) | Tube worm associated microbial communities from hydrothermal vent at the East Pacific Rise, Pacific Ocean - Riftia | ecosystem: Host-associated > Annelida > Integument > Unclassified ... | reverse complement strand
GTAACGGTGCAGTAACGTTGAATGTTCACGGTCGATTTATCAATGTAAGCGGAGATGATCTGGCGATTGTTTTTGGGGCGGCCGGTGACATTTATATTCGTGCAGGCCAGAATATTGAGAATAACCGGGGACGATTACTTGCGAACGGAAATGTAAAATTAGTTGCAGCCGGCGATGTGCTGAACTTCCTGGAACATTCAGAGCAAAATATAAACCCTGAGGTCATCCAATACTCCCGCAAAGGTAGGCGAGTGTGGTGGACATTGTGGCTTAAGCGCAAGCGGGAAAGCGTCGTTGCATATGATTACGGTGTATTAGAACATGTGGACCAAAAACCGAGCATTACGGCAAACGGAGGCGTTTACATTGAGGCAAATGCCGTTCTCAATCAGGGTGGCGATATCAATGCCAACAATGGTGATGTTGAAATCAAGGCCCTCAGGGTTGAAACTGTTGGTCTTGGCGCAGGCAAGGTATCGGTACGCAGGGTTTGTGTGTTTACCTGTTCCTATGCCGGTGATGGGGCCGTTTCTTTTCATGGTGGCAGTATCAGCGCTTCAAATGATATCTCGATTGAAGCTGGTGAAACCTTCCACAATAAAGGCGGGCGCGTTTTTGCCATCAACGATGTTGAAATCATAACTCCAAACGCAGTACTTGAGGCGCGCCTCGTTCCAACTCTCGTAACACGCCCAAAGGGTCTGTATAACTTCTGGTCTTCAAAGGCGGCCTGGATTTTTTTGCGGGACCAGTTTGGCAGTATCGTTGCTGATACAGGAAATGTTTCGGTTCGTAGTCGGCAGCCGGTCAAAATACTGGGCGGCGAGATTGTGGCCGGGGGGGCTATTGCCCTTGAAAATGGTCAGGAAATTGTGCGTGCGCCAACCACCAAATCAACAGCATTGGGCCACAGAATCGGGCTGTTCGGAAACCTTCCCCTGATCCGTCAGGATTAAAATCAAGGATGGTTGTTCTGAAACGCATTGTTAATCCTGTCTTGGGGCTGCTGGTCGTAAGTGCTCTGTTGGCAAGCATTCACCCCGCATTATCACAAACTGTCGTGGATCCTTTGCTGGAGGAAGAACGCCGCCAAGAGCTGGAGCAGCGGACCAATGATCTTGGTACATTTGAGCGGCGTGGAGGGGCTCCAGACCCCGGCCCGGCACAGGCAAGAAGTGGTCCGTGTTTCCAGATCAACAAACTAACTGTTGAAGGTGTAACACTGATTACACCGCAAGAGCTTGGAGCAATTCTCAGTAAATATGTTCCCAATTGTATGCAGGGAGCTGACATTCAGGCTGTAATGCGCGAGTTGGATGCCACCTATGCCGATCGGGGCTATATTACCTCAAAAACCTACATCCCACCCCAGAACCTGACCGAGGGGACATTGGTGCTGACCATGCTTGAGGGGCGTGTCGAGGATATATTCCTTATTGATGCCGAGAAGCAGCTTGAAGGAAAACGGGCGGAGCGGCAGATTCAGACTGCTTTTCCAAACGCGAAGGGAGAGTTGTTTCAACTGAGAGATTTCGAGCAGGGGCTTGACCAAATGAACCGGCTGGCATCGGTAGATGCGGTTCTAAAACTTCAGCCCGGAGAGCAACCCGGTGGATCATATGTCATTGTTCAGCGCCTGCAAAAAGACCGTGTCCGAGGATATTTCCGGCTGGATAATCAAGGGGCGCGAAGCACCGGACGCAACAAGCTGTCCTTTGATTTGGCAGCAGATGACCTGCTCGGCGCAAACGACACCTGGACGCTAGGATACAATGGCTCCGAGAACACCAATGCGCTAAGCTTCTCCGGCTCGGTTCCCTATGGCTACTGGACGTTTTCCAGCAACCTCTCTTACTCGGAATACCTGACCCCCCTTAATGCAACCAGTGAACTATTCGGCACCACTAAATCTGCCAGTCTCACCGCCAGCTACATGGCCCATCGCGACCAGATATCAACAACAGAGGTTTCGTTCAAACTTGATACCCGCGTTGCTGATCGCTTTATCAACAACGTACAACTGACCCCGCAACACCTTTCAACCTTCACAGCGTCGGTGAAACATATCCGGTTGGGTGAAAAAGCGCGCCATTCCTATGATGGGGCTCTTACATTCGGGACCACATTTTTTGGAGCGGATAGAGATGCTTCAGGGATCGGGCCGGATATCCCCCGTGCCCAGTTTTTCAAGGTAACAGCGGGCTGGCAGCGCCAAGGCGCGCTTGGCAAAGCAGGAACCCTTGTCACCGATGTCAGGGCGCAGTGGAGCCCGCATACGCTCTATGGGTCCGAGCAGATGTCTCTCGGGTCATTTTCTACCGTACGGGGATATGAAGCGACAGCGGCAACCGGCGACATGGGGATTTATGTCCGCAACGATCTCTACCTTGATGGAAAGTTCTGGGGGGCGTTCCTCTCCAAAGAAACGGCGGCTAAAATCGCCAGCAAAACCCAGCTGCATTTGTTTCTGGACGCAGGTCTGACCTACGATCACGCCCGGCATGTTCAGCAAGAGGCGGCAGGGTTCGGGCTGGGGTTTTCCTACTACCACAACCGCTTTACAGCCTCGGGGCTGATCGGCGTGCCGCTTGTGGAAAACGGGCGGCTTGACATCGGCAAACCGATTTTGCAAATCAGGGTCGAGGTGAAGGCTTGGTGAAGGGGGGTGGTTCATATCGGAACCACTACAGCGCAAGCGGATCAAAGCACAATACGCAGATACGGGCGGTTTCGCAAAGACTAGATTGCTGTCAAATTTTGATGGCGAATTGCCGCCTAATGTATTAGTAACAGTAAATAGACCCTACGGTGAAATTTACTGAATATGGCGAAAAATGCTCAAAGATTTCTACAAAAAAAAGATAGTTATAGTGCTCGTATGCTTCAGCAGTATGAGCTTAAGTGCGTGTACTTCAACTGAAGATGCACGCGAACAAAGCTTCATCGGTACTAAAGATGGCCAAAATTTGTATAAATTTAGATCTGAGACTGCAGGTTTTTTTATGAAAAGAAAATTGGATGCAAACATTCGTTCTGCGGCAAAATTGCGCTGCCCTTCTGGCTATAAAGAACTATCACGTGAGCGAGCAGGTTCAGAACTTCAACATATAAATGGCGTACCCATCACTTATTTTTATTATGATGTTACTATTTCTTGCCCAACGGCTTCCTGATTTTGACATGGAACTTTTAAATATACGAATAGTATTTTTTATTCCAATATTGCTCTTAACGGCTTGTTTGGAACCTACTCCCCCCACACCAGCTGGTGTATATAATGGAAGGCCTTCTTTTCAAATTTATACAAGTATGCAAACTGGAGGCAATCTTAGTAATGCAGAAATTGAAACCGCAGCGAAAAAACTTGAGGGTTCACAAAGAGGGGGGCTTGCTGAAAGAGCAAGAAAGCAATGTCCGCGAGGATATACAGCTGTCAACCGAAGCACGCCTGAGTACAAATATTCCCAAATCCTCGCAAATGGTGCCATTATTTATCGATTATCTAGAACCTTTACGATAATTTGCGACTAGGAGAGTAAGAGGTGGTCTGAACCGTCCGCAACCGCAGAATGCGGCCGCTACTGTGGCCTATATTGCGCCGCCATTCCGACAAATGGTTCGCGCGCATATCATACCGCTGCGCAACCTCGCTGACCGTCGCCCCATCCACCAGCGTCTCCGCCACAATCTGGGCCTTCAAATCATCCGGCCACCGGCGATGCCCCTTGGGGCCAATGACTACACCGCTCTCTATGAGAACCTCCGCTGAGCGCTCCATGGAGAAACTCCTTCCTAAAATCCAAAACCTACGGACGAAATCGCAGATCAGGATGAGGAGCGGAAGGTGGGGGGGTAATCCCCCCGAAAATTAGTGGTGTTCACAAGTAGAATTTTCTCGGCATAATATCTGAGGAGATTTTGAATGAAGAACAAACGATACAGCGACGCGCAAATTATGGGAATTCTGAAGCAGGCCGAAAGCGGTGTGCCGGTGTCAGAGCTTTGCCGCGAACATGGAATGAGCAATGCCAGTTTTTACAAATGGCGGGCGAAGTTTGGTGGGATGGATGCGTCAATGATTTCTGAGATGAAAGCAATGGCGGAGGAAAATCGTCGGCTGAAGCGGATGTATGCCGAGATGAGCATGCAGAATGACCTGCTGAAGGAAGTGCTCGGAAAAAAGTAACGAGGCCATCCCTGCGAAAGGAGATGGCCGTGAAAGCGGTCGCCAGCCGTGGCGTCAGCATTGCGCTGGCTTGCCGGACGTTCAGCATCAGCGAGAGCTGTTATCGGTATGAGCGCAAGCTAAGCGACGAGAACGCAGAAATCGCGGAATGGCTTGTGAAGCTGACCAGCAACCGGCGCACCTGGGGCTTTGGCCTGTGCTTTTTGTATCTGCGCAACGTGAAGGGCTTTGGCTGGAACCACAAACGGGTTTACCGGATTTACTGTGAATTGGAGCTGAACCTGCGGATCAGGCCGAAGAAACGCCTGAAACGGGAGAAGCCGGACGCGCTGGCGGTGCCTGACGCGGCCAACCATACATGGTCGATGGACTTCATGGCGGACCAGTTGGCTGATGGCCGTAGTATCCGCACCCTGAACGTGCTGGACGATTTTAACCGCGAAGGATTAAGCATAGAAGTGGACTTCTCACTGCCCGCCGAGCGGGTCATCCGCAGCCTGAACCAGATTATCGAATGGCGCGGGAAACCGTTGATAATCAGGGTCGATAATGGGCCGGAATATATCAGCGGTAAACTGATGGCATGGGCGGAACGGATGGGCATTCACATCCAGTATATCCAGCCTGGGAAGCCCCAACAGAATGCTTACATCGAGCGCTACAACCGCACGGTTCGTCACGAATGGCTGGATCAGAATATCTTTGAAACAATTGAGGAGGCACAGGAACAAGCCACAGAATGGCTCTGGACATACAACAACGACCGGCCCAACATGGCCATCGGCGGGATCACACCCACAATGAAACTGAAAATGGCCGCGTAATTCTACAAGCGGGCCCCATTAAAAATGGGGGGATTACCGGGGCGGGACAACGCTTACAGATAACTTTGCGACAGAACCTTTTATAATCCCCGCCGCAGACACTCGGCACTAGGTTGGAAAAGCCCGTTGGCTTTTGAACGAAAGGTGGCTTAAACGAGCACTTGGAGCGGCACTAAACCGTGACAGGACCACTGGGGCCGTCTACTTCACAAAGCAAAACCTCGATACCGCAAACTTCGCAGATGCAATACAGCTCATCCAAAACGATGATCGCGCGTACTGGTGCGGATCAGCAAACGGCCAAAACGTCAAAGCAAACGACGGGTCATGGTTCTGTGCCGTGGGGATGCCGAAGTATCAGGGGTCAGAAGCGAAAGAGGGGGAGTAAGAATCAAATCCCCAAGAAGCTTGCTCGTTCTTGGTAGTATTCATAAATATCCGGCAATGATTCCAGAACCGGGTCGGGCAATGGGCCATATCCTGAAGCAGTGGCAGCCAACCTTGATACAAAGCCGCAAGCATAACTCGCCAAGTCCAAAGCCGCAGAAGCCTTTTCGTTGTGCTTTATACGCTCAAAAAATGCACCAAAATCATGCTTCATTTCTGGATCTTCAATGAAGCAAATAAGTTGAGGCAACTTTTCGTGTTGACCATCAAGAACATCATATCCCAGCGTTAGGTAACCACGAACCTTGCTCCCTATCTCATCCAGATCATGCTGCGTTTCCCACGCTGTCATTGCCGTATCCAACAAAAACCGAGCTTGGCTTGGTTCATTTTCCTCAGGGAAAGTACTCCAGTTAGTCAACAATCTGTCCCCCACGCACGGTGATGGAACCCACGCCTGGACGCACCGTTCCTCCCTCAGCCGTAATACGAACATTCAAGCCCGGATAACGTTCACTAAACTGACGGATAACACCCGGAGTCGCCGTCGAATTACCAAGACCTTGATAACAGACGTTACAAACACCCCCTGCATTCGAAATGCGGATATTCACCGTACGCCCATTGAGCTGTGTCGCTGTCAGGCCAGAATTATCAATTTGCTGCGCGATACTGTTAAAGATGTCTTCTTCAGCATGCCTCGATGCAATCGGATTTGGATTGGGTGACTTGATAGGCCGACTGGTCCCGTAGAGATCATCAAGTGATTGCAAACCGCCTTCTCGGCGGAGTGCTGGAGACAAACCTTCAAATGTTTGCCCCTGAAAACTGGGGATATCAGTTCTAGCGACGGCTACTGTATCTCGACCTGACAAACCATACCGAGTTCTAACATCAGCAAGGTCATCAGCGTTTGCCAGTGTCCTATTTGGTCCCGTATAACTCCTCAGCAATTCATCAGTCAACAAAGTGGGTCTTTTGACCAGATATTTCATGGCTGCCAGTTCAACACCTGCAGAGGCCAGCCCATAGAGGATTTCGGCCTGCGTTTGTGACAGGCCCGTCTTCATCAGCAGTTGGGCACCAAAGGTTGTCTGTTGCTCTCCGGTCCAGAGCGCGACTGCTCCATGCCCGACATTGTCGGCTCCGGATGTGAGTATCCCCGCAGCCGCCAGACAGCCGATGCCGGTTTCACAGGTAAACCCTCCGACAAGAACACCCGAGACAATCTCAAACGTACCACCAACAAGCATGAATGCCCCACCGATTCTGGCCGCTCTTGCCTGCTGGGCCGCAATGTGGTCATCAATCAACGTCTCGCAGGCTTGACCGGATACGCTTCCACAAATGCTTGGCTTTAATGCATTACGTGCTTTTTGCTGGGCAGCCACAATCTCGATAAAGATATCCCTATTCAGGGTTTGTTTTTCATCGGCAGAAAGAAGTCCCCAAGTATCAAGAGAAGCACGTGTTTCAATACTGCAGCTATTGGCTGTTGCCCCAATACAGGCGAATTCAGTCAACTCGGCTTTTAATTGGTCCCTCGCCGCTTGGGTGAACCCGGGTTTGGACATCAGGTTTGAATAGGAATCGGCGCGATCATACTGAAGCGTTTCAAGTGCAGCCGTATAATTGTTATTGGCTAGATACTGCCGTGCCACCAGAGTACTCATCATTTTGTGAAAAGCATCTGTCTGATCAGCTACAAGAATTCTTGAGAGATGATACATCCTGCATGCATCTGTCGTGCAGGATGCAAATTCGGCATCAAGCCCTTGACTGATCCCAAGGTACTTGGTGGCCACTGCATTAAAGCAAGCAGCATCGTTAAACTCACAGGCGCGCAACTCTTTTTGCATCGCTTCAAGTTCTGTATGTCCAAGATAATTATTCTTGATTGCAGATACAGTAATGGTCCCGCCGAAGGAAACATTCACGGCACTCCCGCCAGAGAACACATAGCCTGTCAGTGCTCCCACCAGCGGTGCGAGCTTTGCCTTTTGCTCTGGCGTCAGATTGGACCCTGCCAGCAGCGAAGAGCCTGCCCCCGAGAAGAACCCGGCCACGCAATCCCCGTCCAGCGCTTCGAGCGCCAGACAGCCGACACCGCCGTGCAGCAGCAGATGGCCGACAGAGCCTTCCCACTGCGTATCCGGCCCACCGCCAAGCTCACCAATCCCGAACTGCGCAATCGCAATGGTCTCGCTCACAAGGAACGTGCGCCCGGCCTGATCCAGCCCGTCAAAGAAGCCCTGACCATGCACGAGATTGCTGACCCCGTTGTTGATAACCGCATCGCCAGCGCGATCCACGAGAGACGCAGGGCTAAGTCGTTGGCCCCAATCATTTGCAAACGGATTGCGATCACTCAGCCCAAGTTCAGAGCCTAAATCGATCTTATCAGTTAGAAACCCGGAAATAGTTGTTGATACCCCGGCAAGCAAAGCACCGCGCAGGATCTTATCCATGTCGAAGTTGCCGGTGATGGTGCCTTCGGCCGCACCAGCAATAAGATTGGAGGTGCCCGCTTTAACCCCTGCCCGGATGAACACATTCTTGATGCCATCAAAGTTTATGCCCCCGGTGATATAGGTTGCGACAACAGTCAGCAGGGCTTTGAACGCAGGGTTCAGACGAACCTGTTTGTCGTACCACTCGTGATCCCGTAGGGATATCGTGTGGTAGGTCGCATTATAGTCATTCATTAACGTATCGAGATAGGCGAACTGCTCACCATCCGAAACCCCTGGCAGGGCAAAATCACGCAAATACTGGTCCTGAATTGCTGCGGATGCTTCTGTGGCCGATGTAACATCCTCGGGCGAAGCGATGCCAAGAAGTTTGCTGTCATACTGGCGTGATCCGATGATATTGAGCAACTGGCTATTCAGGGTTGCACCGCGCACCCCGGCGATATGCACTTCGCCACTGATGTTGAATACAGGTGTGTTGGTTGAACTGATCGTCGGCAGGACAGCGGTTTCACGATCAAATCCGGACTGGATCGTAGTAATCGTGATCATGTTGTCCTTTTCCGAGAAGAACGTGTGCTTGGTACTGTTAATGGCCGCGTTAATGTTCACCGTTTCAGCCGATATGATAACATTTTGAGCGGTGAGGGTTCCGCCAGTAATGGTCAGTGTCTTTTTCGCCGCAATATCCAGAATTGCATCGGCGAAAAAATCGTTCCCGTAATTAATCAGGATATTATCGGTAATGGAGGTGTCACTTGATCCAAACGGGATAATTGCGAAAAGCCGCCTGCTGGTGTGTGTATAGGATTCAGTGACAGAACGTTCGGCGTAGGTTCCTGCCGAGATATTGCCGTTCAGCGTCGAGATCGAGATATTCTGGGCCTCAAACGAAGTACCCGCAGAGAGAACAGACGCGTAATTACCATTCTTACCGGTGCTTGCGATTGTAATGTTGCCATTGGCCGCTTTCAGGCGGGAGCGTTTGTAGATATCCTCAAAAGCATCAAATTTGAAAACTGTCTTCTTTCTAAATATCCAGCCTGTTATCCGAGTGTGCTTATAGCCATAAGACCAGAATCCGGGTGCCGCAACAAAGTTTACCCCACCTTTCAGGGCTTCAATGGAGATACCTCCATTTTGTGAGGTTATACTGGAGCCGATGAAGCTGGCTGATCCGCCTGCAACAATTTTGATATCCCCTCTGGCACTTAGTTGGTTTTCATAGGCTCTTAGTTCCCGGATTTTCACTTTGCTGGCAATATGTCCTGATTTTACGCCGGTGTACTTTGAGCTAAAGCTCCAGCCCACATCGCCAGGCCGGTTCCACTTCCATGTGTCTTTATAGACTGGTTCACTGAGGACATTTCTTCCAGCAACAATATCAAGATTCCCGTAGGAATGGATCTTTCCCGAAGCGAGGTGAATGTCATTGCCGGCATAAAGGACCAATCCACCTGATTGGGCCAAGAGCGTGTGGCCTCTTAGCCCTGCTGTTCCAACGTCCCACCAATTTGCTGTACTCTGGATGTCAGGATGAGTTCTACGCCAGCCAGAAGGATAGAAACGCACTGTTAAGTTGTTCCCCGCACTATAAGTGATCTTACGTGCCGAAACGACCTGTTCTTGCTGCAATATGTTATCGCGGGCGCGCAGAAATAAGTCCTTATTAACAAACCTGTGGCTGCTGTTTACGATGATTGTCTTTGCTTGAACCGAGAGGCTGTAATGCAAGTCTTGGTCTGTTAGCCAGTCACGCGTCCAAAACCAACCTTGGTTTTGAAGCAACTGCACTTTGTTTCCACTGCCGATAGTAGCTTTGCCATAGTTTTTAAGAAGGTTCTTACCTTCCAGATGCAGCACATCCCCAGCATAGAAGTCTCCGCTTCCCAGCATGGTGTCATGGCCAGCACGGATATACAGATCATCTGCTGCCCTTAGCGTGCCGCCAACCAAAATATCACCTGCATCGGCAATCAGGGAAATTGACCCTGTTACATCCCAGTTTACCTGATCATAGGCATGCCCATCTGCATTATATCTCGAAGGCCCAACAACCCCTAAACTTCCAGTTCGAAGTTGAACATAAATATCCTTTTGGGCGCCGTAAATCGTCGCAAGCTTGCCTGTACCTCCTGTGACGTCAGAGCGATGGATATCATTGGCAATCAGCTGTGTCAGTTCACTTCCCCTGAACACACGGTTGGCTGCAACAATATCTTGTGCCGCCTCCACATAGAGTTTCCGGGTCTGGATAACACCGGTGACCTCGATATTTGCCGCAGTGCTTTTGAGAGAAACAGAGTTGGTTGCCCGAGTGATATTGCTAAGATTGATCGATCCGCCTTCGATGGCCAGGATTTCGCTAGCGGTAATACGCCCTGAAGAGGAAACGCTTCCTTTCCCGGATAAAGTGATATTTTTTCCGGTTATGACACCAGCATCCCGGTTAATGACAAAACGAGTGCCCGCAACGAGGCCTACAGATTCAGTTCCGGCAATGCGCCCGGCATTGGAGATATAATCCGAGGCGCTCAAAAGTATTTGTTTGCCACGGATCACTGCGGTGCGTGATACTCCATCCTTGCTCAGGATAAAGTTGGCCTTGGCATATAGGCTTTTGGTAACATCAATCAAACCTTGGTTGTCAAATGTCTGGGCAGCATCAATTCGGGCATCTGAGGCCCGCAGGATTCCTTTATTAGAGACACTGGCCGATGATTTTAGCCCCAGAAAACCGACTGCACCCATGATACCGGTGTTGTGGATATTACTGTCCGCCAGAATCCGGATATCTGTTGAACTTATCGAGCCATCATTGAGAACCCAGCCTGCGCTCGCGGAAATACTGACTTCCTGGGCCTTTGGCAGACTTGTGCTACCTGTTTGGCCGATGATGCCGGCATTGCGAACATTCAACCCGGTCAACAACGCAATCTTTTCGCCGTAAATCCGGCCTGTATTTGTATTTTTGATAAGGCCGGTTACGTCGGCAACATTAACAATACTGGTTGCCGAAATGGTCCCGCTGTTCAGAACAGATCCAACCCGCAGATCGATGGTTTCTCCAGACAGACTGGCCGTATCATAATTCGAGAATAGCCCCGAGGTCTTAATATATACATGCTCTTTTGAGGTGAGCACCCCACCAGCCCGATTAGCAAAGGATGCGGCATTCAGGCCAAAATATGTTTCCGTTGTAATGGTTCCGAAGTTCTGCGCCCCCGCTGAGATTTTTCCAAAGAACCCGTAGACATCTATATTTCCCCTGTTCAGGAAACTGCTGGCATCCAGCCCCAAAGAAATAGTTTTAATTGATCCCCCCGCTGCGTTTGAGATTCCTCCCACAGATTTCAAGGTGATTTTTCGTGCGCCAAATATTGCACCGGTGCTATTGATGCCTGTTGCTGTACTTTGAAGGTAGATTTCGGTCGACGACAGACCCGCTTTCAGCATCGCTGTATTTGCATAATTGGCAATACTATCCGCTACTATTGTCAGCTTATCTCGTGCTTCCACCAGTCCGTAGTTGGAATACGCCCCGCTAACGGAAATATCGGTTGTTTCTGTGGCAAATATTTTGCCTCGAGTATAGCTGGCCTCGCTGGCCGTCAAAGCTATCCGGGCCCCGAATGTGTTGCCTCTCAAATCAAACTTGTTCGCATTAACGGTAATGTTGTTTGATCCAACCAACTCCCCAAAATGCTTTGTTGCGCCAGTTGTTGTGATACTAATGTTGTTTGACGACAATATTGATGCCGTGTCAGCTCCAGACAGGTTCGCGGCTGTAAGATAAATATCCTGGCCAATAAGGTTTCCTGTCAGACTGACATTATTCGTCGCAGAAATACGGAGTGTTTTGCCACTGCCAAGCAGACTATTCTGATATGTTGTAAGGCTACCCGTTGTGAGACGGATCTCTCCATCAGAATAAGTCTTGCCATATTGCCATAGCCCCTCACTTAAAACCCAGTCATTGCGCGCGTCCCCTGAAAGCGCAATATTCCCTTTGCTATAAAAACGATCAGCCGTGACCTTCATTTGCGCAGCTGAAAGATAGGAGCCTGTTTCTAGATCGACGCGTTGCCCAAAGAGGCCGGCGTGGCCTACAGCAGATATTGTTCCGCTGCTGAGTACCCTTCCTGGTGTGACGATGGTGTCACCTGCAGCATTTGTGCTCGTCTGGCTTGCCGTTAGCCATACATTTCCGCCTGCTTGCAAGTGGCCCCTGTTAAAGAGGTTGGCGGCCTTGATATACATATGACCTGTTGTCTGGAACGCACCAGTGTTTTCAAATGTGCCATTCACGGTGAACTTGCGGGTGGACGCTGCAGCAATCAGATTATTATTTCTGAAACTACCAAAATTCTTAAACAGCTCTAAATAGCTGCCCAGAGAGATGACACCGTTATTGGTAAACTTTGTTGACGCTTTGAATACGCCTCGGCCTTCTGCATAAAGCTTGGCATTATCCCCAACAGTTAAGGTATCAGCCATCAGGATCAAGTTTTGCCGAGCCTGAACAGTGCCACTCACCAACAGTGAGGTGGGTCCATATAGGGTAATACTTCCGCCTGCCGAGATCCGGCCATCTAGAGTTAGTGCGCTGAATTTAATAAGGGTGCTTTTCCCAAGAAGAAGATACTGATTGCTATCTTCTGGCTGCAAGCCCGAAATCAAGACACTTCCAACCTTAAAGACAGCCCGTGAATTTGCATCTCTTCCTTGCAGCTCGATTTTCCCGGCTGTCGCAAATACACCGCTATTTTCAAAATAATCAATATTGCGTCGCCGCTGGAAGTCGGCAACCAGATAGATTTTACCTGCGTTGATGATGCTTGCTGTGTTGATCCGTCCAATGTTGGACCGCAATACCGCATCAGTTCCTGTGTTGACGAACGATGGGCCGCGAATATCAACAACATTATCGACCAGAATATTGCCTTGGTTCTCAACTAGGGTGTCGGAGAACAGTTCAGCATTTCCGTAGCTGGCGATCTGCCCCAGATTTGTCAGCTTGCCGGTCGTGCGTAAACTAACGGATGTTCCTGCGGTCAGAGTTTCCCGGTTTGTTATTGTATCCGCCAATATCGAAAGTGTTGTTTCAACCGAAGCAAGACCAATGTTCTCAAAGTTACCGGTTGTAATATGCAAGGTTCCGAGAGATGCCAACAGACCGTTGTTGGTAAGACTTGTGCTGGCTGTCAGTTGACCGTCTGTTTTGACGCGCAGTTCTCCACTGTTGGAAATCACAGGTGCAGTCAGATAGGCGCGGATGCCTTGGATATGGCCTTCATTTGTAATCCTGTCGACCGATGTTAGTGAAATATTGCCTTCAGATGTTATTGTGCCTTTGTTTTCCAGCAGACCGGTTGTGTTAATTGAGACTACCTTTGAGAGGATTGTTCCGCTGTCGTTGTTGAAAAGCGCGGCAACATCCAGGTTCAGACTGTCAGAGCCATACAAAATACCTGCATTGTGAACTTCGCGATCAAAAACAAGGTTCAGGTTTGCTTCTTCAATAATACCGCCCGCTTCATTATACAGATTTCCGGCATAGTTGATTGTTGCTGTTTTATGGCGGCGAAGATCCGCACCATTGTGAAAGGCTCCGGTTGCATTCACGACAAGGTTGGATGTTGCCGCCTCTGTCAGGCCATCAACAACAACATCTTTCCCCAGATGAAAATCACCCGTATTGATCTGGAAATTATAAGCGCTGAATACTGCAGAGTTGTTCAGTGTAAATGTGTGTCCACTTGAAGTGGCATCCACCTGGTTTGCAACAATGGTTGCGCCATCAACATCAACCTCGTTCAGGCTTCGTAGCTTGAACTCTCCTGTGGCTGAACCATAAGCGCCAAACGTCAGCTTACGTCTGGAATACAGATCAATATCAGCCCCCGACTGGATATCTCCATTCAAAGTCAGGGCTCCATTTCGTCCGAACACCTTTACGCCAGTAAAACCATAAATGCCTGTTTGGTCTGTTGTTTGCACGTTGTGTCGCGCGTAGGCAAAGGTACCTGCCGTTGACGAAGTAATATCCCTTTCAATAGTCAGATCACCGTAGTTGGCCTTTAGTGTCACCTCACCCTGCGCCGCCACAGAACGAATGATCTCATCACCCTGGCTTTCAATTGTTACGGATCCGGTGGTTGATTTTATTGCGCCCAGGGTTCGCACCCCCAGCCCCCGTTCATTACCGATAATCTGGATACGACCCGCTTCCATTGCTCCAAAAGCAGTGCCGTCCACCACAAAATCAGGTGTGGCTCCTGTTCCGGTAAGCGTGGCTGTTTTATTTGAGGTTGTGACATCATAGGTCAGCGCACCACCTTGAACCGTAATCCCATCAATCGCAGTAACCTTGCCGTCGACAACAACCGTGCGGCCTATCAGGTTAATGTTGGAGACGTTGTTTGCGCTGCCATTAAGGCCTGCGCGCCCAATGGTGATCGCCCCTTGAGTTACATTCAGTCGAACATTCCCACCATCAATCACTGGAACCCCGGTCGTTAGCGTTCCCGTACCCGCGTTAATAAAATTACAGCCACTACAAGTGATCCCATTCGGATTGGCAATAATGACATTTGCTCGTGTTCCAGCAACCTCAACCGAACCATTCAGTGTGGAGGTATTTGTTGATGTGACTTCGTTGACGATTGTTGCGGCAGACCCATTCGTCAGATTGGCATTGCCCGCAATGTTTCCGGCAAGCTGCGAACTGGTTGCCGTCTGCGAGTTGTTGAGCACTACTCCTTTGGAGGTAACGTCAAAGCGTGTATATTGGTTATGTGAAACTCCCCCAGCATTTGGGGTCGCTATATCAACAACCTGAGGGCGGGATGTGCGTTGCATGGTCGGGGCAAACCCAACATTTCCGCTTGGATCAATGATGATTTCCTGTGCGTAGGCTAACTCTGCCATCATTGGCTGCAGTGTGAGCACCGCACAGATAAAGTAGGTAAAACTTTTGATGGTGAGTTTTTGAAAACGCCGTAAAATAGATGCTCTACGCCCAGCAGAAATAATATACATAAACCAACACCACCCCAAATTGAATTCCCTAAGAAATCATTAAGGAAACATACATATTGAATCAAGAACTTTTAAGTGGAGCCGTCTCATGAGACTTCCCTAATACGGTCGTTTTTGACCCCCTGCCACGCCCTGTGTCAGATCAAAGGGTTAACCGGGCCAAAACCCCATGACAAAACCTTTGCAGTTTTGACAGGTTTTTGGCACTGTACCGCATGATTATTGGATATGCCCGTGTCTCCACCGATGAGCAGAATCTTGACAGCCAGCTTGATGCCCTCAGCGTTGCCGGTGCCGAGAAAGTATTTGCTGACAAGATTACCGGCACTGTACGACAGCGGCCAGAGCTGGAACGGCTGCTGGATCATTTGCGCGCGGGGGACGTAGTGATCGTCACCAAGTATGACCGCCTTGCCCGTTCCTTGCGCGATCTGTTGGAGATTGTAGAGCGCATCGAGGCCGCCGGTGCGGGTTTCCGGTCTCTGGCCGAGGATATCGACACCACAACTTCGGCAGGGCGCCTGATCTTTCACGTGTTTGCGTCTATCGCCCAGTTTGAACGAGAGCGTATCTCCGAACGCACGAAAGAGGGGCTGGCAGCCGCCCGCAAGCGAGGGCGCATCGGGGGCAGGCCCCCTGCCCTAACGCCCGCACAGAAAGAAGAGGTGCGCCGCTTGCGCGATCAGGATGGCCGCGCCATAAGCGAAATAGCGGAAATCTTCCGCGTCAGCACAAAAACTATCCGGCGGGCGTGAAAAGGGTGGTGTTTTCGGCACCTATTGAATTGTACCAATATTTGGTATACCTGATCTCCATAGGAGATTCATTATGGCAAAAAATACTTCCATGTCGCTTGGCGATCACTTCGCCAGCTTTATCAACACACAAGTCCAAGCAGGGCGCTATGGATCGGCCAGTGATGTCGTCCGAGCCGGCCTTCGCCTACTTGAAGAGCATGAAACGAAGGTAAGGGCATTACAGGACGCCCTGATTGCCGGAGAGCAGTCTGGCGAACCTCGACCTTTCAATTTTGATGAATTCAAGGCACGCAAGCGTGCAGAATTCAACCAAGTCCCCGAATGAGGAAGGTTGTTGCATTCTCGGTCGCCGCAGCAGCAGACTTGAATAGTATCTGGGACTATACTGCCGGGGAATGGGGCGTTGATCAGGCTGAGCGGTATACGGACGGGATACAGGATATCTGCAATAGTCTGGCGCGTGGCGAAAAGCGCGGCCACACTGTAGATATTCGTGACGGCTATTTGAAGCAGTCGGTGGGGCGACACCTCGTGTTTTACCGCACAACAGACATCGGCATTGCCGTTATCCGCATCCTACATCAAAGGATGGATGTGCAACGGCATCTTTAGGTCAGTATTGCCCAATGCAATAGTTGCAAAAGTGCAATCACTCATATACTCATTTGAGTAAATGAGTGAAAAGAGGTGAGCATGGCTATTATATCAGTGTTAAATCCGAAAGGTGGATGCGGGAAAACCACCGTTAGCACCAACCTAGCGCGGGCTTTGCATGAACGAGACTTGTCCGTTTTGCTTGTGGACAGCGACCCCCAAGGCAGTGCCAGAGATTGGCATGCAGCCAATGAAGAGAATCCAATTGAACTTATTGCGCTCGACCGCCCGAACAACGTCAAGACACTTACCAGTATGGCGACAAATTATGATTACGTGATAATTGACGGGGCGGCCAAGCTGGAAGATATGATTGCAGCTTGTATCAAGGTTAGTGACTTTGTTCTTATCCCTGTGCAACCCTCGCCTTACGACATATGGGCGGCGTCTGATTTGGTAGATTTTATCAAAGCCCGTCAGGAGGTCACAGACGGCATTCCGCTCGCGGGATTTGTCATTTCCCGCATGGTAGAGGGAACGCGCTTAGGTGGTGATGTGCGGGAAGCCCTGGACGAATATGCACTTCCTGTTTGTGAAACGGCTATCACGCAGCGGCAGGTTTACCCGCAAACGGCATCGGAGGGCTTGACTGTTTACGATGCAGATAATGTGAAGGCTAAGGTAGAGACCACTGCACTCACCGATGAGATTCTTAGTATGATTGCCCCTGCTGTCAGAGAGGTAGTATAAACATGGCACTATCAGCAAAACGTCCTAGCCGTGGTGATGAAGCCCGAAAACGCATCTTACATGAGGTAACGGAAACGACCCAGAAGAAGAAACGCTTGAATGCCGAGATCGAGGAAAGCCTTTATCACCGCATTAAGATAAAGGCCGTCGAAGAAGGGCGGACAATTTCAGATATCACACGAGAACTTTGGATTGAGTATTTGAGTAAATGATGAAATACTCAAATAGGTGCTGTGCTACCGTGCTGGACCATTACGCTGCACATAGCTCTTAACGAAATTCACAAACGATCCGCTCGGATTTTGTGGTATCGACTTTTTACTATCCAGCATATTGCGCCATTCGCGTTCAAGGTAATGTAAATCATAACCGTCTGCATGCTTGCGGGCTGTGCTGTAAGCCGTGTCAGGTAACCCGATCTGGTCTAGTGCATCAATTGTTTCTGGTTCCGCATACATATCTGAAAACTCGCTGCGCGGGCGAATAATGAACAAGTCGCCATCCAGTTCAAACGTATAATCAGGAATGTGATTTTTTTCGACATTCATATCCACGATAGCTTTCACCATCCGGCGAAATTCTTTAAGTGTGGACTGTGAACCCGTTTTCAAACGCAACTTTTCCAGCCCGTAGCGCAGCATACGGTTTTTTGTGCCGCAGCTTTTACGGGCAATTTCATACAGGCGGCGCTCTAACGGTTTGCGGAGCTGAAAGTATTGCGGGGAGATGGTCAGGATGTCTTTGCCTTTGGCGTCAATAGCGTTGAAAAGCCAGTCTGATAAGGTGATTTCAACAGCCTGCATTCGCCCATCACGGGTTTCACGAACTGTTTTAGCGGAATCAATGAAGCCAAATGTTTCCCATTGCTCAACGCCAGCCGTGGTGATGTTTGTTTGAATGTTTGTATTACGCAAGCGATTGAGGGCATCCTTAAATAATTTATACCCCCTGTCGTTGGTTGCTCGGTTGGTTGCTTTCAGAAGGTCATGCGCAGCAAATCGCATTGTGCGATGTACTTGCCGCCCTTCATTTAGTGCCGCCATACACTGTGAAATGCAGTAGATTAGAATATCGCGATCAAATACAGTTGCCAGCCCAATACTTGAAGGTACAACTTCCAGCCAGTTCCCATTCATTTCATAACGACGAGGTGTCATGTCAGGCTTCGTTGATAGCGTAAATAAAGGGTGTTCCATCGAGGCAATATCAGATTTAGGGGCCGCATCAAAAATATCGCAAACGAAAAAGTCCCGTTGCGGATGCCGCACGGGGAGGAGGGGGGAGCGCTCTTTTTTATCTGTTTTGATTATCATACTTCGCAACTTCACACACTGGAATCAGTATTCGCAACTTCACACACCACGTCAATGGTTTTCGCAACTTCACACACCGAACTGCCTGTGGATAACTTGATGGGTGGATTCGCAACTTCACACACCGAGATTCGCAACTTCACACACCGAGATTCGCAACTTCACACACCGAAAATGAAAAAATCCTACCTTTTATACTTATTTATCAAAACCTTACCGGCCTTGTAAAATCTGGAAACACATATAAAACACATATAAAACACATAGACCATTCATCCCTTCACACTGATCCGGCCCTTAATCTCTCTGAACGACACAGAAGGTTGTCTGGTTTTGGGGGTCGGTGCTAGTTCTGTAGTCTGCCCCGATGAGTTTGCAGGGCCATTGCCAGGTGTTGGGAAGGGCAGGGATGATCAGGTTACCGAGCACCATGCCAAAGAAAAGAGCCGAGAACAGGATTATGGGAAGCCCGAAAGCCATTACCTTGACCAACCTGCGCTTTTTGATGTTGTAGCGTTCTGTGGCTTCCCTCAACGCCTGTATGGCGTCCAGAGTGGCTGCAGCCCCCTCTCTGGCCCCAAGGGTTGCTTTCTCCTCCATCTCCCGCGTCAGCTCCGGCATAAGACGCCTCAGGTCCAGACAAACACGGCCGGTTATTGTCGAGGGCAGATCTTCAAGCATACCATCAACTTTCTTGAACCAGTCGATCAACAGGGAAACCAGCTTGGCGTTTTTGCGGCTTTGGTCTGTCCCTTCTGCCGTGCGGCGGTCCAATTCATCCAGAACCGCAATAAAGGCGGCTGACGGATTGCCACCACTTGCCTTGATCTCCTTGTGGAACAGATTCCGTAGGGAGGCTGTGCTGTTCTCGCGATCTGTGGTCATTATGGCTGGTCTTTCTGTAGGGAGGTCGCTTGATCCTCGTCCTGATCTGCGGCTACCGGTGTTTGGGGCAGGGCAGGGGGCTGCCAGTCCTCGAAGGCTTTACGATCCTGTTGGCGCTTCAAGCCTTTGATCAGGGAGGCCAGCAGGGTTGCTGTTTGTGGATCACGCGCAGCCCTCTCGATCAGGGCAGCCCCCAGGATGATCTTGCGACGGGCCTGTAGTTTACGGTCCCGCACCGTCTTTCTGGCGCGGGCCGCTTGCAGTCTTGCTTTGGCTTGCTCGTATTGGCGCTCCAGTTTTTCCAGCGATGTTTCTGCCAAGGGAAACTCCAGTGTGTAAAGTCACGAAGAGGCGGGGGTGAGGTTTGTCTTGCCAGATTGAGTGTTAGCGTTTACCCGTAGGCCTGTAAAGGACAAGGGCGCACTTATGCAAACTCTGCACTCACTTCGTTCATTCCGAGCTTTGCGCGCGATCTTCTTGGGCAGCGCCCCAGCCGATGGCAAACCCCCTTGATGCGACCCGCATCAACATGGAAAGCGATACTCCCCCTTCCAAACCATCCCGAGCCAACCTTCGCGGTTAGATGGCCCCGCCCGTTACAACGGATACCGTTTCCCCTACGTTATAGAGCGCAGGAAACGGGATCCGTTGTAGTGGGTTGGTGTGACCCTCGCCGCTGTTGCTTCTGGTGATCCCATGGCCAGCTATCATCTCTGCGTCAAAACCGTGAAGCGCTCTGCAGGGCGCTCCGCCACTGCAGCCGCAGCCTATCGCGCCGGTGAGCGTCTGATCTGTGAGCGTGAGGGGCGAGTGCATGACTATACCCGCAAGCAGGGCATCGGGGAGGTGTTCATTGTTGCCCCCGCAAATGCCCCTGACTGGGCCTCTGATCGTTCCGCCCTGTGGAACGGGGCCGAGGTCGCCGAGAGGCGGCGCAATTCCGTAACCGCGCGGGAATGGGAGCTTGCCCTTCCTGCCGAGGTTTCTGATGCGGACCGCGTGGAGCTTGTACGGGGTTTTGCCGAGGCGCTGGTGGCCCGCTACGGTGTTGTCGCCGATGTGGCTGTGCATGCGCCCCATCGCGAAGGGGATCAGCGCAATCACCATGCCCATATCCTGACCACCACACGGGAAATGGGGCCAGAGGGTCTGGGGGCCAAGACCCGCATTCTGGATGCCGCCAAGACGGGGGGTGTCGAGATCGAGGAGATGCGCGGACTTTGGGCACAGATGCAGAACCGTGTTCTTGAGCGAGCCGGTCAGGAGGAACGGGTGGATCACCGTTCGCTTGAGGACCAGCGCGCGGCGGCGCTGGAGCGCGGCGATGATCTGGCGGCGGTTGTGCTGGATCGGGATCCCGAGATCAAGCTGGGACCGGCCGCTAATATGATGGAGCGGCGCGCCATGCGGGCGGCCGATCAGGCTGGCGCAGTCTATGAGCCAGTCACCGAGCGCGGGGCGCAGGTGTATGCTATTCGTCAGCGCCGCGATATGCTGGCAGAGCTGCGCCTGCGTATGGAACGGGCGCGCGAGGTTTACAAGAAGGCCCGGGAGCAGGAGGCCTCGCGGACCCGTGCAGCGGTAGAGGCGGCAAAGTCGCTTTTTGGCTCTTCGGCCTCGGCGGAGTTTGCCGAAGGGTTCCAGCAGGAATGGCAGCGGCAGGAGGATCAGCGTCAGCGCGAGATCGATGAGGCCCTTGAGGCGGAACGCCTTGAGCAGCTTGAAGCGGAGCGCCAAGCCTTCATCGAGGAGGTGGCGCAGGCCTGGGAGGCCTCCCGTCAGCTTGAGGATGCCGATCTGGCCAAAGAACGGCAGGGGGTGTTGGTGCAGGAGGTTGAAGATATCGCCGCACGGCACGGGGTTGCCTTCGGGGATCTTGCAGCCCCCATTAACGCCCGCGCAAACCAGATCAGGGATGATCGGCTGGAGGTCGAGCGCCAGCGGCAGATGGAGCTGGAACAGAAACGGGAGCGCGAAGCCGTTGCACGTTCAAGAGACGATGGCATGGACTACGGGTTGTGAGCTTTCGGCAGAGGTCGTTGGCAAACAGTAATTTTGGATTGTTTTATCATGTCTAATCCGCTAGCACTCTTTGCAAAAGTATCTACTTTGGGTTTAGGGGTTTAATATGTCTTTTTTCACACGATTTGGGTTGTTTTCCGGTGTTTGTCTTCTTCTTTCAGGGCCTGTAATTGCTGATATCCAGGCGGGGGTGGCTGCCCTTGAAGAGGGGGATGTGGAAACCGCCGCAAAAGAGTTTCAGGCGAGCTTTGACGAGGGTGACGCCAATGGTGCATTCTACCTCGGACGGATGTTTGAGTTGGGGCTTGGGACCGATCCGGATTTACGCCAGGCAGCCGAGCTTTATAAAGTGTCCGCCAAACAAGGAAGCGCTCTGGCAATGAACCGCCTTGGCCTGATGTATCTTGATGGGCAAACCGTTATTCGAGATTATCAGCATGGAGCCGAATTGGTTTGCAAGGCAGCAGATTTGAATGAGGACAATGCCCAGTTTAACTGTGGTGCCGTATACAATGAGGGAAAAGGTGTTCCCAAAGATCTCGGCAAAGCCATAGAGTATTGGCAAAAGGCTTCAGATCAGGGGCACATAGCAGCAACAAATTTTCTTGGTCTAGCCTATAAAACCGGGGACGGGGTCGAAGCTGATCCCGCCAAAGCAATTACCCTGTTTTCCAAGACGGCTGAGCAAGGTAATCCGATGGGGTTGTATGAGACAGCGCTGGCCCTTGAGACTGGTACAGATGAAGATAAGGTGAAGGCGTATACTTATGCCAATATTGCAGCAGCACGGGGGCACCCCAATGCCCCGGACCTTCGTGACAGAATTGAGCAAACCTTAACACCAGAGCAAATCACATCTGGACAGGTTGCGGCCAGAGACTGGATAACCGCCGCCGAAAAAACAGCAGCGGCGCAAGGGAATTGATACCACAGCCGTAAGGGAGTGAGTGATTGGTGCATTTTTCGAGATTGTTGGTAGTTATTTCAATCGTTTTTCCGGCATGTGGCTTTGCACAAGTTGCCATAGATGGAACAACCTCTACGACAGTAACCGTAAGTCCCAGCGGATCGGTGACGGTAGGGGTTGCTCCGGCAACGACAGATGGCGTTAGTCTGAACCGGTACAATCAATTCAATGTTGCTCCGGCAGGGGTCAATCTTGATAACCGGGCCGTAGCCGCCCGAACAATTGTTAATGAAGTTACAGGTACGTCCCGCACAAATATTAATGGAGCTGTGGAAGTTCTTGGGCAGAAGGCCCACGTGATTGTTGCAAACCCGAATGGAATTGCAATAGATGGTGGCCGGTTTGTTAATACAGGTCGGGTTGCCCTTACAACCGGAGAGCTATCATTTAATGCACGCCAGATAGCTCCGGGAATATTTCAGGATAATGTTGTCTCAACGGTAACCGATGGCCGCATCACGGTGTCTGGCGGTGGTCTTTCAGGGCAAATGGACGCAATTGATTTGATTGCCCATTCCATCAAGGTAGATGGACCGATCACAAATAACAGTGCAAATGCCAATTCCGGAATCCGTTTGGCTGCCGGGCAATCCAGCACCGAGTTTGATAGTTCGGTACTGCCCGGCAATACTGGACTGAGTTGGGGTAGAATTACGGGATCCGGAGCATCTGCAGACGGATCAATTCTGGTTGAAATAACGCGCCAAGGCGTTCTGCGGGCAAACCGGATCGGCATTGAAATCAACGACCAGGGTGCTGGAGCTCGCATAGCCGGGGAGGGCTACGCCAATTCCCGCGAGTTTATCTTACGGGCCGATGGAAAAATCGACCTTACCGGCGCAAAGATCACGTCGACTGGCGCATTATCCGTTTCCGGCGGCTCTGTCCAACTGGATAATAGCTCACTGGTTTCTTCTGAAGGCACGGCCAGTATCGTCGCGACCAAAGCTGAAGGCGACGGTGTGACCGGCCTGGGCTTTACTCTTTCCGGCAACAGTGTGTTTATCAGTTCCGAAAACAAGTTACAGTTCTCAGCCGCGTCTCCAGAGGGAACAAAAATCACCTCGGATGAAGGGGATATTGCCATTCAGGCAAAAGGGGGTTTTGTCGATGAAAGCGGCGATTATAATAGTGCTCGCAACCTGTATGTAAGCGGAGAAACCCGGCTTTCGTTTTCAGAAAGCACATTAGAAGCTGCACAATCCATTAAGCTGGATAGCAAGGGCGGATTGACCGCCACGGGAATCGTTGCAACAGCCGCTGGTCATGTTCTTGCAACAGCCGACGATGTCGAAATAAACGAAGGGCAGCGTCGTTCTGAAATAAAAGCCATAAATGGTAGCCTTATCCTGACCACACTTGGGATAGGATCAGAGGGCAACTTAATCAATACCGGCGGGCTTTTACAGGGTGGTACTGTCACCGAAGGTTTGAAGGATGGAGCCGATACGTTGAGTAACGGTGCAGTAACGTTGAATGTTCACGGTCGATTTATCAATGTAAGCGGAGATGATCTGGCGATTGTTTTTGGGGCGGCCGGTGACATTTATATTCGTGCAGGCCAGAATATTGAGAATAACCG
>Ga0256845_1001028_pt1 | contig 23788 bp, 22 predicted proteins | sample RiftiametaG_FD_189101 | JGI IMG/M metagenome (GOLD analysis project Ga0256845, IMG submission 189101) | Tube worm associated microbial communities from hydrothermal vent at the East Pacific Rise, Pacific Ocean - Riftia | ecosystem: Host-associated > Annelida > Integument > Unclassified ... | reverse complement strand
TATCAACAAAATATTTTATCCATGCAATTTTGCTTGTGTCTTTTTTAAAATACGCTGTTTGTGTATAATTCACAGAGTCTCCAGAAGTTCTTATAATAAGTGTATAAGTAATATTTGTATCATTATGAGGCAAAATTATTGTTTGCGAAAAACAATAATTTGAAATAAAAAACAACAAAATGTAAAAAAATATCTTCATTTTTTAAAAGTTTCCTAAATAGTGTCTGTCTATAAATATATTTGCTGCAATATATTTATTTTAAGGGAGTTTTAAAAATTAGTTTTTCAACAATATTTTTATAATTTTTTAGAGACCCCCTAAAATATGTAAATCATAATTTTAAAAGTAAACTTGCGGATATATACTCAATCCATTTAACTTTTCGGGTTTTCTACTTTTTCTTTTCCTTTTTTTATTTAAATTTACTCCATATAAATTTTTTTTGTTTAAAAATTGTTTGAATACGGTAAAAAACATTTTTTTATTTTTACTTTTGCTGTATGACTGAAACGATACAAAACTTAATACTAAGTTTTACAACGGCATTAGCTATTACTTTTGCTGTAATACCTCCATTAATTAGGTTTGCAAAAAATAAAAATTTGTATGACGAACCCGATTGTGATAGAAAGTCACATACAATAAGAACACCTACTCTTGGTGGTATTGCTATATTTGCAGGTGTAATTTTCTCTATTTCGTTTTGGACAAAATTTATCGGTTTTCCAGAAATACAATATATAATTACAGCAACTACAATAATGGCATTTATTGGTATTATTGATGATATAGTGGGATTATCCCCTTTTAAGAAACTAATGGGGCAATTATTTGCATCTTTTGTTATTGTTATTTGGGGAGATATAAGAATTAGTAGTTTATTTGGCATTTTCGGAATAGGAGAACTCCCTTATATTGTAAGTATTATTTTTACTATATTTACTTTACTTGTGATAATTAATTCTTTTAATTTAATTGATGGAATTAATGGATTGTCAGGTTCTATAGGAGTTTTAAGCTCATTTGTATTTGGGGTTTGGTTCTATTTATACGATGATAATTCGCAATATACAATAATAGCTTTTGCCCTTTTAGGTGCATTAATAGGATTTTTAAGATACAATATAACTCCTGCAAAAATATTTATGGGAGATACAGGCTCTTTATTATTAGGCTTGTTTTTAGGTATATTTGCAATTCAGTTTATAGAAATAAACAGCAATTATACAGGTTCATTTAATGTAGCTCCAGCAACTCCTATTGTAGCAATATCAATAATAATAATTCCTCTTTTTGATTTGCTTAGAAGTTTTTCAATAAGGCTTGTTCACGGGCGTTCTCCTTTTAAACCAGACAGAAACCATATGCACCATATGTTAGTAGATTTAGGATTATCGCATACATTCTCAACAGGAATACTTATGTTATATAATATCGTAATTATTACAATAGCATTTTCATTTAAAAATATAGGTATTTATCCTTTAGGATTTATGATTTTAATAATTTCAATACTATTTTCCGGAGGTTTATATTATTTAGTAAAAAGAAAAAAGACAGAAAATAAAATATAATATTATGAAAGTTAACTATCAACCAATTACATTAAACGAGGTAATAATTCAACAACAATCGGCTTTTCCTTATGCCAAAGGAGAGTTATCAAGAATACTAAGTCATATTGCTGTTGCTGCAAAAATAGTTCATAAAAAAATAAACAAAGCGGGCTTAGTAGACCTTACGGGTGCTGCCGGAGAAACAAATATACAAGGCGAAGAACAGCAAAAAATGGATATTTTTGCTAATGATGCATTTATAGCATCATTAAAAAATACCGGTATTTGTGGCGGAATTGCATCAGAAGAAAACGATGATATTATTATTTTTGAAGATGAACTTTCTCTTAATGGAGGATATGTTGTTTGTATGGATCCGCTTGACGGGTCATCTAATATTGATGTAAATGTGTCGGTAGGAACAATTTTTTCTGTATATCATAGAGTATCACCAATGGGGCAAAAAGTTACAGAAGAAGATTTTCTGCAAAAAGGAACAGAACAGGTTGCTGCCGGATATGTTATATATGGATCTTCTACCATGCTTGTTTATACAACAGGTTTAGGAACAACAAGTTTTACCTTAGATACTGCAATAGGAGAATTTTGTTTAACAGATATGTTTCTTAAAACACCCGAAGATGGTAAAATATATTCTATAAACGAGGGTAATTATCTCAAATTTCCGAGAGGAGTAAAAGATTATATTAAATATTGTCAAGAAGATACCGAAGAAAAACCCGCATATTCATCAAGATATATTGGTTCTTTAGTTGCCGATTTTCATAGAAATTTATCAAAAGGAGGAATTTTTATTTATCCTAGAACAGCAAAAAATCCGACAGGCAAGTTAAGGCTTTTATACGAATGTAACCCTATTGCTTTTTTAGCCGAACAAGCAGGCGGATTAGCTACAGATGGCGACAATAATAGAATTTTAGAAATACAACCTACAGAACTACATCAACGAGTTCCTCTTTTTGTGGGTTCAAAAAATATGGTAAATAAAGCCAGAGAATTTATGTCTAAATATTGGGAAGAATAATATCTAATCAAAAAACTTAGGTGAAATTAAATTTTCAAAAGAATAGATTTCGTCCCATTTTTTTTGTGATATAAGTTTTCGTTCTTTAACAACAATATCGTGTATAGATTTATCCTCGTTAAGTGCTTCTTTTGCAATAGATGAGCAGGTTTCGTATCCTAAAAGTGGATTTAATAATGTTACAATACCTACACTACTCATTACCATTTCTTTTGTTCTTTCGGCATTTGCAGTAATACCATCAATACATTTTGTTCGCAGAGTGTTACAAGCATTTGCCATCCAACGAATTGAATTAAACAAACTGAAAGAAATAACAGGTTCCATCACGTTAAGTTGCAACTGTCCTGCTTCCGAAGCCATTGTAATGGTTAAATCTGCACCAATTACATAGTATGCTGTTTGTGTAACAACTTCAGGAATAACAGGATTAACCTTGCCCGGCATAATTGAAGAACCAGGTTGCATTTGTGGTAAATTTATTTCGTTAAACCCTGTTCGTGGACCAGAAGAAAGCAAACGTAAATCGTTACAAATTTTAGAAATTTTTATTGCCGTTCTTTTAATTACACCCGAAAGCTGCACATAAGCACCTGTGTCTGAGGTAGCTTCTATTAAATCTTTGGCAAGATATAATTTTAACCCACAAATATTGGTTAATGTTTTGGTAACAAGTTCTGGATAACCATCTGGGGCATTAACTTTTGTGCCTATTGCAGTTGCTCCCATATTTATTGAACGGATAAGGATTTTAGAATCTTGCAAACGATCAATTTCTTCGCCAATTGTTGTTGACCAGCCGTTAAATTCATCACCTAAACTCATTGGTACAGCATCTTGCAATTGGGTTCTTCCCATTTTTAACACATTTTTAAATTCGTTAGCTTTCCTTTCAAACGATTTTTTTAAATCTACAAGCGAATCTCTATACGAATTTAATCGCAAAAGTAAACCAATTCTAAATGCTGTTGGATAAGCATCGTTTGTTGATTGCGAGCAGTTTACATGATTATTTGGGTGACAGTATTCGTATTCACCTTTTTTATGTCCTAATATTTCGAGTGCAAGGTTTGCTATTACTTCGTTAGCATTCATATTTACAGAAGTTCCTGCTCCACCTTGTATCATATCTGTTGAAAATTCCGACAAACATTCTCCATCAATTAATTTATCGCAAGCTTTGCATATTGCATCGGCTATTTTTGCATCTATAACTCCAAGTTCTTTATTTGCCATTGCCGCAGCTTTTTTAACATAGGCAAGTCCTTGTATTAAAAAAGGTTCCATAGAAATTGGCAAATCTGTTATATGAAAATTTTCTAAAGCTCGGTGAGTTTGTATTCCATAATAATTTTCGTTAGATATTTCTAACTCTCCTATAAAATCGTGTTCTTTTCTTGTTGGCATATTGTTTATTTTAAGTTATTTTTTTTGATACATCTTCCGTTATATTAATATCTTGTTTCTCTAATAATTTTTTGGCTATTTCTTTTTCTTCTTTTGCGTTTTTAATTAAAGCCCAAGCCATTATAATAGATGTTGCAAGAATGGTTAAAAGTAATACTCCTCCTTCTAATTCAACTGTTAAATATTTTCTTGGAATAGCAAAAAACAATAAAATTGTTATTAATCCGCGTGGAGCGATATAAAGTTCGGGTTTTATATCTTTTTTGTTAAATATTCGAAGCAATAAAAATCTTAGTCCGTAAATTGCAGCTAAAATAAGTATCGACATCAACCAAACTTTAAAACTTAAAAGTGATGATAAAACTATTGTCATTCCGAATACTACAAAAAAGAATGTTCGTGCAACAAAGGCGGTTTCAAAAGTTAAAAGTTTAAAATCTTTTGTAATTTCTGAAATAACATCTTTATTAATATGTTTTTCTAATCTTTTTCTGAAAAACAGTTCTCTGTTATTTAAGATTAAACCAAAAACTAAAATCATTAACAGCGAAATTGAAGGCATATGCATTATTTTTCCTACGGCATAAATTAATGTTAGCACGGCTATCAATAAAAATAGTTTTATTTCGGTTTTTATTTTCTGAAACACATAAATTAACACATAACTTGCTATTATTGTAAATGTTATTGCTATAATAATATTTACACCAACATCAAAACTTATACTCGAAACAGAAGTTTTTTCGGCATTTCCTAAAAGGAAATAAAAAAACATTATTCCAAAAATATCGGAGAATGTTCCTTCGTAAATTAGAAATTCTTTTTTTTCTTCTGATAATCCGCTTACCGAAGGGATAATAATTGCACTACTCATTATAGAGAGTGGTGTTGCAAAAATCAAAGCATTAAAAAATTTGATGTCTAAAAATACTTCAATAACTAGAGCAATTACTAAAGCTACTGATATAAGTCCAAATAATCCAATTACTATAGATTTAAAAATTAATTTTGCTTTGTCTTTTCTTAATTTTAAATCTAATGATGCTTCTAAAACAATCATTATCAGCCCGATATTCCCTAATACTCCAAGTTGAGTTGATAAATTACCTATTTCAATATTATAATAATTTAATCCAAAACTTAATAAAGCACCTAAGACTATAAGCATTAAAACACTGGGAATATTTGTTTTTTTCGAGATTATATTAAAAAAATAAGATATTATTACAATTAATGATATTCCAATAATTATTTGATAAGTGCCCATTCTATGTTTTGTTTTTAAAATCCTATACCTACTCTAATAATTGGCATAGGGTAGTTATAATAAGGAGAATTTCTACTTTGATTTAAATTAAACAGAAGCATTAATCCTACACCTCCTTTTTGGCTAAACCGTTGAAAATAGCCAACACCAACTAGGGGCGATGCCATTAAAAACCTATTTTGTCCTTCAAACTGTCCTGTATAATCAAAATATCGACTTTCTAAGCTAACAACTTCGGTAACACCATATAAGAATAAGTTTTCCCAAACAAAAAAACGTGCAAAAACTTTGCCTCCATAAACCGAAGTTTTATATGGATTTACGGTAGAATTTAAATTATAGTATTGATAAATTATGCCTAAACCTGCCGAAAATCTTTCGGTAAAAATATAGCCGGCTTCGGGTGCAATATTCACATAAGTATAATTTCCGAACGACATTCCTAAGTCGCCACCAAAATAAACATTATCCCAAAAGCTAACTTTATTTGTACTCCCTGTTGCTTCTTCTTCGGTAATAAATTCTTGTGCAAAAATATCATTTGTTAATAAAACAAAGAATAATCCTACTAATATTTTAATCTTAAAAACTTTCAAAATAAGTACTTTACAAACTTTTAACTATCAAATTTTACCTTGGTAAATATATGATTTTTTTTGTTTCAAAAAAATCTTCTGTAAAATAATCTGAGATGTTTACTATCTCAACTTTTTTTGCAAAAGTTTTAATTTCAGATTTAAAATCACCACCTTTTAAATATATTATACCGTTTATTTTAGGGTTGTTATGTTTTTGTGAAATAAGTTTAGATGTTAGTGCCACAAATTTAGGGAAAGCTGTAACAGCTCGACTTATTACAAAATCGTATTTTACCTTTTGCTTTTCGGCTCTTGTATGCTCTGCTGTTAAATTTTCTAAGCCAATTGCTGCAGCCACTTCTTTTACAACAGTTATTTTTTTACCTATACTATCAACCAAATGAAAGTGTACTTTTGGAAACATTATTGCCAAAGGAATTCCGGGAAAACCTCCGCCTGTTCCTACATCAATAATCTTTGTTTCGGGTTCAAATTTTATAAACTTTGCTATACTCAACGAATGTAATACGTGATGAATAAAAAGCTTGTCTATATCTTTTCGAGAAATTACATTTATTTTTGAGTTCCAATCGGGATATAGTTTTCCTAATTCTTCAAATTTTTTGATTTGATTTTCAGATAATTTAAAATATTTTGTAATTACGTTAATATCAGACATTAATAGTTCTTTTTGATAAAATTATTAATTATATTAAATGCGTTTTCGCTTTCTTCAAACATTCCCATATGTCCTGAATTTTCTAAAACAAATATTTCCATTTTAGGGTTTAGGCTAAATTGTTTATCATCGGCAATATACGGAATTAAATTGTCTTTTTTACCTGCAATAAAAAGTATTGGGTTTTTAAATTTTTCAATTATTTCGAGATTTTTGTCTCTATTTTTCATTCCGTTTAGTGCTGCAATAACTCCTTTGGGATTTGTTTGTAGAGCAATTTGTTTGCTAAATTCTAATTTATCAGAGAAATATGTATTTGTTCCTTCGGCATACATATTTGGGATATTTGTTTCTACAATTAAATTGTATTTACCGTTTTTTACAAGTGCTATTTCCTTGTCACGATTTTTCTTTTTTTCGTCGGTATCGGCATATGCCTGAGAATGAAATAAACAAAAAGCCTTTAATTTTTCGTTATAGTTTTTAGCAAATTCTAAGGTAATATATCCACCCATAGAATGCCCAAACATTATACAATTATTAATGTTTTCATGGTCTAAAACCGTTTTAACAGCTTCTGCCATAACACTCATTTTATGCTCGCTGCCTATTATTCCGCTTTTGCCATGACCAAGCATATCAATTAAAACTACTTTATAGTTATTACTTAGTTTTTTAGCAAATTCGTGCCAAATTTCTTTTGCTTCTAAATATCCGTGAAGAAAAACTAATGTTTTATCGGCATCACCCTCAATACTATATGCTATTTTTGTATTTTTAAAATTTATAAAAATATCCATTTTTATTTTTTTGATAAAATCCTATTTCGGCATTGTTGTTCAAAATTCAAATCCTCAAAACACTAAAGTATTTGAGGATTTGAATTTATTATACGTCTTGAAGCAAACTCAAGTGTCTGGGGTAGAAAGTTCGAGTTCAAAGCCTGTCCCGATTTATTTCGGGGGCTTGCATAACTTGAAAAATGTGAGTTATAACCATTTTTCAAACAAGCGTAACGCAGAAATCGAACTTTATAAACAAACTCTAAATAGCTTCTGTTTCCATAATTTTTGCAAGTAAATCTGCGTAAGGAATAAATAAATATTTTTTACTTTCAAAATCTACTTCTGTACCCGAAAATTTTTTGTAGAAAACAGTATCTCCTACCGAAATTCCAGGATTTTCGATATTTCCTAATGCAACAACTTTTGCATATTCAGGTTTTTCTTGTGCACTGTCAGGTATAATAATTCCTGATGCAGTTTTTTGTTCTTTTTCTTCAACAATTTCTAAAAGAACATTATCATTTAATGGTTGTAATTCTTTCATAATTTCTTAGTTTATAAAGTATTCATCTTATCACTTTGTACTTTTTACTCAAGATTAAGTAATTTATTAATTTTAATTCTATCAAAACCTATCACAATTTGCCCGTTGATATCGGTTTGCGGAACACCTTGCTGTCCGCTACGTTTTACCATTTCTTCGGCTGCTTTTTGGTTTTTCGATACATCAATATCACGATATTTTACGTTTTTTTCGTCTAAGTATTTTTTTATTTGTGTGCAGTAGGTACAAGTTGGCGTACTGTAAACAGTAACACGTTTTTGAGGTTTTTCCTCATTGTTTGTACTTGCAGTGTAAATACTTTCGGCAAAAAGCGATTTGTAATATTCTGCTTTGTTGCAACCTTTTGTAAGGTTTTTAAATCCACCTTTTTCAAACGATAAAAGCGTTGGTACCGATGTAATAGCATATTCTGTATGAATATCACGAACTGTATTAACATCAGCAACAAAAATCTCAATATCATTAATTAGAGCTTTGTTTATAGCTTCGTAAGCACAATCGCTAAGCTCAGAGCCTTTTTTATATAAAAGACAATATGCTTTTTCTGTGCTTTTTAAAGCTTCTGCAAGTTCTTTATGTGAATTTATATTTCTCATAATAGTTAAAAGTTTATCAAGTTCATAAAGTTGAAAGTAAACTTTATACTTTCAACTTTACAAACTTTTAACTCAGTTTTTTACATCATTCCCGGCATTCCGCCCATTCCTGGCATTCCGCCGCCGCCCATTGGTGGCATTTCTGGTGCGTCAGATTTTTCTTCTACAATAACACATTCTGTTGTTAAGAACATACCTGCAATCGAGGCAGCATTCTCAAGAGCAACACGAGTTACTTTTGCAGGGTCAATTACACCTGCTTCAAGCAGATTTTCATATTTATTTGCACGTGCATTATATCCAAAATCGTCTTTTCCTTCTTTTACTTTTTGCACGATAACAGAACCTTCGAGACCTGCATTTTCAACTATTTGACGCATTGGCTCTTCAATTGCTCTACGTACAATATTAATTCCTGTGGTTTCGTCTTCGTTTTCGCCTTCGAGACCTTCTAAAGCCTCAATTGCTCTAATAAAAGCAACACCACCACCGGGGATAATTCCTTCTTCAACAGCAGCACGAGTTGCACTAAGTGCATCGTCAACACGGTCTTTTTTCTCTTTCATTTCTACTTCTGATGCAGCACCAACATAAAGCACAGCAACACCTCCGGCTAATTTAGCCAAACGCTCTTGAAGTTTTTCTTTATCATAATCTGATGTTGTTACCTCAATAGCAGCACGGATTTGAGAAACTCTTGCTTCAATAGCATCTTTTGCTCCAACACCATTAACAACTGTTGTATTTTCTTTATCAATAACAATTTTTTCTGCTTCGCCACACATATCTAGTGTAGCTCCATCAAAAGTTAAACCTTTGTCTTCAGAAATTACTGTTCCGTTTGTTAAGATAGCTAAATCTTCTAAAATTTCTTTTCTTCTATCGCCAAAACCTGGTGCTTTAACAGCAGCAACTTTTAACTGACCACGTAAACGGTTAACAACCAATGTTGCTAATGCCTCGCCATCAATATCTTCGGCAATAATTACCAATGGACGACCCGATTGTGCTACCGGCTCAAGTATTGGCATTAAATCTTTCATTGTAGATATTTTTTTATCTGTAAGTAAGATGTATGGGTTTTCCATTACTGAATTCATTTTTTCTGTATCAGTAATAAAATATGGAGAGATATAACCTCTGTCAAACTGCATTCCTTCAACAACCTCAACAGTTGTATCTGTTCCTTTTGCTTCTTCAACAGTTATAACACCATCGTTTTTAACTTTTGCCATTGCCTCGGCAATTAAAGCACCAATTGTTTTGTCGCCGTTAGAAGAAACGGTTGCAATTTGCTCTATCTTTTTGTTATCGTCGCCAACTACTTTAGATTGGTCAGCAATGCTTTTTTTAACAGAACCAACAGCTTTATCAATACCACGTTTTAAATCCATTGGATTTGCACCTGCAGTAACATTTTTTAAACCAACATTTACAATTGATTGGGCCAAAACAGTTGCTGTTGTTGTTCCATCGCCTGCATCATCGTTAGTTTTTGATGCTACTTCTTTTACCATTTGTGCACCAAGATTTGCATAAGCATCAGAAAGTTCGATTTCTTTTGCAACAGTTACACCATCTTTTGTGATTTGTGGAGCACCAAATTGGCGGTCGATTACTACATTTCTTCCTTTTGGTCCAAGAGTTACTTTTACTGCGTTTGCTAATTCGTCAACGCCTTTCTTTAATAAGTCTCTTGCTTCAATGTCAAATTTAATTTCTTTTGCCATTTTATTTAATTTTTAATTAGTTTATATTTAACTTTTTACTTTATGAACTTTTCACTTTTTACTTTATGAACTTTTAGCTTTTTACTTTATGAACTTTTAACTTTCAACTAAACTATATTACTGCCAAAATTTCAGATTGTTCTAGCATTAAATAGTCTTTGCCATCAAAATTTAATTCTGTTCCGATAAACTTACCGTAGACAACTGTATCTCCAAGTTTTATTTGGTCAACATCACTACCTATTGCAAGTACTTTGGCTTGCAGTGGTTTTTCTTTTGCAGAATCAGGAATTATAAGACCTGATGCGGTTTTAGTTTCAGCTTCTATTTGCTCTACTAAAACTCTTGTTCCAAGTGGTTTAATCTTTAATTCTGACATATTTTATTATTTTAAAGTTAATAATGTTATGACTTCTCTTTTACAGATTTTGTGCCATTTGTTTTTATATGCCAGATTTATTGATTGTATTTAGTAGCAATGACAATTAGTCATTAAATAGTACTTGTCTATAAAGTCCGATTTCTGCGTTGTTGCTTGTTTGAAAATTTTGTTATTGATGTGGGGAAGATTTTACGGGATATTTTTTCAACTTTTCCTTATTGGTTTTAATATATTTTTGTTTTTCATATTCAATATTCCTATATGTTTTAGCGAGTTCTTTTCTTATTTTATAGTAAGAAACATATTCATTTCCATATTTTTTTGAAAGTTTAATTTTCAGTTTTTCTGAATTTGACTTAGTTATTTCTAAAAGACCTTTAATAAATCCTGTTGCATTATTATCTTTATCGAAAGTAAAATACGATGTAGAATAATCAATAAATGCTTTTGTGTCAAAAATATATGTATTATTTTTTGTCTTGTAATAATCGCAATAAATAAACTGGTTTATTTTGAATTTATTTAAAGTGTTGTATTTGAGTAGTTTCCAGTTAATAACAAAAGTATCTGTTATTTCTTCAACCGAAATATATTTAAAAGCATTTATTTTTTTTCTTTCATTATTATTAAAAAGTGAATTATAAAATTGGCTTTCTTTTTCGGTTTTTGTTATCATATTTTTTGTTTTTAAGTCACTTTTATTACCTGTAATAACAATACCTTCATAATCATTAAAATCACGTTCTATACCATAAAAAGGGATAAAGAATGAATTGCCATAATTGTAAAAATCTGCTGTAAAATGTGTTTCTAATGTGTCATTTTTGATTTTATTATTTAAATCTATAATATCTAATAACTTAATGTAAATAAAATCTAATACCTGTTTTTCATTATATAATTTAAAATTTGCTTCAATATGAATTTTTGTATCTTTAATTTCTGTATTTGGATTTATCGAAATAAATAAATCATTCTGGTTTATTTTGTTTACAATTATTTTTTTTATTTCATAATTAGTTTTGTTGTAGAAAATTTTGCCATTAGTTAAGCTATCTTTATAATAAAAATTTATAACTGCATATTTTTCGTCAATTTCGTTATACGATAATTTAAAATCATTTTCAATGTCTTTCGATTGATTATATGATAATGGGATATTAAGATTGTAAATATCTTTATAACGTTTATTGTAATAAGATGATAATAAAACCGAATTAGTTATGTTTGAATGGTTTCTTTGGGTAAAAAATGATATGTTTTTAAGATAAATTGTTGCAATATCTAAACTATAATAATTAGTTTTTTCATTATTATTAAATCCAAATTTACCGCTTTTAACGTATAAATCTTTAATATTGGATAGACTTAATTCTGCCGAATAATTTATTTCGTTAATTTCTATTGGTGCTCTTTTATTTTTTATTGTAAAAGTTCGTGTAATGGCTTTTGCTTCTTCTATTTCATCTTTGTAATCTGTAATTTGATTTTTTATTTGCATTATTATATCTGCTATTCTTTTATTTGTATAGCCATTAACAGTTACACTGTTTAATATATAATTCTGTTGTTTTAAATAAATATTATTTTTTATATTCTTTTTTAACCAAAAATTACACTTATGATAACCTAAATAATAAACAGTAACTAATAAGCTGTCTTTATTTGTGTTTATCAAGAATTCCCCATTAATATTTGTAATAGTTCCGCCTTTTTTATTTGAATATGAAATTGAACTAAAAGCCAAAGGCTCTTTGTCTTTAGCACTCATAACAACACCTTTAATAGTTTGAGAAAAAGTTAAAGTGTATGTAAATAAAGTTAAAACGAATATAATTAATTTAGCCATTGCTTTTTTAATAATCTTGTTTTTTTAATAGTGTCATATTCTAAAAAATATAGTTTATTGGTTGTTATTATTGGTTTTTCAATCTTATTCTGTAATGAAATATTATGTTCAAAAATATTCTTGACTTTATTATATTTATATATCTCTATTTTATTTTTTATGTTATAAAAATAAAATATATCAGAATTATTTATATCCTGTACGATAAATATTGGGTGTAAAAATGGAGGAGTAAACAAAGTGCTATTCAAATATGTTCCATTAAATAAATAAGTTAAAATAACATTATTAACATTATCAAAAATATAAATAGTATCATTTATTGCCAAAATTGGAGAATTTACTTTCTTTTTTTGAATTAAGTTTTTAAACAACAAATCTTGGTTTATTTCATTTTTTAATCTATAAGCATCATAATTCAAGTCTTTTGTTTCTTTTCCTGAGATTTTAAATGTATTTATTGTTTTAATTATATCATCTAGTTTTTTTAATTTTCTGATATTTTCTTTTTCTAATTCTGTTATGTAATGTATATCTTTTTTGTCTGCAATAATATTAAGTAGAGTATAACTTTCTGTTGCTGTGTTGTAATTAAAAATTAAATTATATTTTTCATTTAAAAAATAATTATAAAATTGAAATTCTTTGATTTTAACATCGCAAGAATATTTTATTTCGTTAAATTCTTTTTCAGAATAAGTATTTATTATTTTGTAATAGAATTCTTTAAATTCAATTAAATAATATTCTTTTGATATATGGAAATATATATTTCCTAAACAATCTTTTTGAAATGAAATAAAATCTTTTTGATTTTCTTGGTATAAAACATTGTTTTTTAAGTCTCTTATTTCAATTACGGGACCTTTATTACTTACGTATGCTATAAAAATATTATTTGTTGTTATTTCATAATCTATTATCCACGGGTTTTTAATTACTAATTCATTATTTGTTGATGAAATAGCAACTTCGTCTAATAAGAATGTTTTTTTTCTTAATTCTATAATATTTGAACTATCTGGCTTTATCGTTATTGTTTTATAAATAAGATGTGAAAAAGTCAAACTATCGTTCTGATTATTTATTTCAAAATAACCTTTTTCGTTCGATATTGTACCTTTTGCTTGTGTCGTTTTAAAAAAAATATTTACATTACTTATCGGATTGTTATTTTTATCTATCACATAACCCGTTATTTTTGATTGAGATTTGCCTAATAATGCAATTATTATAAAAATAAATATTAGATTGGTTTTCATCTGTATATTAAAAAGGCTTACGAATAAATTCAAAAACAGGAATAATGCCATTAATATATCCTGTTGGTGCTTTACCACCATTAACTATTACCACTTCATTCTCATTCATTTCCTCAACGCCCATAACCCCAGCTGGTACACAATTATATAGTGCACCTCCTATCAAATCACAATTATCTGAAAAATTAACCTCTTTCATAAAACAAATGTAGTAAATATTTCTATTAGTTTTAGTTTCATAAAGATATTTCTATGCTTTAGGTTTGTTAAAACCCATTATGCAATTATAACTTAATGACATTGATTGTGCGGCAGCGGGGAAAAACTGATTAATATTTAATAACTTATAAACTACCAGAGTGAAACCCTGACTTGCGGATTTAAGGTAAAATTCCAAGCTGTGAGTTTGCCATAAAATAAATATGATTAAATAGTAGCAAATCTGTAAAATTAAATTATCTTTGCGGACTTAAATTTTTTATAAATTAAATAATTTCGAATATGCCTGTAAAAATTAGATTGGCCCGTCATGGTCGAAAAAGAGCAGCCTACTATCATATAGTAGTTGCCGACATCAGGTCGCCACGAGATGGTAAATACATCGAAAGAATTGGTGATTACAATCCAAACACCAATCCGGCGACTATCAATCTTAACTTTGATAAAGCTGTAGATTGGTTAATGAAAGGAGCACAACCAACTGATACAATGAGAAATATCTTGTCGTACGAAGGTGTGTTGTACAAAAAACACTTATTAGAAGGTGTTAAAAAAGGAGCTTTCGACGAAGCTACTGCAGATTCTAAATTTCAAGAGTGGAAAACTCAGAAATTAGCTAAAATCCAAACTAAAGTTGATAAACTTTCTAGCGATGCAAATGCAGATGCTACAGCTCGTTTAGAAGCAGAAAAGAAAGTTAATGATGAACGTGCTGCAGAAATTGCAAAACGTAAATCTGATTTAGTTGCCGAGGCAGAAGCCGCTGCAAAAGCTGAGGAAGAACCAACCGAAGAGGCTAAGGACAAAGCTGATGAAGCAGAAGTTGCAACAGAAGAAGTGAAAGCCGAAGAGCCAAAAGCTGAGGAGAAAAAAGAGGAAGCTGCCGAAGAAAAAGCAGAAGAGCCAAAAGAAGAAGAAAAGAAAGAGGAAGCTCCAAAAGCTGAGGAAGTTAAAAAAGAAGAAAAAACTGAAGAATAATTAATTTATTTTTTAGTGTTCGATTCGGAAAAATATTATCAACTTGGAGCATTAATAAAATCTCATGGAGTTAAAGGTGGGCTTGTTCTAGAAGTTGAGTTAAATATTTCAAACGAAGAAATTTTAAAAATGGAATTGGTATTTGTTTTAATAGACAAATTACCAGTTCCTTTTTTTATTACAGAAATTAAAACTCATTCTAACAATAAATTTATTCTAAAATTTGAGGATATTAACGATATTGATGCAGCCGACGAATTATGTATTAATACAGTTATTGTAGAAAAAAGAACATTTCCCGAATTAGAAAAAGAAATAACAATTAAAGATTTAGTTGGATTTACTGTAATAAACAACAACATATCATTAGGAGAAATAACAGAATTTATTGATATAGAACTAAATCCAATGTTTCAGATAAATAAAGGAGATAAGGAACTTTTAATACCAGCTAACTCAGATTTTTTTACCGAAATTATTGAAGAAACTAAAACGCTTATTGTTAATTTACCCGATGGGTTAATTAGTGTCTGTCTATAAAGTCCGATTTCTGCGTTATGCTTGTTTGAAAAATGGTCATTTACATATGTAAACTCACATTTTTCAAGTTATGCAAGCCCCCGAAATAAATCGGGACAGGCTTTGAACTCGAACTTTCTACACCAGACACTTGAGTTTATGGACAAGCTCTAATTAGAGCTTGTCTATAAAGTCCGATTTAGAGAGCATTATTTAAAAACTCAACTAATTTCAAAACAGCTAAACCTCTATGCGAAATCTTGTTTTTTAACTCCATACTCATTTCAGCAAAACTTTCTTTGTATCCTTTAGGACGAAAAATTGGGTCGTAACCAAAACCCTCTATTCCATGTTTTGTTTTTGTAATTTCGCCTTCTACAATTCCTTCAAATTGATATTTTTTATTATCTAATATTAATGTAATAATGGTTCTGAATTTAGCTTTGCGATTTGTAGTATTTTCAAGTTTTGCTAACACTTTATTAATGTTATCGGCAAAACTACAATGTTCTCCTGCATAACGTGCCGAATAAACGCCGGGTTCTCCGTTAAGTGCATCTATTTCTAAACCAGTATCATCGGCAAAAACATTGGTTTTAAATCTATTGAAAATATATTCTGCTTTTTCGCACGAATTTTCTTCAAGTGTTTCGTGTGTTTCAGGAATTTCTTCGTTAAAACCAATATCCGACAAGCTTAATAAATCAAATTTATTATTTAAGGCTTTTGAAATTTCTTCTAATTTGTGTTTGTTATTGGTTGCAAATATTAATTTCATAAACTCACATAAATTAATGTATCATGCTTTTAATCATTCCATCATTAAGTTCATAAGAAACCTCTTCTGAAATCAATTGAGTGTAATCTGCTTTATAATATGCAATTTCTTCGGCTGTTTCTAAAACAATATTATAAAGTTCGGTATTTAGTCTTCCTATTCTTCTAAGTGCCCAAGAGATAGCTTTTGCAACATGAATATTATTATCCTTAGATTTTGCTATACAAAGTTCAATATATTTTTTATATTCATCATTATTTAAATCTTTTTTTTGATACATTGCTATTCTTGCAATTAACACAAAAGCGGTGCGTCTAACATATTCATTACTACTTTCTGCCCATTCAAATACTTTAGAATAAAAGTTAGGATTAAAAACAATTAAGTTTATTGCAATTTGCTCGGCTTGTTCGGTGTTTTTTAGGTCATTTACCCATTCGTTAATTTGTTCTGGTGATACAGTTTGTGAGTTTTCTATAATATAAGACATTATTTTCAATTCTCTGATGTCTTCTTTATATAGTTCTAATGCTAATTCGTGATTATTTAAATATTCAAAAGCAATATCTTTAATTTGCCTAACCGATAAGCCATGGTTTTTTTTGTATTTGATACCCAAATTTTCCATTGCTTCAGATGCTGGTCCATTTTCTCTTGTTCTAAGCTTTTTCTTAATTTCTCTTATAATTTCTTTCATTTCCATCTTATTCTATATCATATTAATGAAAACAAATTTATACAAAAAAATAATATTTTATTATAAATATAGAGTATAAAATGATAGAGTACAAAATAATAGGTTTAAAGTTGATATATTTTAATGACGAAATCTTAAATTTTTGATTTAATGCTATTAATAAATACGATTTTTCTATATAATATGCAATAACTGTTGCAAAAGCAACTCCGGCAATACCAAAATTTAAAACAAAGATTATACTTAACACAACATTTATAATTAGCTCTATAACTGCTGCTTGCAATATTAACGATGATTTTTTTAATCCCATAATTATTGTTTGAGGAAAAGCTAACCGACTTACAATAAGTAAAAGATAAATATCAAAGATAATAGCACTTTCTTCGAATTGTGTGCTAAAAATTGTTTTAAAAAGATAGGTGCTAAAAATTAAAAGTACTATCGACAAAGGAAAAAGCCAATTAACTAACTTATTAGATTTTTCTTTTATTTCGGCAAGTACAATATCTATTTTAGAATTATTAAAATTACTTACAAAAGCAGTACTCATACTATCTGATAATAGTATTAACAACGGAAATTCTTTTGCTCCATACCTGAAAACTGCAAATACATTATCGTCGAAATTATATTTTATAATAAACCCATCGATATATTGAGCCGAGCCACTTAAAACAAAACTAATTATTAACGGAAATGCCAATATAGCATTGCTTTTTATTGTTTCAAATGAAAATTCTATTTTAGAATATCTGAAAACAAGAAATAGTGAAAACAGATTTTTTAAAACAACAACAATTAATAATGAATTAATAACATTTTCAATTCCTTTACCAATAATTACAGGGTAAATTATTATTGCAAATTGAATTGAAAATGCAATTACAGCATAATAAATAAGAACTTTATTTTTTTTTAGTGATAGCAGAATATATTCTGATATAGAGGCTGTTCCGAGTAAAACAATATATATTGCAAGCTTATCGGAGTAGTTGTAAGATAAAAGGTTTACACTGTCCGACGAAATAAATTTGATTGTTAGAAAACTTAATACACTTGTTGCTAAAATTAAAATGTAGAAGTTAAATATATCAGATGATTTTTCTTTTCTATTACTAGAATTAATCAAGAATGATTTAATAAATCCGGTAAGCCAAAAAAACGAAATTGCACCTGCAAGAAAAATAAAAGTTTCGTATTCTCCTATTTCTAATTTAGATAAATGGCTGTTTGCAAATACAATACTAATTAATATTAGGGTACTGTATCTAAGTATATGAAAAATTTGTAAAGCCGATACATTAGAAATTGCTTTCACCTTTTTATAATAAAAAATTTCTTAAAATTTATTTATTGCACCTTACCCAAAACTTTTTATAAAAGTTTTGACCTTTCCTAAAAAGATAGGTAATATCGACATCGAGACTTGCCTCGAGGAATTATTTATATTTCAATTACAATTTTCTTGCTATTTCGGTTTGTTTAAATGCTTCTATAACATCGCCAACTTTAATATCGTTATAGTTTTTAATGCTAATACCACATTCTAAACCAGAAACAACTTCTTTTGCCTCATCTTTAAAGCGTTTAAGAACATCTAACTTGCCAGAATGAATTACAATACCTTCGCGAATAAGTCTAACATTAGAGTCTCTATAAACTTTTCCGTCGGTAACTAAACAGCCTGCAATTGTACCAACTTTTGTAATTTTAAATACTTCTTGCACATTAATTGTTGCGGTAACTTCTTCTCTAATTTCTGGCGATAACATACCTTGCATAGCATCTCTAAGCTCGTTTATTGCATCGTATATTATTGAGTATAATCTAATTTCGATTTCTTCTTTTTCGGCTAATTTTCTTGCAATAACCGATGGTCTTACTTGGAAACCAATAATAACAGCATCAGAAGCTGAGGCAAGCATTACATCAGATTCTGAAATCTGACCAACTGCTTTATGTATAATATTTACCTGAATTTCTTCGGTAGATAGTTTTAATAATGAATCGCTTAATGCTTCAATAGAACCATCAACATCACCTTTAAGTATAACATTCAGCTCTTGGAAGTTTCCAATAGCAAGTCGTCTTCCAATCTCGTCAAGAGTAATATGCTTATTAGCTTTCATACTCTGTTCTCGTTGCAATTTAAATCGTTTTGTAGCAATTTCTCTTGCTTCGGAGTCCGAAGTCATTACATTAAAAGTATCGCCTGCGGTAGGGGCTCCGTTTAATCCTAATAGCTGCACAGGTCTAGCAGGACCTGCCTCTTTAATATTTTCGCCACGTTCGTTATACATTGCTTTTGCGTGTCCGTAGTAGCTACCTGCTATAAGAACATCGCCAACTTTAAGTGTTCCCGATTGAACAAGAATTGTTGCAACATATCCACGACCTTTATCTAATTCAGATTCAATTACCGAACCATTAGCTCTTTTGTTTGGATTAGCTTTAAGCTCTAATAATTCTGCTTCTAATATTACTTTTTCTAAAAGGTCTTCAACTCCTTCTCCTGTAATTGCTGATACATCTTGCGATTGAATTTTACCACCCCATTCTTCAATAAGCAGGTTTTTATTTGCAAGTTGTTCTTTAATTTTATCTGGATTTGCAGCGGGTTTATCAATTTTATTTATTGCAAACACAATTGGCACTCCTGCTGCTTGTGCGTGGTTAATTGCTTCAATAGTTTGAGGCATAATACCATCATCTGCGGCAACAACAATTATAGCAATGTCTGTTACTCTAGCACCACGAGCACGCATGGCAGTAAATGCTTCGTGACCCGGTGTATCTAAGAAAGTAATTATATTATCATCTTTTAATTTAACACTATATGCTCCAATATGTTGAGTAATTCCTCCTGCTTCACCTGCAATTACATTTTCTTTTCGGATATAATCAAGAAGTTTTGTTTTACCATGGTCTACATGACCCATAACTGTTACAATTGGGGCTCGTGACAATAGGTCTTCTTCTTTATCTTCTCCTGTGTCAATAGCTTCTTGTAATTCTACAGATATAAATTCTACATCAAAACCAAATTCATCGGCTACTAGTGTAATTGTTTCTGCATCAATACGTTGGTTTATAGAAACAAACAAGCCTAAATTCATACATATTGTAACTACTTCGGTTGCCGAAACATCCATCATAGAAGCTAGCTCGCTTGCCGAAATAAATTCGGTTACTTTTAATATTTTTTTGTCTAGTTCTTGTTGTTCTAAATCTTCTATTTGTTTTTTCTTATCAGAAATCCTCTTGTCTTTTCTGTGTTTAACCGATTTGTTTTTTGATTTATCGGTTAATCTTGCAAGGGTTTCTTTTATTTGTTTTTGAACATCTACTTCGTTAACTTCTACTTTGTGAGCTCTTTTGTCTCCTTTTCTAAATTTCTTACGAGAATTAGATCTTTGATTATTACTGCCCGAACTACTGCCTCTTTGACCACCGCCTTTTTGAGAAGCAATTTCTTTTTGAGTATCAACTTTTTTAACTCTTTTTCTCTTCTTTTTCTTTTTCTTTTTATCGTCGTGATGATATTTCTCTGTTGATTTTGGTTTTTCAACAGGTAATTCAATCTTTCCTACAACAGTTGGCCCACTTAATTTTTCGATTTTTGTTTTAACAAATTCTTCTTTTTTGGGTTCAACTTTTGGCTCTTCTGCAATTTTTTCTTCTTTTTTAGTAACTGCTTCTTTTGCTTTTCTTTCAGAAATTATAGCTTTTTCTGCTTCTTTTTTCTGTATTTTTTCTGCTTGTATTTCTTTTCTGCTTTTTTTCTTAGGTCTAAGTTTTTCATTTATAGACGATAAGTCTATTTTATCTATAACCTTAGGTCCTTTACTATCGTCTGCTATTGTTGGTGCTTTTTCAACAACTTCTTCTGTTTTTGCCTTTGGTTCTTCAACAATTTCTTGTTTTGGCTCTTCTGCTTTTGGCTCGTCCTGTTTTGGTTCTTCCGGCTTAGGCTCGTCCTGTTTTGGTTCTTCCTGTTTTGGTTCTTCTTCTTTAACAGGTTTTTTATCAAGATCTATTTTGCCCATTAATTTAGGGGCTTTTGGCTTTTCAATCTCAATATTCTCAACAACAGGTTTTGATACAATAGGATCTTCCTCTATTGCTAAACTTTCTTCTTCTTCTTTAGAAAGTTTTATTTCAACTTCTTTTGCTGCTGCTTTTAATACAATATCAGAAGCAAATTCTTGTTGAAGTTGTTCGTACATTTCACCTGTAAGCTTGCTATTAGGGCTGGAATCTACATCTACACCTTTGTCTGTTAAGAATTCTACAATGGTAGAAATACCAACATTAAGATCTTTTGCTGCCTTACTTAATCTAATACCCTTTTTGGCCATAAGTTAACTTATCAATTAATAAATATATTGTTTACAATTTAAAATTGCAAATTTTACTCTTCAAATTCTTCTTTAAGTATGCTTAGAACATGTTCAATAGTTTCATCTTCTAAATCAGTACGTTTTTCTAATTCTTCCGAAGTTAATTCTAATACACTTTTAGCAGTATCGCAACCAATTGCTTTAAGTGCATCAATAATCCAACCTTCTATTTCGTCAGAAAATTCATCTAAATCAACATCGTCTTCATCTTCAGGAATATCACGATATGCTTCAATTTTATATCCTGTTAATTCTCCTGCTAATTTAATGTTTAAACCCCCTTTACCAATTGCTAACGAAACTTGGTCGGGATTTAAAAATACATTTGCCTGTTTTTCTTCTTCTTGTATTGTTATTGAAGAAACTTTTGCAGGACTTAATGCTCGCTGTATGTATAATTGAATATTATTAGAATAGTTAATTACGTCAATATTTTCGTTGCGTAATTCTCTTACAATTCCGTGAATTCTAGAGCCTTTCATTCCAACACATGCTCCAACAGGATCTATTCTTTCGTCGTAAGATTCTACTGCTACTTTTGCACGTTCGCCTGGTACTCTAACAATATTTTTTATTGTTATTAAACCATCAAAAATTTCTGGCACTTCAAGTTCAAATAATTTTTCTAAAAATAGGTTTGATGTTCTCGATAATATAATTAGAGGGTTGTTATTTCTCATTTCTACTCTAATAACAACTGCTCTTAAAGTATCTCCTTTTCTAAAATAATCTGTTGGGATTTGCTCCATTTTTGGAACAATTAACTCATTTCCATCGTCATCTAATACAAGTATTTCTTTTTTCCATACCTGATAAACTTCGCCATTAACAATTTCGCCAACTCTATCTTTATATTGTAAATATACATTACCTTTTTCAAGGTCCATTATTTTAGAAGCAAGTGTTTGACGCAGTGTTAAGATAGATCTACGAGGGAAAGATGAAAATTTAACCTCATCAGAAACCTCTTCGCCTAGTTCGTAGTCTTCGTCAATTTTTTGTGCATCAGTTAAAGTTATTTGTGTATTTGGATCAGATAAATCGGCATCTTTAACCACTTCTCTGTTTCTCCAAATTTCAAAATCGCCCTTATCAATATTGATAATTACATCAAAATTTTCGTCTGTTTCATATTGTTTTATCAAAACACTTCTGAAGGCATCTTCTAGGATACGCATCATTGTTTTTCTGTCAATATTTTTTAGTTCCTTAAATTCGGAAAACGTGTCAAAAAGGTTTAATGTATTCATTTCTTTATCTATTTAAAACTTACAACAACTTTCGTTGAATTAATATCTGATATATTTAATTTATGTATTATCTCTATCTTTTCTTTCTTTTTCTTTCCTTCCGGCTTCATCATTTTTTCTTCTTTTATTTCTAAATTGCCGTCTTCAAAAGAAATTAATTTGCCAGTAATTTCCTTGCCCTCACTTGGTTGTACTGTTATATCCCTGCCTATATTTTTTTTATATTGTTCAGGAACTTTCAATGCTTTTCCTAAACCAGGCGTAGAAACTTCAAGCTCGAAATCTTCTTCATCTCTATCTAAATTAGACTCTATAAAACGGCTTATTTCAATACAATCTTTAACATTTGCACCTTCAAAGGCATCAACTAATATCATAATTTTATTGGCTGTTGATATTTTAATATCAACAACAAAAAAACCAGATTTAATTACCTCATTAACAAGCGTTTCTATTTCTTCTCGTCTAATCATAAATACTAAAATAGGGGACTCACGTCCCCTACATTTCCTCTAATCAGCTGCAAAACTACTTATTATTATTGGGTTTTCCAAAACTTATTAACAATTTGTTCGGGTCAAGATTAAGTTTTTTTTTATTTATTCATTAATTATTGTTACTTTTAGACATAAATATTTTCTGTATTATTAGAATGAAAAAAAGTATATATTTTTTAAGTCTTATATTTATTTTAGCATCTACAAGTAGCGTGTATGCCGACACATTATCTACAAAACTTGCAGATAATGAGCTAAATAGTAGTTTTACAGAAAAAATTAACAAAGAATTAAATTTAGGCGATTATTACAAACACAATAATAATATTATTAAATCTTATGAAGCTTATAACACAGCATTATTAGAGTCTAAAAAAATAAATGATGAGAATTTAATGTATGCAGCATATGTACGTTTAGCTTTATTATATGAAAGAATAGGTAATTATAAACTATCTGCTGAAAATCAAATAAAAGCATTAAACATTGCCGAAAATTTATCGGATAATCGAAAAAAAGCAATATCATATAATTATTTAGGTAAAATTTTTATTCTTGAAAAAGATTATAATCAGGCTTACCATTATTTTATTAAAAGTGCTAAAATCGACAAAAGAATAAAAAATAATCAAGGAATAGCAGGGACATATAACAATCTTGGCGAAGTTTATCGATATTTAGAGCAATACGAAAAAGCCTTAGAATATTACAAAAAAGCTGTTCCTATAAATAAAAAGATGAAAAA
>Ga0256845_1001027_pt1 | contig 23789 bp, 24 predicted proteins | sample RiftiametaG_FD_189101 | JGI IMG/M metagenome (GOLD analysis project Ga0256845, IMG submission 189101) | Tube worm associated microbial communities from hydrothermal vent at the East Pacific Rise, Pacific Ocean - Riftia | ecosystem: Host-associated > Annelida > Integument > Unclassified ... | reverse complement strand
GAAAATGAAAACAGAGTCTTGTTGTATGGAGAAAAAGAGTCTCTACATGTAGAGGGTAAACTCTCTGATTTTTACAAACAAAAAACTACAGAGGTAGTTCCTCCTTTAGTAGAAAAGTGGGCTTTCGAGATGAATCTAACTCCAACTTGCATTACATTTAGAAAAACAAAAAGAAGATGGGGAAGCTGTAGTGCTAAAAATGAGTTAAGTTTTACAAGTTCACTCATTCAGCTTCCATCTTTATGTATAGAGTACATCATAGTTCATGAACTTTCACACATAAAACACAAACATCATCAAAAATCTTTTTGGTTACATGTAGAGAGATTTATGCCAAACTATAGAGAATATGAGAAAATTATGAAAGATTACTCACCTCAAATCTAATCGATTAAACTCTCTTTTTATATCTTCAATGTCTTCAATCCCAACAGAAATACGAACTAAATCTGTAGGTATTCCATTTTGTTCTAAAATTTTTCTACCCTCTTTAGTTGTAAGTAAATCATAATGTGCCAAATAGACATAAGGCATCAAAAGTGTAAATTCAGTTCCTAAACTAGGACCTTTATAGAAGTTTAGAGTATCATACGCTTCTGCAAAATCTATGTTGAAAGTAACAGACATAACCGGACTTAAAGGTGAATGATAAATTCTCTTTATGAACTTTTTTTGTTTTAAAAATTCTACTAGTTTAGCTCTATTTTCATTTGCTTTTCGTACTCTTGAACTATACCCATTTATCTCAAAACCAAGGCGTTGTATATCTTTATAATACGGCTTATCTAACTCTTCTTTAAACAACTTCTCATGTTTTTTGTAACTTTCTCTAAGAACAAAGCAACCCATTAAAACATCTGCATTTCCAGATGCAAACTTAGTAAGAGACTCTACTATTATATCTGCTTCTTTTATCTCAACAAATGCAGTAGCAAAAGTAGAGTCAATAACTAACGCTATATCGTACTTCAAACAAAGAGTTTTCAAACACTTTAAATCTACACTTTGAAGAAGTGGGTTTGTAGGAACTTCAGTAACTATACATGAGATTTTTTTTACGCTTGTGTTTAAAAAAAGCTCTAGTTTACTCAAGTCTAAAACATCATAAAAAACTTTTGAATCATAGCTTTCTATGATGTTCATCGTATCTAGGTATATCCATCCAAGTTGTAAAACCATACCTGTTTTAATTTTTTGTAAAGTTTTAAGTGTTGTGTACATCGCATTCATACCAGAAGTACAAAGATGTACTGAGTCTTCTTTATAAACTTTTGTAAGAGTATTTAAAACGTTTTTTTCACAACCTAACTCCTCTACATGTAATGAATCAATTAGACCCCTTACATGTAGATACTCTTCAGCAAATCTAGAAGATAAATTGCAACCCACATGCTGAATAAAACGCAATACTGATTTTAGTTCATTTGTATTTTTTTTCACTAAAACTATGCCAAAATTTTCTTCAAAATCAAAGCTCTTTTTTATAGTAAACTCTTCCATAATTAGGTTTGCAAATCTTTGAGAGCTTACCAAAACTACTTCTTGGTTTTTATCTAATTTATACTCTGCATGAATATACTCAGCCATTTTTTTTAGATACGGATGAAGAACAAAACGAGGATAACCACTTTTTATAACACTATTGTTGCCCTCTTCATATGATATAACATCAGAAAAAGTAGGGATTGATACAGAAACTGCATGAACATTGTTAGGAGGTAAGGTCTCCCCACAAGGTATATGTTTAAACATTGGTTGCCTGCACGATATCACTTATTAAGTCCTCAACATTTTCCAAGCCAATAGAAAATCGAACTGTACTCTCTAGAATACCAATAGCCTCAAGCTCTTCTTTACTAAAAGTAGCATGTGAAATTTTAGCAGGAATTTCTATGCGTGAATCAGGACTTCCAAAAGAGCATTTTTCACCAAATATTTTTGTTTTTTCTATAAATGTTTCAGCTAGTTCAACACTCTTAAAATCTGCACAAAAAAGTCCAGGAATAAAATCCATCTGTTTTTTTGCCAACTCATACTGTGGATGTGATTTCAATGCGGGATAAGTGACTTTTGTTATGTAGCTTTGTGTTTCTAAAAAAGTAGCTATTTCAAGTGCATTTTTCTCGTGCTCTCTCATACGAATTTTTAGAGTTGGTATGCCCAAACTTATTAAAAATACATCCATTGGATTTTGACTTCTTCCATGAGCATTTGCATAAAAACCTATTTGTTTTGCCAACTCTTTCGTTTTAGATACTATCGCTCCAGCAATCACACTTCCATGACCTGATATATATTTCGTTGTTGAAAAGAGTGAAAAATCAGCACCCAAATCAAGAGGACGCTGGCTTATAAAAGTTGCTAGAGAATTATCTACTGCAAAAAGAGAATTGTACTTTTTACTTAATCTGCCAACCATCTCTAAGTCTATGATTTTAAGACCTGGGTTTGTAGGTGATTCACATAGTATCAAGTCTATTGGATTATTTTTTAATACCTCTTCTAGCTCTTCAGCATGTAAAAAGTTTCTAAAATGCACAGTTACATTGTACTTCTCTTCAAATATCTTTAAAAGTCGAAAAGTACCACCATAACAATCAGCTTCAACAAGTACATGAGAATTTGACTTTAAAACTGTTTCAAACAAAAGCCCAACAGCGGCAATGCCCGTATGAGTACAAACACACCCTGCCCCATGCTCTACATGAGTAAAAAGGTTTTCAAGGACTTCACGAGTAGGGTTACCGCTTCTTGTATAGTCATATACGTCATCACTATTTTGTTTTTTTAAATCAAATGTACCAGTGTTATAGATAGGAAAATGTGATGCCCCGTGCTTATCTGCTTGGCTTGCAAAATCTTGTATATGTGCTAAATCTGTCTCTACATGTAAACTCATAAATATCCTAGTTTTTTATAATTATATCTTATTTATTAAGTAACAGGCAAATTATTTAAACTTACATACACAATAGAATTCTTGCATAACCCCTTATAGTCTCACAATATTAATTAGTGTTTATAATAGTTACTTATAACTATTTATTTAGTCTATTTTTTGTTTTTTATACTTAAATTAAAATTTATTCGTTACAATTAAGTAATAAATAAACATGTAGGAGTGTATAGTGAAAAAGTTTTTATATATAACAGATAGAGAAGAGTATACAGAACATAACTTTATAGGTCCACTTTTTGAAAAATATTTACCAAAATTTATGGATGTAGATATTGTTTATTTATCTAAATACAAAAGTTATTTTGAAAAAAGAAATGGTCGTTTTATAATTCCTATTCATGAAAAAAAAGATATTTTAAAGTATCTTTGTGACAATGATGTAGATATATTTAAGTATGATTATGTAGTTGTGAGAAATATGTATGAAATACTTGAAAACATCTTAGCTTCAAAAGATACTTATAATATAAAAGTAGGATACCGACTCTCATTTCCAAAACTAGCTTCAAAACTAGAACATGCAAAAGCAGAAAATAAATCAAATATACTTCTTGAGATAGATAAAAAAGTAAAAACCTACACAAGAACAAAAATGATAAATCAATGTGATATTTTCTTACCAACTTCTCAAGGTCTAAAAGATGTCTACTGCCCAAATGTAACGACTAAAACACATATAGTTTGCTCAGGAATTGACCCAGATAAAGTCCACTCAAAGATAAGTCGAGGAGATGATAAAATAATATTTGCTTACAATGGAACACTTAGTAGATTAAGAGACTTTAGAACTGTTCTAGAAGCATTTAGTGAGTTAAAACATAAAAATTGGAAGCTATATATATCTACTAAAGATAAAGATAAGGCAACTGATTGTTTAGATGATTTTAACTCACTAAAGAAGAGAGTTGAAATTACTAAAGCTGAAACTAAAAATGAGCTGCTAAATCTCATGGCAACTTGTGATGTAGGTCTATCTTTACTACCAAATATAGATGTTTTCAATACCTCTATTCACTTAAAAACAGTCGACTACTACACAACTTCTATACCAACACTTATGACAAATAGTGCAAAAAATAGAGAAATTTTTACAGATAATGTCGATGCTTGGTTATGTGATTTTAATAAAGACTCTATTCTTATAAAACTAAATGAGATAATAGAAACACCAAAAGAGCAGATGAGAACTATGGGTGTAGCAGGACAAGCTAGACTACTAGATCAAAGAGACTACAGGAAAATAGCAAGTTTGTTAGCTTCAGCTATGAATCTGCTCTAACAAAGTTCAGGAGTGTAAAAACTCCTCTTTAAATTTAACATTTTTATGATAAAATACATACAAATAAGCTAAAGGGTACAAGTGAGTAAAAAAGAATCTATCAAAGAAAAAATCATACATTACGTATATACGCTATCAAATCAGCCTGTTATTTTTAGAGACTTACTCTCTGCAAATAGCCACTATAACGAAAAAATGTATGTAGATCCAGGTAAACTTGGGTTTCGTATGAGTATTGTTAAAGCATATACAGCATATTTTATTTTAAGTGCATTAATCATTATACCTCTTATTGGAATCACTCACTACTTCTTGAAAAATATGAATTTTCACTTTTCTGTTTTGAGTGCTGTTTTAGTAACAAGTGCTGTTTTTATAGGTTTTGATTTTTTTAAATCATGGACTAGAGATGCTATTACACTAAAACTTATCAAAAAAGCGTGGTTAGTCCATTTTCCTTTTTTCTCTTATGATAAATATAGTAAAAAAGTAGAAGACATCTATAATAAATCTCTAAAAAGTGAGGTCTCAAAAAAAGATTTACAACTTTATGTGATGGATAAGTTAGTAGAAGAGAATTAAACTCATTCTATTTCCCTTGAAGCATTAGTTCCAAGTATGCACTAACATGTCCCATAACATACCCTAGCACAGACTCATCTTCTTCTGTAAACTTTCCTACACCATCGAGCTTATTTATGAGTTGCATAACTCCTAAAACTCTATCTCCATATCCCATGATAGGAACTGCTAGAATCGCTTTTGTAGTATAACCGCTACCTTTATCTACATCTTTATTAAAATAAGGACTATTTTGTGCATCATTTACAACCATAGATTTTTTAGTTTTAAATACTTCACTAGCAATTCCCTTGGTATCTGGAATCTCAATATAACTAACTCCATCCACATAAACAGACCATAAACTTTTTGTACTATCATCATGTATAAATATAGTACACCTGTCGATTTCAAGTATGTCTTTAATGGAATTAGAGATTATCTTTATTTTTTTAGTAAAGTCATCTTCTAAAACAAGTCTTTTGTTTAACTCTAAAAGTCTATTTAGTCTTCTTTCACTGATTTGTTTAGCCATAGTATCACATCTTTATTTAATTTTTTAATTATCTTTTCATAAGCCTCTACAGCACCTTTTGCATCTTTACTGTTACATTTTTCTTCATAAATAAACTCTTTTGAACTCTTTAACATTGAACCCTCAATTAAGTACAATCTAATGCCAAAACTTACCATGCCTGAGCTAATATCATGAACGGAATCTATAAGCTCACTCTCTAATACTAAATCAGCTCTTACTTTTGAGTATCTTGAATATGTTGTTTTAAAAAGTTCACTTCTTGAGATGCTATTTACTAAATTTTGCTCCAACATATCAGTAAAAGCAGTATTCCACTTTGAATAAAAATAAGAATCTATCTTCACAGAAGACTCTTTATACCATATTCTATCACTTTGCATCTGATTTGAAGATTTAATCTTTGCTATTTTCAAAACTTTCTCTACATGTAAAGGTTGTTCATTTTTTGAACTATCATTGATAGAGTATATATCGTAAGGTTTTATCTCTTTTGATGAACATCCACTTAACAAAAAAAGTGCCAAAACTGACAATAAAAATTTTCTCATTTTACCTCTCCTGGTCCAAGATTTTTTGCACGACTTTTATATAAAATGTCACTAGGACTCTCACCTAACTCTTTTACAGTCTCATCAAGTTCAATTGATAAATCTTTTAGTGCATGTGCTGTTTCATTCATAATCTGTAAGTTCTCTTCTACTATATTTGCAATACTAAACTGTCCGCTATCAAGTTCTTTTTGCATCTTCTCAAAAAAGATTCTAGTTTCATCAGAAGCAGCAGCTGCCTTGTCACTCATCTCTCCAAGTTTTTTAAAAGAGACTAAAAGGTCATCTTCAAACTGTGAAGTATGGTCTAAAAACTTGCCACTTTTGTCAGAAAGTTGATTTACATTTTTCTCTATACTCTCTTTTAACTCTGATATGTCTTTAAACATCTTATCGATACTCTTTTTTTGCGTATCAATATAAGCTGTTGTAGAAGATAGGTTTCCCATAATATTTGATATGCTCTTCAAGTTTTCATCACTCAACATGATAGAAACTCTTACTAATATATCATCTATCTGTGTAGTTATAGATTCACCGCTCTCAAAAAGTGAAGTTAGCATAGATTTTTTAGATACTATAGTTGCTATACTCTCGTTTGAAGTTATTTTTTGTTTTGCATCTTTACTTCCACCTTTTAGCTCAATATACTTAAGTCCTGTAATTCCTTGAGAGTCTAAGGAGGTATAACTATCAACCTTTACAGGTGTTCCTTTGTTGATTTCAAGCAAAACTTCTACCTCTTCACTGTTCTCTTTATTGATAGATATTTTCTTAACTCGCCCAACTTCAACACCTCTTAGCTTTACTAAGGAAGCTATATTTAGTCCAGAAACTGACTCTCCAAAATAAGTATGATAGTAATCATACTCTGTCGCCTTATTCCCATACTTTCCAAGCCAAAACATAAATGATACTAAAGCGATACTAAGCAAAATCACGAATGATCCAACTATAGTGTAACTCAATCTTTTTTCCATTTTACTGTCCCCTTCTTAAGGAACAAAGTCCCCCAAAAATTCCTCGCGATTGAAGCACGAAGTAACCTTCTGTATATTTCATTAATCTTTACCCACTTTCAAGAATTCACGCAAAGCATAATGCTCAAACTTCTTCGCTTCTTCAAGGCTTCCCTCAAAGAGTATTTTTTTCTCATAAATCACACAAAACCTATCAAGAACATGCTCAATTGTATGCAAGTCGTGAGTTACCATAACTATAGTTAGATTCAAAAGTGATGCCAATTCTCGTACAAGTCTATCAAAATTCTCAGCACTCACAGGGTCAAGTCCGCTTGTTGGCTCATCTAAAAACATTATTTTTGGCTCCATAGCCAATGCCCTTGCAAGTGCCACTCTTTTTTTCATACCACCACTAAGCTCACTCGGGAAAAGGTACGTTGCTTCTTCTTTTAAACCTGACATTTTTAGTTTACTCAAAGCAATCTGCTCTATAACTTCTTTTGGTAAGTTTGTGTACTCTATGAGAGGTTGGGAAACATTTTCTATGACATTTAAAGATGAATACAAAGCACCAAACTGAAACAAAACTGCCCAATTCTTCTTGAGTTCGATTGAGTCTCTATAAGAGATGTTTTTTATGGACTTCCCCATAACTTCTATATCACCACCTTGAAAAGATTGGAGCATTATCATCTCACGCATTAACGTCGATTTACCACTTCCACTTCCTCCAAGTATGCCATAAACTTCACCCTCATTTATGTCTATACTTACACCATCATGAACTATGTTTGAGCCAAACTTTGTGATGATGTCTCTTGCTTTGATAATAGTCCCCATCATATACCAACTTCTGTGAGTAAAACTGAAATCAGAGCGTTACAAGCAATAACCCAAAAGATTGCATTCACAACACTTATAGTCGTATATTGCCCAATGCTCTCTGTACTTCCTGTAACTTGAAAACCTCTAAAACAGCCTATCATGGCAATGAGAAGTCCAAAGAATGGTGCTTTGATGAGTCCTATGAGTATATGTTTCATCTCTACAACATCTCTTGCTCTAACAACAAATTCACGAAACGAAATACCAAGACTTCCATCGGCAACTATCATGCCACCAAAAACACCCACAATATCTGCAAAAAATACAATAAGTGGCATAGAGATAACAAGTGCAAAAACACGAGGAAGAACAAGAAAAAGAATAGGGTCAAAACCCATAGACTTAAGAGCATCTATCTCTTCTGTTATCTTCATGGTTCCTATCTCAGCCGTATATGCTGATGCACTTCGTCCTGCAATAACAATGGCCGTTATAAGAGGTGCAAGCTCTCGAAAAACAGAGATTGAAACCATATCTACTATAAATATATTTGCCCCAAACTTTGCAAGTTGGTCAGCTCCTTGATAGGCTATAACAAGCCCCACCAAAAAAGAGGTAAGCCCAACTATGGGCAGTGCTCCTGCTCCAGATTTTTCTATATGTGCCAAAGTTGCTCTATATCTAAACTGATGTGGAGCAAAAATCAATCTTAATGATTGCATTATAGTTTCACCAAAAAACGATATAAAAAGAAAAAAACCATCAAATCTATCTATTATAGACTTTCCAATTTTATTTACAAATTTTGATAAAAAGAACTCTTTTGGCTTTTCTAGTTTTGGTTTTTGTCGTAAGTTTTTTCTTGCAAAGTAGAGTATTTTTTCAAACTCTGGAGCAACATCGTTTATAGTAGCTGAGCAGCCTTTTTGAGTAAAAAAAGAGATAAGTTCTACTATCAAGAGTGCGCCAGCAAAATCAAGTGATTTCATAGAACTACAATCAATACCAACAAATGAGAAATTTTTCTGCTTTATGGTTTTTACTTTTGAGTAAAATCCCTTTATGCTATATTTGTCAAAATCTCCTGATATCTTGATTCTACATGTAGACTCATCTACATGTAGAATCTCAAAGTTGCCCATACTTTGCCTTTTATTTTAATTCGCCCCAGTTTTTCCCTATGCTAACACTTACTTCTAGTTTCACTTTTAACTTATATATATTTTTCATAACTTCAGCTGCTTTTTGTGCAAACTGTTCAGCAAACTCATCTTTAACTTCAAAGATAAGTTCATCATGAATCTGCAATAACATTTTAGAATCTTCATCTAAAAGCTCATTTTGAATCTTCAACATTGAAAGCTTAATCAAATCAGCGGCACTCCCTTGAAAGCGAGTATTTACTGCTTCTCTCTCATACATAGGAACTTGCATGCCATTTGCATTTTCCCAGTCAAAATAGCGACGTCTTCCTAAAAGTGTATCAACATAACCATCATCTTTTGATTTATCACTTATGCTTTTTAGATACTCTTTTACAGTTGAAAAAGATTTAAAATAGTTTTCTATATAACCTTTTGCTTCTGCTTGCGATATTCCTAAAGTTTGAGATAATTTTCTAGCACCCATACCGTAAAGAAGTCCAAAATTTATGCTCTTTGCTATGCCTCTTTTTTCTTTTGCATCTTCTTCACCAAAAAGCTTAATAGCTGTTTGAGTATGAATGTCTAAATCGTTATTAAAGGCATCTAGCAACTCTTTATCTTCACTATAGTGAGCCAAAAGACGTAACTCTATTTGAGAGTAGTCAATACCTACAAAACTATAGCCTTCACTTGAGACAAAACCATCTCTTACCTCACGACCTAATTTAGAACGAGTTGGTATGTTTTGAAGGTTTGGCTCTTTTGAACTGAGTCTTCCTGTCGCCGTTCCTGTTTGTAAAAAAGAGGTATGAATACGGTTACTTGAAGAACTCTCACCCAACTTTAAAAGTGGTTTTATATAAGTTGATTGTAGTTTTGCTAACTCTCTATACTCTAAGATTTTTGGTATCACTTCATGCTTATCTAAAAGCTTTGTTAAGACACTCTCATCTGTACTATAGCCTGTTTTTGTTTTTTTGATTATAGGAAGTTCAAGCTGTTCAAATAAAACTACGCCCAACTGCTTCGGTGAGTTTAAGTTAAACTCTGCCTCGCTCAAAGTGTAAATCTCTTTTTTTAAATTTTCTATAGCTATATTTGTTTTACTCTCAAGCTTACCAAAATAAGCAATATCAACTTTAATACCCTCTTCTTCCATATCTAAAAGAGTTCGTATAAAAGGAAACTCAGTCTGGCGAGCAAGTTTTAACAAGCTTGGTTCTAAAACTTCAACCAGCTTATCGTAAAGTTTATAAGTCATCCAAGCATCTTCACTAGCATACTTACAAGCATCTTCTATATCGACTGCACTAAAATCTGCACCTTTAGGAACAACATCTTTAAACTTCACCATATCATAATCAAAAAATCTTTTTGCTAAGCTATCTAACCCTGCTCTAAGCTCTGGATTTAAAAGCCAAGCTAAAACCATAGTATCTGAAAACTGCTCTACATGTAATGCTTTAAAATTCTGTTTCACTATTGCAAAATCATACTTTAGATTTTGCCCAACTACTCTACATGTAAAGATTTTTTCTATCGCCTTTTTTGCATCTTCGAGACTAATTTGCTCCCCAACTCCCAAGTAATTGTGAGCTATTGGAGAGTAGTAAGCCTCATCTATATTTAGGGCAAATGAAAAACCAACTATCTTTGCAGTTTTAACATCAAGTCCTGTTGTCTCTGTATCAAAGGCTACTGTATCGCTACATGTAAGCTTATTGACTACTTCAAAAAGTTTTTCTTTTGTATCAAGCAGTATCGGGGTAAACGTACAAACTTCTTTTTTTTCTTTAGGTTTTGGAGTATATTTTAAACGAGAGAGTATACCCTTAAGATCATATTTTTCTAACTCATCTACTATATTTTCTAAAGGTTGATTTGAAGGAAAATGAAAACTCTCAAACTTATCTGATATATCCAAACTATCATCAAGCCGAACTAGCTTTTTACTCAAAAAGGCATTGTCTCGACTCTCTTCAAGAAGTTTTTTTGCTCTTGGATTTGCTACATTTTCTATGTTCTCATATATGCTTTGAACATCACCAAACTCATCAATAAGCTTTTTAGCTCCTTTTGCTCCTATGCCTTTAACACCAGGAACATTATCAGCTGCATCTCCTACGATAGCAAGGTAGTCTCCAACTCTCTCAGGATAAACACCAAACTTCTCAAAACACCTTTCGTTATCTATTTCTTGTCTTTTTATAGGGTCATAGATAACTACTTTTCCATCTTCAATGAGCTGGTACAAGTCTTTATCGTGACTTACAATTCTTACTTTTATATCGTTCTGTTTTGCAAACTTTGTTGCAGCTGCAATGACATCATCAGCTTCAAAACCCTCTTGTAAAAAACTCTTAAACCCCATCTTTTCTATCCAGCTAATCGCAACAGGCAGTTGTGTTTTCAAATCTTCGGGAGCTGGTGAACGGTTTGCTTTATAGTTTGGGTCTATTTCATGACGAAAATTTTTACCCTTTGCATCAAGAGCAAAAAGTATATAATCAGTCTCATGTTCTTCCCGTAAAGTGTAGATAAAATTAGCAAATCCAGTGATGAGCCCTGTTGGAAAACCATCTTGGTTTCTTAGGTTTGGAAGTGCATAAAAGTTCCTAAAGAAGAAACCGAATGTATCTATGATTGTAAGAGTTTTCATCAAAAGTTTTCTATGACTTTCTCTATTGCATCAGCAAATACTGCTTCGTTATAACCCTCTTTATTAATCAAACTCAATGCTATTGTTACACTTCTTTCTGTAAGAGGTGCATTCATAGGAACTGCAGTTTTTACAACTTTTAAAGCTACAGAGTACTCTCTAATATGTTCTGGTGCTTCATCAACACTATCTGCATATGCAATAGCCTCAACCATAGTTTCATCAAATCCCCAGTGTTCAAATATCTTTGAAGTTACTTCTGCTGTTGTTACCCCTACAAATGATTTTTCTACTTGGGCTATGTTTAAAGCAGTCTCTATTTCAGACTTAAAAGGTATAACTTCATCTTCTTTTACTATCTCATCAGCTATGAGTATCTTTCCTGTCTCTTGTAAAAGTGCTGAAAGGAAAAGTACATCAAGCTTTTTACTATCAACTTTCACATACCACTCTCTCATCAAGCGACTCTGAAGAGCAGAAATCTGTACAAAATCTTCAGGAACAAGACCATAAGGCTCTATATCAACATTCAGAAGTTTTTTGATGGATATATCAGTTGTCAAAGCTCTCGTAGTTGACATGCCAAACAGAGATATAGCTTGAAGCACACTTCTGATTTCCCGTCTAAAACTATATAAAGGAGAATTAGCTACTTTCAAAAGATTTGCTACTAACATAGGATCAGTCTCTATGATTTTTGCAAGTTGATTTATAGTGCCTTTGTCATCTGAACAGATAGCATTTATCTCATGAAAACTCTTTGGTAGTGGTGGTAAAGTCTTGATTCTTTCTGTTATATTTTCTAACATTTTTACCTCTTATTGCATTATTTGTTCTATTTTATCAAATTTTGGTTTAAACCAATCTCTTTTGCCAAATACTCTCCCGTATAACTTCCGCTTTTTTTATAATTTGTTGCTACACTCAAAGGCGTTCCTACATCTACTATCTGCCCTCCGTAGCTTCCACCATCTGGGCCCATATCTATGATGTAATCACAATTTTTTATGATATCCATGTTGTGCTCTATTACCAAAACCGAGTTTCCTAAGTCTGTAAGATGATGAAGAACTTTTGTAAGTCTATCAACATCGGCAAAATGCAAACCTGTTGTTGGTTCATCTAATATATAGAGTGTATTTCCCGTATCACGTTTACTTAACTCTTTTCCTAGTTTTATGCGCTGTGCTTCTCCACCACTTAGTGTAACTGCATTTTGTCCTAGTGTTATATATCCTAGTCCAACATCACTTAGAGTTTGAAGTTTTTGATTTATCTTTGGAATGGCTTTGAAAAAGTCAAGTGCTTCATCTACGCTCATACCAAGTACATCTGAGATTGATTTACTTTTGTATTTTATCTCCAAAGTTTGAGGATTATAACGAGCACCTTTACATGAGTCACATTTAACCATAATATCTGGCAAAAAGTGCATCTCTATCTTTATCTCACCCTCACCTTGACACTTTTCACAGCGTCCACCTTTGACATTGAAGCTAAAACGTCCTATCTTATAGCCTCTTAGCATTGCCTCTTTTGTTTTACTAAAAAGAGCTCTAATTTCGTCCATAATGCCTGTATAGGTAGCAGGGTTACTTCTTGGTGTTCGCCCTATTGGGCTTTGATCAAGGTAAATAACTTTATCTAAATGCTCTAAACCATGACACTCCACGCCATCTATTTTTTTTACTTTTCTGGCACGATTGAGTAACTCTTTTGCAACGGGAAGAAGAGTTTGTAGTATGAGTGAGCTTTTCCCACTTCCACTTACACCCGTAATGCCAACTAAGTTACGTAGAGGTATCTTTACATGTACATCTACTATGTTATTTACACTGACATTACTAAGCTCTATCCAATCTTTCTGCTCTCTATCTTCTTTGTAGTCTATTGTTTTAGTTCCACTTAGATATTGAGCAGTCAAAGTACCACTCTTTTTCATCTCTTCAAGTGTTCCCGCAAAGACTATCTCTCCACCAAATTTACCTGCATTTGGTCCAATATCTACTATAAAATCAGCTGCATTTATAGTCTCTTTGTCGTGTTCTACCACTATGACACTATTGCCTTTTTTTTGTAAGTTTCTTAGAGTTCGTATGAGTCTTAGAGTATCTCGTTCATGAAGACCTATGCTAGGTTCATCAAGAACGTACATAACTCCTGTTAGTCCACTTCCTATCTGCGAAGCGATGCGTATTCTTTGTGCCTCTCCACCACTAATAGTTCTTGCATCTCGCCCAAGAGTAATATAACCTAGTCCAACATCAAACAAGAAAAATAGACGCTCTCGTATCTCTTTTAAAACTGATGCTGCTATGAGGTGTTGCTGTTCACTCATGTACTCAAAGTTTTTATCATCTTTAAAAAATTCTAGTGTTTTATCTATAGGCATGTCCAAAATATCGCCTATATTTCTTGAGGCTACATGTACCGCTAAACTCTCTTGTTTTAGTCTATGAGCATTACATCTATCACAACTCTTTTCACTCATGTAATCGCCTAGCTCTTTTTCATCTTTTAGCATATCGTAGGCAATCTTTACTACACCCTCCCATTTACGAGTAAGTGAGTGACGTTTCCAAGTAAACTTTGCATCATCTACCCCGCCATGAAGTATGCCTTTTTGCTCATACTCCTCAAGCTCTTCAAATGACTTGTTTATGTCAATATTTGCAGCTTTACAATAACCCTTTAAAAACTTTGCATAGTAACCTTTGTTGAAGCCATAAAAGAGTTTTATCGCTCCGCTATCTACTGTTTTATGTTGGTCTATAATTTTAGTTAAATCCAGTGTATATCTTATACCAAGTCCATCACAAATAGGACAAGCACCTTTTGGTGAGTTGAACGAAAAACTAAGAGGCTCAAGAGGTTCAAAACTGATTTTACAATCAAAACATGCTAAGTGTTCAGAGTAGTGTATGTGTGAACTCTCCAAACCAACCTCATCATGATTTAGTATGTCAAGTTCAACTTCTCCATAGCTCTCATTTAAAGATTTTTCTATATCACTTGCTATTCTCTCTTTGTTGTCCTCTTTTACGACAACTCTATCGATAACTACTTTTATAGTATGCTTTTTTGTTTTACTTAACTCTACATCTTCATCAAGACGAACCATTACTCCATCTATCATAGCTCTTACATAGCCTTTATGACGAAGTGACTCTATCATGTCAGCGAAGCTTCCCTTTTTCTCTCTAACTAAGGGGCTCATTATGACAAGCTTCGCTCCTTCAGGAAGTTTTAAAACTTCTCCTATGATGTCTGCTCCACTCATTTGGGAAATTGGCTTTTTACACTTATGGCAGTGTTGTTTACCTACTCTTGCAAACAGAAGCCTTATATAGTCGTATATCTCTGTTATTGTTCCCACTGTTGAGCGTGGGTTTTTGCTTGTAGTTTTTTGATCAATTGCGATCGCAGGAGTCAAACCCTCTATGCGTTCAACATCTGGTTTTCCTACTCTATCTAAAAACTGTCTAGCATAGCTTGAGAGTGATTCAATATAGCGTCTTTGTCCCTCTGCGTAGAGTGTATCAAATGCTAAAGTACTCTTTCCGCTTCCACTTAGTCCTGTAAAAACTACCAATCTATTTTTTGGTATTGTCAAATCTATATTTTTTAGATTATTCTCATTTGCACCAATTATCTTTATATTACCCAATTACTTATCCTAAAAATATAGTTTATTAACTGTCATCGCTAAGATGACAAAATATAGACCTAAAAGCAGTGATTTATGCTTTTTCTTATCTAAATTATGTGATATTTTCACACCCAAAAATACACCCAAAAGGGAACTGATACCAACTATAAGCCCAACTTGGTAATCTATATAACCAAACTGAGAAAGACTTATAAAACCAGAAACAGAAGAAAATATTATAAAAAAGAGGCTCATAGATATAGCTTTTTTTATATCGTAGTTCATGAACCCTACTAAAATAGGAGTTAAAAACAGACCACCACCAATGCCAACACTTATAGCAATCAATCCAACAAACAGACCAACTATAAAAAGTAAAACCTTTGATTTTACTTCTGGTAAATCTGATTCTGGAGAGGATTTAAAAAACTTTAAAATTGCCAAACAGACTGAAAAAAGAAAAACTGTTGATAAAAATACTGATGAAAGGTTGCTAACTAAAAAACCACTCCCCTGTGCGCCTACGAACCCTCCAATACCAAGTATAATTCCATCTTTTATAAGAAATGTACCTTTTTTTAGATTTAAGTACGAACCAAAGATAGAACTAAAAACCATCTGCATTACAGAAACACCAATAGCATGCTTAATCCCAAAACCAAGATACATGAGAGTAGGCACGAGTAGAGTTCCTCCACCAATACCAAAAAATCCAGATATAAAGCCGATAGTTAAGCCGGTTACTAAAAATTCAAAAAACAATTTATTCCTCTTTTATTAAAAATCTATTGTACTTAATTTGTTATTTAATTAACTTAAACTATAATAGGTAATCTTTTTTAAGGGCAAAAAATGATAACTGCGATAGACAATGCTACAAAAAGCTTTTGTGCTGATATAATTGGGTTAGAATTAGAACAAGCAAAATGTTTTGGCAAAAACTTTTATGGTGCAGCAATAGCACTTTATGAAGGTGATACAGAGAGTCAATGGTACCTACTCTTTAAAAAAAATACGCTAAACGAGTTCTCAAAAGCTCTTCTTTTTGAAGATAACTTAAATGAAGATGATTTAGATGATTTGGTTAAAGAAGTGGCAAACATGATAATAGGTTCTGCAAAAGTTATATTAGAAAATAAAAATTGTAATTCAACGTACACAATATCTACTCCTGATTTTTTAGGTCACGTACCAAAAGTTGAGCTTTTGAAACTGGAAGAGTTTTTGCTTTATAAGATAAAGAATCGTACATTTGTAATAGGAAGAGCATGAACAAAAAAGATAAAGAGTATTTAGAGACCAAACTACTAAGTGGTTATGAAAATCTTGTCGATATCAATGTGGACTTTATAGCAGAACTTGGTACAACAGCATTAACTATCAGGGAATTACTTAAACTAGATAAAGGTTCTGTCATAGATTTGGGAAAACCTGCTGGTGAAAGTGTTGAACTTTTTGTGAACAATAAAATCTTTGGAAAAGGCGAAGTTATGGTATATGAGAAAAATTTGGCCATACGTATCAATGAAATATTAGATTCCAAAACAGTGATTCAATACTTTAAAAGAGAACTTTAATGAGAAAAATTTTTATACTTTTAGTTTTACTCTCTTTTAGTTTTAGTGCTAACTTACTCACACATAATGTTTATGAAAGAAGCGACAGAGTAGACATAATGCTCTCCTTTGACTCTCCTTATGAAGGTAAAATATCTCAAAAAAGAGGCTCAAATATAACTACTTTAACTTTAAGTGACTTGACATATGACAGACTCATAGAAAAAAACATAAATTCAAATATTTTACAAGCCATAACAATAGAACCAAACAAAGATAGTATCAACGTAATTCTAAAAAGTGAAAATTCTATTGGAGTTATTGCTTCAAAAACGGTAGATGGTTTTGGACTTAGAATTCGTACTAAGCCAACAACAAAATCTTCTCAAAGACAAATAAATACCCAAAAATCGAATAATGCAAAAATACCTCTTAGCACAAAACCTAGTGAAGATTTAGTTGACGGAAGATATCTTAGTGTTATATTTTTACTAACTATCATGGTTATTTTTATGTTTTGGATTAAAAAAAGAGTTATAAAAAAGAACATACAAATAAAAGATGAAAAATCTTGGTTATTTAAATCGGAAACAAAAACCCTTCCTAGTAATGAAGTAAATATACTTCATAAAAAACAGATAGACAACAACAATAGTGTTATTCTTTTAGAATTTGATGATAAAAAATATCTAGTTATGACAGGAAATTCAAATGTACTTTTAGAAAAGTTTTCAAAAGGTGATATAAAAGATGACTCAGATTTTGAAAAAGCTTTTGAAGACAATAGAAAAAAACTTGATGAGTATCTAAAAATACAGAAACAAGAAGAAGCACAAAACGACTATAGAAGCAAACTAGAGAGATACTAATTGGATATTTTTCTCTCTGTTGTATCGATATATATTTTTATACTTTTAGGTTTTCTTGCAAAAGCGAAACTTAAAAATGAACTTCAAGAAAAATCTCTTGTCATAATTTCTATCTATTTTTTACAGCCTATGCTCACTTTTTGGGGACTTAGTACAAAAAGTATCAACACAGAACTTTTACAAGCACCACTTCTATATATGGGAATTAGTACTTTTTGTATAATTATAAGTTTCTTTATTGCAAAAGCTTTTTTTAGTAACTCAAAAGAGCGTTCAATCGTAACCATTTCTGGCGTTATAGGGAACACTGGGAATCTAGGAATTCCTATCGGTATTGCACTTTTTGGTCAAGAATCTATCATATATACTTCTCTTATAAACGTATCAAATATATTTATAATTTATACAGTAGGCGTATACTTCTACTCACGTGGACAATTTAGCATAAAAGAGTCTATACTAAATATCATAAAATTACCTTTTATTTGGTTTGCCCTTTTAGCTCTTTGCTTAAATCTTTTACATGTAGAGATTCATAGCTCTATCTTCAAGTCTCTTGAGATGGGTGCTTACGCGGCTATGGTTCTTCAACTCATGATATTTGGCATGTTTTTATATAGCGTTAAACTAAAGAGTCTAAATCTGAAATTACTTTTACATGTAGGAGTAATTAAGTTCCTAATCATTCCAATTATCTCTATTTTGATACTTAAAAGTTTAAATTTAAATGAATTCATAGTTGGTGTGATTTTACTAGAACTACTAGTTCCTCTTGCGGTTACTAATGTAAATTTATCATCACTATACAACTGTAAACCAGTTGATGTTACTGCTCTAGTGTTTTTTAGCTCACTCTTTTTTATACCTTATATTCTTTTTATTATGCAACTTTTTGGTAAACTATAACTATGGAAAATACAATTAATGAAAAAGATATACGATTAAAATATACTCGAGGACTAGAGAAATTTGTGAGAAGCAATATATCGTACTTAAAAGACCCAACATTTAAGTTTGAAATTTTTAAAAAAAGAGTAAAAAAGACATTTGAGGTACTAAAAAAGATACCTCATATCCGACTCAGTGCCACCTACCCTATAGCCTTAGAAAAGTATGTCAATCTTGTTTTAGGAGTCTTACATGTAGAAGAACTAAAAGATGAAGAAAAAGATGAATTGCAAACTAAACTCCTTAAAGAAGCCAATCTACTTCATAAAGAAAAAAACAAAACCCAATACAAAAAAGACAAGCACAAAAAGAGTAGTTTTAATGATGGTTACTGAAAAATAGCACGATCTCTTCTCTCATCTGAGCAATATCAACTATAGTATTGATTTTATTTCTAAACGCTGAAGCCTCTTCATATCCTTTTGAGTAAACATGAAGATGTTTTCTAAACATACTCACTCCGTGAGAGCCATGAAACTCTACCATAGAGTTATAATGCTCAAGTATAATCTCGGCTTTTAATGCACTATCGACCGAGTTTTCACCATGCTTTAACTGATAAAATATCCAAGGATTTCCAATTGCCCCTCGTCCTATCATAAGAGAATTACAACTTGTTATCTGTTTTACATCCATTGCCTTTTCATAGCTTGTTATATCGCCATTGGCTAAGACTGGTATTTTAACAGCCTCATTTATAGTTGCTATAGCCTCATAATCAACAGCAGCTTTATATGCTCCCGCACGAGTTCTACCATGAACACTCATAAAATCAACTCCACTACCTTCGACTGCTTTTGCAATCTCTTTTGGAATCTTATCAACATACCCTAAGCGAACTTTTGCACTAGTATATTGTTTATTTGAGTGTTTTTTAATAGTTTCTATTATTTTGCCTAAATGTGGTAAATCTAAAAGCAAGGAAGAACCAGAGCTTTGTGAAACCACTTTAGGTACAGGACATCCACAGTTCAAATCAATCCCATCTATACCTTCTATATCATTAAGTATCTCAACTGCATCACGAATAGCTACTAAATCACTTCCTGCAATCTGAACTATATATGGAGTCTCTAATGAGGATTTTTCAAGCATCTTAAATGTTTTTTTAGAGTGGTGTTGTAGAGCATTTGAACTTATCATCTCTGAAAAAGTTAAATCAGCTCCAAATTTTTTAACAACACTACGAAATGGGAGGTCTGTATATCCAGCAAGTGGGGCAAGGGCAATAATGCCCTTTTCAAAATCTATTGTTTTCAATATTTATATTCTTAAAAAAAGTCCACTGTTGACACTCTTGCCATGGTCTCTTAGAAAAAGTATTGTTTTCCATTTTTCAAACTCTTCTTCATCAGAATTTTCTAGTATTTCTCTTACTTTATCTATCATCTGCAACTCATTAAGAACATATAAATATGAATCAGCGGCAGCTGAATGTTCTGGAGAATTATAAAGTTTTTCAAAAAGTGCTATAAGAGCATCAGGTTCAAGTTTAGTCTTAATTTCATACGCAAGTTCTAAGTAGTCCTCACGACTTGCTTCAAACTGCATTAAAAGCTCTTGAATCTCATCAAAATCCATCTTAATAGCAACAGTTCCCTCTTCTTCAAGGTATCTTTCCATTAAAACTCTAAACATCTCTTTTGTTGGAGCAAAATCTAACTTCTTAATATCGATATAACTAGCATATTTTATGTACTCAAAGTATGCCTTTTTATACAATTCACTACTTGTATCTTTACACTCTTCAAGTATAGTCGAAGAGTATTTTGCATCTTCTTGAAGTTTGTTAATTTCATTCTGCTCTAAGAGTTTATTCTCAGGCGAAAGTTTGTATTTTTTAAGTTCTACTATTTTTCCATCATTTATCTCTTGCACAATTTTGCGATTTGACTCTATCTTCTCATCTTTACTATCAAAATTTTCTATATTTTTATAATCCATCATTTTGATACTTTTGCCTATAAACCTAAACAAATCAGTTTTATACTTTATGAGGCTATCTTCGCCCATAACTTTTTCACTAAGTGCTATTTTAAAGTTTTCAAAGTCTCTATTTACAGCTCTATTTTTCCAAAAGTCTTTAAGGCTATAATACATCATATGTGTAGTTGAAGCAATAAAAAGTAAAATTGTTGGCAAAACAATCCAAAGTGCAATCGGAAATTCTAACGAAAACTTATAAACGCTCAGCGTATACGTATCTCCATTGAAACTATATACATATAGACCTATTGCCAACATGTAAACTACTGTTAAAAGAATATATCGTTTGATTCCCATACTATGCCCCTTACTTATTTTGTTTTTCTATTATCTCTCTACAAACTATACAATACTTTGCATAAGGTTTTACTTTTAGTCTTTGAAAACTAATATCTTCCTCACACATATCACATACGCCATATCCTCCACTCTTTATTTTACTAAGAGAGAAATCTATTTCACTAAGCTCACGACTCTGCTGTGCACTTATAGCTTGTTCTATCATACGATCAGTACTAACTGCAGCATGATCTGCTTCATCTCCGACTTCATCATCTTTTAAAGAAGCTATCTCTCTAGCCGCATCATCTATGTTTTTCTTTATCTGCACTCTTCTTGTTGAAAGTAAATCTTCAAAGTATTTTAAATCACTATCTCTCATTGTTTTTTTCCTTATAGTCCTACTTATGGTAGGGGTGGTTGTTTTTTATACATAGCCCTCTGTAAATCTGTTCATAAAGAACAGTTTTAGCTATCTTATGGGCAAATGTCAATCTGCTAAGGCTTATAACTTTTTGAGTTTTATCTAAAAACTCTTTGTTAAAACCATAAGCACCGCCAATAAAAAAATTGATATTTATTTCATTATCAAAGATTTTACTAAACTCAAAACTATCACACTGCTTTCCTTCAACATCTAAAGCGATATTGCAACCCTTCAAATAGGGTTCATAGGTTTTCGTGTATGATTCTTTAGCTTCCTTAGCCCCTTTTACTTGGGCTTTGGCTATTTGCTTGTTGAAAAGTACAATATCTTCTACAGAAGCACTCTTTGAGATCATCTTTATGAACTCTTTGTTAAGTGCATCTATATGGCTATCGCCACTTTTCTCTATGCTAAAGACTTTAATGTTCATACAAGTCACTTCCGACTACTGCGTATGTAACACCATCAATCTCATCATCCACTTTAACCCCACCGATTGCACCAACCGGCTTAAAAGAGAGTCTTGCTAAGCCACTTAGGCTCTCTTTTAAAACGTTTGCATCATCTTTAGTTTTAGTAACTCTATAAGCCCCTAACCCTATGTAGTCTATATCCAGACCATTTGCCTCTAAAATTTCTTCTTTGTTATGAGTTGAGATTCCCAAAACTTTTCTTCCAATATTTTGTCTAATCTCTTTTATAGATGTTTTTTTTAAGTCATCTTGACCAACGTGTAGACCATCACAGAACTCTGCTAAATCTACATCATCATTAACCAAAAGAGTTATATCACAAAGTGATTTTATCTTCAGTAAGTTTTCTATTTTTCTTTGTCTATCTCCTTTTTTGTCTCTATATTGAATCATCTCTACATGTAAAGCTTTACATGTAGAGATAAATCTCTCTATCGTCCACTCATTTTTAACCAATGTTTCATAGTCTAAAAGAGCGTAAATCTTCATTTAAGAAGCTTTTATTTTTAGTTCGTACTCATCTTTTTTATAATTCTTTCCAAAAAAAGTCAACATATCCGAAATACACTTTTTCATCTCACTACGTTGAACTATCATATCGATTAAACCATGTTCAAGTAAAAACTCTGCTCTTTGAAATCCTTCAGGCAAATCAGCACCAATAGTCTGCTTTATAACTCTCTGTCCAGCAAAACCTATGAGTGATCCTGGTTCAGTTATGATAACATCTCCAAGCCAAGCAAAACTTGCACTTACTCCACCCATAGTTGGGTCGGTTAAAACCGATATAAAAGGAAGACCTGCATCGCTTAGTTTAGTTAGAGCTGCTGAAGTTTTTGACATCTGAAGAAGTGCAAAAGTACTCTCTTGCATTCTTGCCCCTCCACTTGCACTTACTATAACCAAGCCCTCTTTGTTCTGTATAGCACGATTAATTGCTCTTACAATTTTTTCACCCTCAACTGAACCAAGACTTCCACCCATAAACTTAAAATCAAATACTACAAGCTGTGAACTTATGCCATTGATAGTACAGCTTCCGCTGATAACAGACGAAGTACGCCCTGTTTTTTCAGTAGCTTCAGCAATACGTTTTTTATATGATTTTTTGTCTACAAATTTTAATGGATCAACAGGAGCTAAAGATGTATCGAACTCCGTAAAACTATCTTCATCAACAATTAGATTAATTCTTTGTTGCGCTGTAATACGCATGTGAAATCCACATTTTGGGCAGACATTAAAAAGGTGTTCAATCTCTTTAAAGTACATCAGTGATTGACATTTTGAACACTTTACCCAATGACTTGGAGCTTCTTTTGGAGATGACTGCTTTTTACGAAAATTGCCGAAAAACTCACTAAATCCCATCATAAATATCTCCTATTTTTAAATAAATTGGAGTATTTTATCAAAAATTTCCTTATTCTGGCTTACAAGAAGTAGGTCATCTCTTTTTTCTACATGTAAATCTTCACACATATATAATCCAGCAGCTATATCATACTCTCGCATTTTCCCCTCATAAAGAACAAAATCTACATCATGAGCATAAGCCAAAGAGAGAGCAAAAGCCCCAGGGCTACGGTATTTAATAGCATATTTTCTCATTTTTTCAGGTGTGCCTTTAGAACAATAAGTTCTTTCAAAAAGACCCAATTTAGAGTAACTGTTTTTAATAACTTTTTTAAATTCAAGATTTTTTATATCTGCTCTTTTAAAAGAGTTTTCATCTTTTATAAAAATCTCACCATTTGCAAGGTTAACAATTACTGCAGCAACACATTTTCCTCTCATTTTAAGTGCAACAGAAGTTCCATAGTATGGTAGATTTGAAGCAAAATTATCGCTACCATCAATTGGGTCTATGATGATATCATCATCTTTTTTATTATCAATAAAACCACACTCTTCTGAATATATATTGCCAAAAACACTCAAATATTTTATAAAAATCTCTTCAGCTATTAAATCTATTTTTGAGCTTACATCACCACCTGCACCCAACGAGACACTCTGATGAAATTCTTCACTAGATCCTTTTTGTAAAAGTTCTATTATCTCTTTATTTGCGGTTATTACTGTATTTACAAAATTCCTAAATTGATTTTTTTGTAGGTTCATTT
>Ga0256845_1001026_pt1 | contig 23792 bp, 21 predicted proteins | sample RiftiametaG_FD_189101 | JGI IMG/M metagenome (GOLD analysis project Ga0256845, IMG submission 189101) | Tube worm associated microbial communities from hydrothermal vent at the East Pacific Rise, Pacific Ocean - Riftia | ecosystem: Host-associated > Annelida > Integument > Unclassified ... | reverse complement strand
ATAGAAACTTGTCTTTTTTGGATTTTTTTAAGCTCTAAAATACTTTCTGTTATCTTTAAATTAAGTAATCTTCCCATAAACAAAAATACTAATAATTAGACTTATATTATAATTTAATTGGTATTAAATCTGATTCAGAAGATTTATAAATCTATGAAAGGCATTATGTCTCTAATAGTCTCACTATTATTTATGGTCTTCCCTATTTACTAATAAGAGCCTAAACAAGTGTAAATCTTGTGGCAATGAATTTAGGAAGGAATAAAAGACATCACTCGAAAAAAGTTGGTTTAACGCTAAGCACCTGACTGAATAAATGATTTTTTAACCTTTATTAAGCACAGTTGAACCCTTAGTTTTAAATGAATATTAGTATCCTTAGGATTAATTTTAAAATACCTTGGATAAGGAATAATTTAAGCCTAGTTTTGCACCAATCATAGGATTGAAGTAATTATTATATCTTAAAAAGATGGCAAATAAAGGTAAAATCACCCAAGTAATTGGGCCAGTAGTAGATGTTAGTTTTGAAGGAGTTGAGCTACCTCAAATTTTAAATGCACTTTCTCTTACAAAGGGTAATGGGCAAAAAATCATACTTGAAGTACAACAACATCTTGGGGAGTCTCGTGTAAGAGCTATCTCAATGGAAGGTACAGAGGGTTTAAGTAGAGGAACTGAAGTTCTAGACTTAGGAACGCCTATTTCTATGCCTGTTGGGGATGATATAAAAGGTCGTTTATTCAATGTAATAGGAGAAGCTATTGATGGAATCAAACAACCAAAAGGAGATAATAAATTATCGATACACCGTTCAGCGCCTGCTTTTGAAGAGTTATCTACCTCAGCAGAAATTTTATTGACGGGTATTAAAGTAATTGACCTTATTGAACCTTATGTAAAAGGTGGTAAAATTGGCTTGTTTGGTGGTGCTGGTGTTGGTAAAACAGTACTTATCATGGAGCTGATTAATAATATCGCTAAAGCTTACGAAGGTCTTTCGGTATTTGCGGGTGTAGGTGAACGTACTCGTGAGGGTAACGATTTACTTCGTGAGATGATTGAATCCAATGTAATCAGATATGGTGATGATTTTGTAAAGTCTATGGAAAAAGGCGAATGGGATCTTTCTAAAGTAGATGAAAAAGAATTAGCTAACTCACAAGCAACCTTGGTGTTTGGTCAAATGAATGAACCTCCAGGTGCTCGTGCTCGTGTAGCCTTATCAGGACTTACAATGGCTGAATATTTTCGTGATGGAGATGGAGAAGGTCAAGGTAGGGATATTTTATTCTTTGTAGATAATATTTTCCGTTTTACGCAAGCGGGTGCAGAGGTGTCAGCCTTATTAGGTCGTATGCCATCTGCCGTAGGTTATCAGCCTACACTAGCCTCAGAGATGGGAGCAATGCAAGAGCGTATTACTTCAACCAAAAGAGGTTCAATTACATCTGTACAAGCGGTTTACGTACCTGCGGATGATTTAACTGACCCTGCTCCTGCCAATACATTTGCTCATTTGGATGCTACTACTGTACTTTCTCGTAAAATTGCTGAGAAAGGAATTTATCCTGCGGTAGATCCATTGGACTCTACTTCTCAAATCTTAAAAGCAGACATCATAGGTGATGAACATTATGATTGTGCTCAAAATGTAAAAGAAATTCTTCAACGTTACAAAGAGTTACAAGATATTATTGCAATTCTTGGAATGGAAGAACTATCTGAAGAAGACAAACAAGTGGTGTATAGAGCAAGAAGAATTGAAAGATTCTTATCTCAACCATTCCACGTTGCAGAGCAGTTTACTGGTATGCCAGGTGTTTTGGTTGACATCAAAGACACTATCAAAGGATTTAACATGATTCTTAATGGTGAGCTGGATCATTTACCAGAGTCTGCATTTAACCTTGTTGGTGACATTAATGATGCCATAGCTAAAGGTGAGAAATTAATGGCCGAAACTAAATAAACTTACTACTTATGAACTTAAGTATTGTAACACCTGACAAAACTGTATTTGAAGGAGAAGTAGATAGTTCTACTTTCCCAGGTACAGGAGGTACTTTTCAAGTACTTAATAATCACGCACCAGTAATTAGTGCATTAGAAGAAGGGAAGTTGGTTTATCAAACTACCGATGGAGAAGAAAGTATGTTCATTAGTGGTGGGGTAGTAGAAATATCAAATAATAATATTATCGTTCTAGTAGAGAGTATTTTAGATTAGAACATGTCAATTCATTGAAAAGAAGCATCTTTTTAACGAAGGTGCTTTTTGTTTTTCATGCAATCCGTTGTCTTTCTGACCTTTTTTTAATATTTTCATCATTACTTTAGTTAATGAGTACAAATTATATGCGATACCTTCAGAGGAGGGACGTACAATCACCAGATAAGAAGAATATGATATTAGGGATAGACGTAGGGGGTACAACCGTAAAGTTTGCAGGGGTAACACTTGAAGGGAAAGTGATTGATAAACAAGCTTTTGACACCCATGCTTGGGAAGATAGTGCTCAATTGTTTGTAGATAAATTAAGTGAAATTATACTTAGGTATATCGCTAAGCACAATATAGAAGGTGTTGGGATAGGTTTGCCAGGTCTGTTAAGTCAAGATAGGCAATCGACTCATGTCTTGGCAAATATTCCGATTTTAAACAATCAAAAATTTGTGCCAATGGTACAAGAAAAGATAAAAGGAATCCCAGTACAGATAGAGAATGATGCTAAGTGTGCTGCCTTGGGAGAAATGTATTTTGGTGAAAATGCCAATTGTGGTGACTATCTTTTTATTTCGATAGGTACAGGAGTAGGTGGTGGATATGTTCTCAACGGCAAATTATTTATTGGTTCTAGTGGTAATGCAACAGAGATTGGACACATCCCATTAAAGGATGGAGTTACCTTAGAAGATCATATTGGTCAAGAAAAAATCACGGCACATACCTATGATTTATTAAAAACAAAAAAATATAAGCAATCTATTTTACAAGGTAAAGAGTTAGACCCAAAGATAATCTACAATGCTGCATTAAGTAGCGATAGCTGTGCTCTTGATGTCTTTGCTGAAGTAGGCGAATGTATTGGTGAGACAATGATTGGAGTGATGAGATTTGCAGATATTCACAGGTTCATACTAGGAGGAGGCGTTGCAGGAGCTTTTGAATTTATTGCACCCGCAATGGAGGGGTACTTAAAAAATCATTTAGACAGTTATTATACCGAAGATTTAGACATTCGTCCAGCATCTTTAAATGCTGAAGCAGGCATATTAGGTGCAGCAAGTTTGGTGATGGATAAACTCAAGCAGGTTACGGCATAATAAACACGGCATTTCAATATAAAATTAGTGTAATAACATGAACGGTCAAAAAATATTCAAATCTGTTGTGATTGGCTTTGTGGTATTAATGATTCTTTTTGGGTTTCATTTTTGTTCCAAAACAACACCGCCATGGAAAAAGAATAGAATAGAAACGCCACATAAAAATTAAGGCATAAAAAAAGCCCATCGTTATGATGGGCTTTTTTTTTAAGAATTAGTCAATTACACAATTTTTACATTAACTGCGTTTAAACCTTTTCTACCTTCTTGTAATTCAAATTCAACTGTATCGTCTTCTTTGATTTCGTCTACTAATCCTGAAACATGTACGAAGTATTCTTCTTTTGTTTCTTCATCAATCACAAAACCAAATCCTTTGGTTTCATTGAAAAATTTTACTTTTCCGTTTTTCATAATATAATAATAATTTGATATAATATAATCTATTGATGCAATAATGACTCCAATATTTATTGTATCCTATTATTTTTATAAAAAGTTGCTTATTTTTGTGTAATACTTGAAGAAAAAAAGATATTTGTCACGAATTAAGCTTAATTGAAGGCTTTTTTGGTTAGATAAAAATAAAATATTTATGCATTACTTATTTTCATACGGGACACTTCAGCTTGAAAATGTACAACTAGAGTCCTTTGGAAGGAAGCTAGTTGGAGAGTTGGATAGCTTAAGCGGGTTCAAAATAGAACAACTTAAAATTAAAGCCGAAAATGTTTTGGCGGTAAGTCAGCAAGAGTTTCACCCTATTGCTATTAAGAGTAATGATGTTTCTGATAAGATAAAAGGAGTGTTGTTTGAAATTACCTCAGCCGAATTAGCAAAAGTAGATACTTACGAAGTATCAGATTATAAACGAATAAAGGCTGTATTTGATTCTAAAAAAGAAGGATGGGTTTATATAAAAGCTTAATAATAAGTTATAATTGAATATTTCAACTATAATCTGTACTTTTGGAACTTCAAAATTAAAAGCTATTACTATATAATGTTAAACGTTCAGGACATATCTCTACGCTTTGGTAAACGATTATTATTTGAGGAAGTAAATATAAACTTTTCTCCAGGGAATTGTTACGGAATTATTGGTGCCAATGGTGCGGGTAAATCTACTTTCATGAAAATTCTTTCGGGAGAGATTGATGCTACTTCAGGGTCTATATCTACCACGCCAGGAGAAAGAATTGCAGTATTAAAGCAAGATCACTTTGCTCATGATGAAGATACGGTATTAAATACCGTTTTAATGGGGCACAAAACACTTTGGGCCATTATGCAGGAGAAAGATGCATTATATGCTAAAGAAGATTTTTCAGATGCTGATGGAGAAAAGGTCTCTCAGCTAGAAACTGACTTTGCAGAGATGGATGGCTGGAATGCTGAACCAGACGCAGCAGAGATGCTTAGCGGAATGGGTATCAAGGAAGATTTGCACTATCGCTTGATGGGTGAGTTGAGTGGTAAGGAGAAAGTTCGTGTTTTATTAGCGCAAGCGTTGTTTGGTAATCCTGATATCTTATTGATGGATGAGCCTACCAATGATCTTGATATTGATACGATTACTTGGTTAGAAGATTTTTTATTAGACTTCAAAAATACTGTAATTGTTATTTCTCACGATAGACACTTCCTTGATATTGTGTGTACACATACTTGTGACATTGATAGAAATCAGTTGACAATGTTTACAGGTAATTATAGCTTTTGGTATCAGTCTAGTCAATTAGCGGCACGTCAGCTATCTGATAAAAACAAAAAAGCAGAAGACAAGAAAAAGGAACTTGAAGATTTTGTTGCGAGATTTTCTGCTAATGCATCTAAATCTAAACAGGCAACATCTCGTAAAAAGTTATTAGAGAAAATCCAATTAGATGATATTCAGCCATCTAGTAGAAGATACCCAGGAATTGTGTTTAAACCTGAAAGAGAAGCGGGAACTCAAGTATTGTCTGTCGAAAACTTGAAAAGCAGTATAGAGGGGAAAGATGTTTTTTCTGGAATTGATTTTCATGTAGACAAAGGAGATAAAATCGCAATTACATCTAAAAATCCGTTAGCTATTACAGCATTCTTTGAAACCCTTATGGGAGAAAAAGAACCAGACGCAGGAGAATTTAAATGGGGAGTAACTATTAACACTGCTTATTTACCTAATGAAAATGCCAAATTCTTTACTGGGGATAAAAATTTAGTAGATTGGTTATGGCAATATTGTGATGATCCAGAAGCGGATGAAACTTTTGTGAGAGGGTTTTTAGGCAAAATGCTTTTTAGTGGTGAAGAGGTATTTAAAATGTCTAATGTGCTATCAGGGGGAGAAAAGGTGCGTTGTATGTTGTCACGAATGATGTTACAAAATGCTAACGTATTGGTAATGGATGATCCAACCAATCACTTGGATTTAGAATCAATCACAGCACTTAATAATGCCTTAATTGATTTCCCAGGAAGTATAATATTCGCATCTCATGACCATGAATTTACACAAACTGTAGCGACTCGTGTTATAGAAATTGGACCAAAAGGATTTATTGACAAAAAGGCGACTTATGATGAATATCTTAATGACACATCGTTAAACGCTCGTAGAGAAGAATTGTATAATTAATTAAAAATAGAAAAAAAATGAAAAAAATAATATTAGGATCACTCGTAATGGCTATAACTTTAGCTTCATGTAATAAAGAAACAACTCAGACATCTAGTAGTGCAGATTTAAAAACACAAATGGATAGTATTAGTTATAATATGGGGAAAATGTATGCGGTACAATATTATGATGTATTGTCTCAAACTGGGGCTCCTACAGATAGTTTTAACACGGATCTTGTATTAAGAGGTTTTGAAGAAGGAATTAAAAAAGACTCAACAGGATTAAGCAAAGAAGAAGGAATGAAGTTGTTAAACACATACTTTAAAAGTTTACAGGAGAAAAAAATGAAGGTTGAATCGGGTGCTGCAAAAGAAGTGGGGATTGCTTTTTTAGCAAAAAATAAATTGAGAAAAGAAGTGACTGTTTTACCTAGTGGGTTACAATATGAAGTGATTACACAAGGGAGTGGTGCAAAACCATCTGGACCAACGTCTAGCGTAACGGTACATTATCATGGTACTACGATAGAAGGAAAAGTATTTGATAGTTCAGTAGAACGAGGCGAACCTGCTACTTTTGCTCTTAATCAGGTAATTAAAGGGTGGACAGAAGGAGTTCAGTTAATGAGTACAGGTTCTAAATACCGTTTCTATATCCCATCTGATTTGGCTTATGGAGATAGAGGTGCAGGAGCTGACATCAAGCCAGGTGCTACGTTAATATTTGACGTAGAACTTTTAAAAGTCAATAATTAATCATAATTTATAACTTGAAACAATAACTAGAGTGGATAATATAGCATATAGTTTAGGTTTAGCCTTAGGAAAAACAGTCTTACAACAAGTACAAGAGTCAGGTGTTGATTTGACAGAAGTATCACCTTCAGATCTTGTGAAAGGAATTGAAGATGTACTGAAAGGAAATAAGCCATTGATTGAAATGGAAGAGGCAAATACTCAAATCCAAGATTATTTTGCTAAAGTAAGTGAAAAAAAATCAGTAGAAGCGGTAGGAGAAAAAGAAAATAGTGTTGCATTTTTGACTACAAATAGTGAGAGAACAGAAGTAACTAAGCTAGATAGTGGTTTACAGTACGAAGTGTTGTCTAAAGGAGATGGAGAAAAACCAGTTAATGCAGAGGCACAAGTAACAGTCCATTATCACGGAACTACAATAGACGGAAAAGTGTTTGATAGTTCAGTAGAGCGAGGTCAGCCTGCTACATTTGGACTTAATCAAGTGATTTCTGGTTGGACGGAAGGAGTGCAATTAATGAATACGGGGTCTAAATACCGTTTTTACATTCCATCTGACTTAGCTTATGGAGATAGAGGGGCAGGGGCAGACATTAAACCAGGAGCTGCATTAATATTTGATGTAGAATTAATAAGTATAAACTAAATATATAAAAACTATGAATACACCTAACCAGCGAAAGAGTAGTAAGCTTCCTATTATTATACTAGCATTGTTATTGCTAATATCTTTAGGAGGAGTGGCTTATTTGTTTACCGAACTTTCTTCTCTAAAGAAGCAATTCGTTAACACTAATGACAATTTAGAAGAGACAACTGATAAGAAAAACTTATTACAAGCAAATCTGAAAAGTCAAATTGAGGAATTTCAACTTTTAGCTAGACAGTATGAGACTAGGGGTATTGAAAATGAAGACCTTAATGAGCAACTTCAAAAGCTAGAGGATCAACAAAAAGAATTAAAGAATGCAAAATCTTATTCGGATAAAAAAAGAAGACAGTTGGAGCATGATATTCGTAAGTTACTAGCAGAGTCAGAGCTTAAACACCAAGATTTAGAGAAAGAGATAGAACATCTCAAGTATGTTGTAGATTCTCAAAATGTAGAAATGGGAACTCTTGTAGAGCTAAATGGCGAACATATAGAAAACATTTCTTCTTTATCTGAACAAGTAAGAATAGCTTCTATTATGAGGTTTGAAAGTACCGATATCAAAGTGTTTAATAAAAAAGGAAAGTTAGAAAAACCAAGTAAAAATGGTTATAAAGCTGATGATGTAAGGCAATTGGTAATAGATGCTAAGTTGGCACAAAACAGCGTTTCTGAAAAAGGTAATAAAACCTTTATTATGAAAATGACAGATGCCTCTGGTCAAGTTATTTATACAATTAATAATAGCGGTGGATCTTTTGAAACTGATAAAGGAAAAACAGAGCTTTACTCTCTTAAAAAGATTTTGAATTTTAAAAATTCGGGAGAAACTTTAACATTAATAAGCGAGTTTTCTGAGGGAATGATTGAACCTGGTAAATATATTATTAAAGTATATGAAGGTCGTCATCTTATCAAAACAACAGAGTTAAAAGTGAAGTAAATTCTTTTGCTCTTATCCATTTAACTTAAAAGGGCTTGTCAATTGACAAGCCTTTTCTGTTTTCATAAAACCAACTAAACTTTCAGAGTTAAAACTTCCAGCTCTATTACTAGAAAATCATAATAGATAATATTACTTTTGCTTAATGATGGAAGAAACAATACTTATTATTGACTTTGGTTCGCAGTACACACAGCTGATTGCACGCAGGGTAAGAGAACTTAATATTTATTGCGAAATTCATCCTTATACCAATGTTCCTGTAATAGGCACAGAAGTGAAAGGTGTCATTTTATCAGGAAGCCCATCTAGTGTACGTGATGCAGACGCACCTGATTTTGACTTAGGTATAATCAAAGGAAAATTACCGTTATTAGGAGTTTGTTTTGGAGCCCAACTATTGGCTCATAAGTATGGTAATGAAGTAAAACCAAGCAGTACTCGTGAGTATGGAAGAGTTTTACTAAATCAACCGACTACTTCTCCATTGATGAAGGGAATCGCTAAAGACTCTCAAGTATGGATGTCTCATGGAGATACAATTCAAGGTTTAGGAAGTGGTTTTGAAATCATTGCTAGTACAGAAAATATTCCTGTTGCAGCTTTCGAAATGAAAAATCAGTCAATATACGGAGTGCAATTTCACCCAGAAGTAACGCACAGTACTGATGGGAAACAATTATTAGAAAACTTTACGGTAGAAATATGTGGATGTGAACAGTCATGGACACCACAACATTTTGCAAACGACACAATTGTAGGGCTTAAAACTCAACTGGGTGATGACAAAGTAATATTAGGTTTATCAGGTGGTGTAGATTCATCAGTAGCAGCGGTACTGATTCATCAAGCTATTGGAAAAAATTTATATTGTATTTTTGTAGACAATGGTTTACTCAGAAAAAATGAATTTCAAAAGGTATTGGATTCATATAAAGGAATGGGTTTAAACGTAAAAGGAGTAGATGCTAGTCAACGATTTTATGATGCTTTAGCAGGTTTGTCTGATCCTGAGAAGAAAAGAAAAGCAATTGGGAAAGCATTTATAGATGTCTTTGATGAAGAGTCAAAAGGAATTGAAGGAGCTAGATGGCTAGGGCAGGGTACAATTTACCCAGATGTAATCGAATCTATCTCTGTAAAAGGACCTTCTGCTACAATCAAATCTCACCATAATGTGGGCGGACTTCCGGACTATATGAAATTAAAAATAGTAGAACCTTTACGTTCGTTATTTAAAGATGAGGTACGTAGAGTAGGAAAAGCATTAGGCTTGAGCCAAGAATTGTTAGGGAGACATCCTTTTCCAGGACCTGGACTTGCGATTAGGATTTTAGGTGATGTAACTGCCCCAAAGGTAAGGTTGCTACAAGAGGTTGATGATATTTTTATATCTGGACTTAAACAATCAAACTTATATGACGAAGTTTGGCAGGCTGGAGTAATGCTCTTACCAGTACAATCTGTAGGAGTGATGGGAGATGAACGTACTTATGAAAGTGTAGTAAGCTTACGTGCAGTAACGAGTCAAGATGGGATGACCGCTGATTGGTCAAGATTACCATATGATTTCTTGGCAGATATCTCTAATGATATTATAAATAAAGTAAAAGGAGTGAATAGAGTCGTATATGACATTAGCTCTAAACCACCTGCTACTATCGAATGGGAATAGTATTTGCTAAAACTCTTATATGATGAAAAAAATAAAACTATACATAACCATATTCTTACTCAGTTTGGTGAGTTTTTCTTTCGCACAAAAGAAAGGATCTTTTCAAAAAAATTACGGTATTGCCAAGACTCAACTGAATGGAGGACAGTATGAACAAGCTTTTGATAGCTTCAAAAACTTAATGGTAAAGCATAAGAATAATCCTTATGCTAAGTATGCTCATTATTATTGTGGGCTTTCCGCTTATCGGTTAAAAAAATATACTGATGCTCGATTTGTTTTGGTGAAGCTTATTCAAGATTATCCCAAATGGAAAGAAATAGAAGAAGCTTATTATTTAATGGCAATTGTTTCATTGGATGAAAATGATTTTGAAAAATCAGCGGTATATACTAATCAAATAGAAGATGAAATCTTGCAACATGATTTTGACAATATACTTTCTCAAAAGGTGAACCCTGAAATGGGGATAGAAAAGTTAAATGCTTTGCACGAGTTATTCCCTAAATCTATAGTTGTAGCTAAAAACTTATACATAGCACTAGGAAAAGAAGATAAGAATACGACTACTGTATTTAATCAAAAATATTTAGCTCAAGAGTATTCATTGTTTAATGTTGATACAACAACATTACAAACAGAAGAAGAAATTGTAACAATAAAGGGTGTATACAATGTGGCTGTGATACTACCATTTGATATAACTTCTCCTGCGAAGAAAAAATCTCCTTATTATGAGTTATATATTGGAATAGAGCTAGCAATAGATTCGCTTAATGAAAATGGCAGAAAAATCAAACTTCATGTATTTGACACCAAAGGAGACACTTTAGTTGTAAAAGCATTAATCCATCAAAAGAAACTTGCGGATATGGATATGCTAATTGGACCAATTTCTTATCGAGAATCTCAGTTGGTGGCAAAATATGCTAAGAAAAAGAAAATGTATTATATAAATCCACTTTCTCATAAAACAGAACTCTTAAAAGACAATTCATATGTATTTTTGTATATGTCTTCATTTAGAAAAAAGGCAGAAAAACTAGCTGAATTTTCTAAGAAAGAGTTTAGCGGACGTAATATTATTATTTATTACGGAGAGAGCGAACAAGACTCTGTTATGGCTACGGTATATAAAAATACGTACGAAGGTTTAGATGGCAAAACAGTTACTGTATTCAAAAAACTGACTAAAAAAAATATGACGGAAATATCTAAGGATATTCATCGATTAAAATTTAGTAAAGATGCCAGTCACGTTTTTGTGGTATCCAAAAATAAATTAATTGGTTCTTATGTGATTACAGCCTTAGAAACGGATAAATTTGAAATACCAGTATTAGCTCCTTATAGTTGGTTAAAAATACCTACAAACTCTTATGAGCAATATGTACATTTTAATACTCATTTTTATAAAGATTATTATGTAGACTTAAACAATGATAGGATTGCTTCTTTTAGAAAAAAAGTAAGTCAAGAACTAGGTATAAGACCACGAAAAGAATATGCCCATATTGGTTATGACCTTACTTTACATTTTGGAAATGCCTTAATAACAGATGGACGGTTTTTTGGAAAAAAATTGATACGTCAATCGTATAGATTAGGAGCAACTTTACAAGGTTTGGATTATACAGATGAAAATTCAAATGACATTTGTACTATTTTGAAATTTGATGAAAATCGTAGATTAATTTGGATAAATACCCCAAAAAATGGAGATAAAAAGTAGTAAAAGCCTATTTGAAGAGGCTCAAAATTATATCCCAGGCGGAGTGAATTCTCCTGTAAGAGCATTTAAGGCAGTTGGAGGAAACCCTCTTTTTATCAAAGATGCACGAGGAGCATATATGTATGATGAGGATGACAATATCTATATTGATCTTATAAACTCTTGGGGGCCAATGATTCTTGGGCATGCTAACCTTGCTGTACAAGAAGCTGTTGCTAAACAGGTAAAAAAATCTTTTTCTTTTGGGGCACCTACTCGTAAAGAAGTAGAGATCGCTAAACTAATATCAGAAATTGTACCTAGCATAGAAAAAGTGCGAATGGTAAATTCGGGAACTGAAGCTACAATGTCGGCAGTACGCCTTGCAAGAGGATATACAAACCGAGATAAAATTATTAAATTTGAAGGTTGCTACCATGGACATGGAGATTCTTTTTTGATTGCCGCAGGTAGTGGTGCAATTACTTTTGGCGTGCCTAATAGCCCAGGTGTTCCTAAAGGTGTAGCAAATGATACACTTACCGCCAAGTACAATGATTTAGTAGAAGTACAGGAGATTGTAAAAGCAAACAAAGACAATATTGCTGCTATTATCTTGGAACCAGTAGCAGGTAATATGGGCTTAGTATTACCTAAAAAAGGATTTTTGGAAGGCCTACGCCAAATTTGTGACCAAACAGGAATTTTATTAATTTTTGATGAAGTAATGACTGGGTTTAGACTTTCATTATCCGGGGCTCAAGGTTTGTTAGGAGTGCAACCAGACCTTACTACTTTTGGTAAAATAATAGGTGGGGGGATGCCAGTGGGAGCTTATGGTGGAAGCAAAGAAATCATGGATTATGTATCTCCAGCAGGACCAGTGTATCAGGCAGGGACTTTATCAGGAAACCCAATTGCGATGAGTGCTGGTTATGCGATGCTTACTCAACTTAGAGACAATATAGATACCTACGCACAACTTGACAGTACTGCTTCTCATATTGCAGATGGAATTAAAGCAAGCATGCAAGAACTAGGGCTCAACTTTACAGTGACTCAAAATGGATCAATGCTTTGTCTGTTTTTTACAGATAGGGTAGTTAATAATTTTGATGATGCTAAGGCTTGTGATCAAGAATTGTTTGGAAAATATTTTAGAGGAATGCTAGAAGGAGGTGTTTATTTGCCACCGTCTCAGTTTGAGTCTTGGTTCATCTCGACAGCTATTACAGATGAAATTGCTGATAAAATCATTGCAACAAGTCATAAGGTATTAAAAAGTATAAGATGAAAATAGGAATAGTAGGAGTTGGGAATATGGGTCATGCTTTCGCAAAAGCATTAGGAAGTATTAATGTGTTTTCTGAAAGTAGTATTTACCTTTTTGAGCGTAATGAAAAACAGAGTCTTAAACTTAAAAAAGAACAAATAGGGCGTTGTTTTACCGAAATCACAAATGATATTGCAGATTGTGACATTATATTACTTGCCGTAAAACCTCAAGGATTTAATGATTTAGCATCCGACTTGGCAAATAAACTTGGAGAAAACCCATTGATTATATCAATTATGGCAGGAGTGCCTATTAGTGTAATTGAGTCAGCGTTAAATAGTAAATTAGTAGTAAGAGCGATGCCTAATACTCCTTGCCAATTAGGAAAAGGAATAACGGGATACTATATGCCAGACAGCATCAATAGTCAAAAGGAAGAAGTAGTAAAGTTAATTTTAGGGAGTACAGGAGACACTATTAAAGTAGACAAAGAAGAATTAGTAGACAGCGTGACAGCCATTAGCGGAAGCGGTCCCGCTTATTTTTATTATTTCTTGAAACACATTGTACAAGCAGGAGTAGATATGGGACTTAAGCAAGAAGATGCTAGAACATTGGCAAACCAAACAATGCAAGGAGCTCATCATCTAATCAAAGAAAGTAATCAATCATTTGACGACTTGATTACAGCAGTTAAATCTAAGGGTGGGACAACAGAAGCCGCCTTAAATACGTTAGAAGAAAAATCAGTAGGAGATAGTATCGAAATCGCTCTTGTTAATGCAAAAAAACGAGCTAAAGAACTTTCGGAGATGGTAGCCAAAGGAGAATAACATGATACTAACAGATAAAGAAATATTAGAAGAAATTGACAAAGGGACAATCCTTATCGAGCCTTACGACAGAGAAAATCTAGGTACAAACTCTTATGATGTACACTTAGGAAAGTACTTAGCAATATATGTTGATGAAGTCTTGGACGCTCGTAGGCATAACAAAGTCAAACATTTTGAAATCCCAAAAGAAGGCTTTGTGTTGCAACCTGGGATGTTATACTTAGGTGTTACACAAGAGTATACTGAATCTCATGCTCATGTCCCTTTTTTGGAAGGAAAATCGAGTACTGGTCGTTTAGGGATTGACATCCATGCTACGGCAGGAAAGGGAGACATAGGGTTTTGTAATACTTGGACATTAGAAATATCAGTTACTCATGCCGTAAGAGTGTATGAGAGTATGCCAATTGGACAATTGATTTACTTTAAAGTAAATGGAGAAGTAGAACGTCCTTATAATAAAAAACTTAATGCTAAATATACTGGTAGAACAATCCGACCAGTGGAGTCTATGATGTGGAAGAATAAGTTTTAAGGCTTATCGAGGCTGAAATAGAAGGGCAATTTATCTCGTTTTTTTAGAAGACGGTTTAATGATAAATTTGTTGATTATAAACTACTGTCATCCGAGTAAAAAACAGAGGATTTAAGCAAGTTTGATATCATCTTGAAATCATCCAATTTATTAAAAGGGCTTCACCGATGGTGAAGCCCTTTATTTTTCCGAAGTTGTTGCTACTGTTTTATACCAGTTTAACTATAATATGAGTCTAATTTAGATTGAATTGTTTTTTGCAATATCGAGGAAAAATGATTTAGCATAACTGGTTAAGGTAAATTATTTTAACGAAGAGAGTGTAAAAACAAACAGGATAAATGACTTATCTTATAGTTAAGATGGTATTAACCCCTATAAAACAAGAGTACTCTTTTAAATTTTGATTATTAATTAAGCTACTTTATTTTTCCTTTCGTAATATTTATACCGTTTACGAACGAGCAATTTTATCAACCCTACATTGGTGTCTTCCACCTTCAAAGTCAGTTGTGATGAATTTTTCCACGCATGCTTTAGCAGTATCCAAATCTATGAACCTAGCTGGAAGAGCCAATACGTTAGCGTCATTATGTAGTCGGGTAAGCTCTGCCAATTCAGGTGCCCAAGCAATTGCAGAACGAATACCCTGGTATTTGTTAGCGACCATATTTACACCATTTGCACTTCCACAAATAACAATACCTAAATCAAAGTCTTTGGCTTCCACTCCTTGCGCTACTGGGTGCACATAGTCAGGATAGTCGCAAGAATCTAAAGAAAACGGACCAAAATCTTTTACTTCTATTCCTTTGGCTGTAAGTACTTCAATAATTTCTTTTTTGTAATCAAATCCAGCGTGATCGCCACCTAATGCTATTTTCATGCTATTTGTGTTTTATTTACTCTTCTTACAATAATAATACTTAATTCATACAATAATACAATAGGAAGAGCAATAAGTAATTGACTAAATATATCGGGAGGAGTAAATACTGCTGCCAAAAACAAGATAATTACAATCGCGATTTTTCTTTTTGTTGCCATCGTTTCAGCCTGTAATAAACCTGCCTTAGCAAGAAAATAAGAAACCATAGGCAACTCAAACATCAGCCCACAGATAAGAATTAGGCTACCAATAATGCTAAAATAAGAAGAAGTGTCAAAATTATTAACGATTTGACTAGAGACCGAATAGCCTACAAAAAAACTATAAGTAAGCGGAGCGATAATATAATAGCCAAACAAAATCCCCATCATAAAAAGAATACTTACAAAAAAAACAGTGCCTTTGGTAACCTGTTCTTCTTTATTGTAAAGTGCTGGGCGAATAAATCTCCATAGCTCAAAAAAGATATAAGGAAATGCTAAAATAATTCCTGCAATTAAAGACGAACTGATGTGTAACGTAAATTGTCCCGATACTTTTCTGTTCTGAAGAGGCGTTTCGGGTAAGTCAAAGCACAACGCATCTGATACATTACACAAAACCTGATAAGTCCAAAAATCACTATGCGTAGGACCAAAAAGTATTTTATCAATTAAAATATCGTTAAAGGCAAAAGCCAATGCTGTAAAAATAACTGTTGCAATAATCCCTCTAATCAAGTGTTTCCTAAAAACATCTATATGATCTACAAAAGACATCTCAGACTTCTTTTGCTTTTCCAGCTCTTTTTGTCTGTAAGCCGTTGGGTCAAAAGTTTCTCTTGGTATAGGTTGTGGAGTATCGCTCATTAATAAAAAAGCCTTTTGCTATAAACAAAAGGCTTAATTTATTTTCTATTTGTATAATGGGAACTTAGCCATCATATCATTTACTTCTTTTTTTACGGAGTCAAGTACTGCCTCATCTTCAAAGTTTGTAATCACACGGTTGATTAATTCTGCGATTTTAACCATCTCTGCTTCACCACAATTTCTAGTAGTGATTGCGCAAGTACCTAATCTAATACCCGAAGTCACAAAAGGTGAACGAGTGTCAAAAGGAACCATGTTTTTATTCACCGTAATATCCGCTTTTACTAAAGCATTTTCTGCTTGCTTACCCGTTACTCCTTTAGAGCTAAGGTCAATCAACATTGAGTGATTGTCTGTACCGCCAGAAATAATTTTAAAGCCATTACTAATCATTGCATCAGCCAATACTTTTGCATTAGCAATTGTTTGTTTAGCATACACTGTGTATTCGTCAGTTAAAGCCTCTCCAAACGCTACTGCTTTGGCTGCGATAACATGCTCTAATGGTCCACCTTGAGTACCTGGAAATACTGCCGAATCAAGTATTTGCGACATTTTTCTTACTACTCCTTTAGGAGATTTTCTTCCCCAAGGATTATCAAAATCTTGCCCTAACATAATCATCCCCCCACGAGGACCACGCAAAGATTTATGAGTAGTTGTAGTTATAATATGACAATGTTTCATCGGGTTGTTTAACAAACCTTTGGCAATCATACCTGCTGGATGTGAAATATCCGCCAATAACAAAGCCCCAACTTTGTCTGCTATCTTACGAAGACGCACATAATCCCAATCTCTAGAATAGGCTGAAGCACCGCAAATAATCATTTTTGGTTTTACTTCTAATGCTTTTTCTTCTACTTTGTTCCAATTAATACGACCAGTTTCTTGTTCTACTCCATAAAAATTAGCGTTATAATATTTCCCTGATAAGTTCACTGGAGATCCATGAGATAAATGCCCGCCGTGAGACAAGTCAAAACCTAAAATACTATCCCCAGGCTCTAAACAAGCTAACATTACTGCTGCATTGGCTTGAGCTCCTGAGTGAGGCTGTACATTTACCCATTCTGCACCAAAAAGTTTTTTTGCACGATCAATAGCAAGTGTTTCTACTTTGTCTACTACTTCACAACCACCATAATAACGTTTGTTAGGTAACCCCTCTGCGTATTTATTTGTCAATACACTCCCCATTGCTTCCATTACTTGTAATGAAGTAAAATTTTCGGAAGCAATTAGCTCAATCCCATTTTCTTGTCTTTCCTGCTCTTTATTAATCAGGTCAAATATTTGCGAATCTCTTTGCATATCTCAGTCTTTAATTATTAGAAAACAAAATTAAACTAATTTCGGCACAGACAAAAATATATCATACTTAAATAAATCTATATTTACTTACCTTACTCAAAGAGAACCTTTTAGATAGATAATAAGGGTTAATGAAATAATAAAAAACATCTTCAAAATTAACTTTGGCATAAAATATGTAACTTCGCACTCAATAAAACTTAATTAAATAAAATCATCATGAAAAAAACACATTACATCGTATGGGCATTAGTAGCAAGTAGCTTGTTTTTTGGCTCATGTAACCGAAAGGTCACTAGAATTGATAATTTGAAAGTAACAGACCTTAGCGGTAGATGGAATGATACAGACTCAAGACTCGTATCCGCAGAAATGATTACAGACTGTTTAGGGGCACCATGGCTAACTAATTTTTACCAAGAAAAAGGCGGAAAAAAACCTGTAGTAATTGCTGGTATGGTAACTAACAAATCACACGAGCATATTGAATCTGAGCCTTTTATTAAAGATTTAGAAAGGGCTTTTATCAAAACTCAAAAAGTACGATTGGTACAAGGAGGTGAAAAACGTGAAGAAGTAAGAGCTGAGCGTGCTGACCAACAAAACAATGCCTCTATATCTACAATGAAAAAATGGGGATTAGAAATTGGAGCAGACTATATGCTACAAGGAAGTATCAACTCATTTGTAGATTCATACAAATCAAAAAAATATGTTTTGTATAAAGTCAATCTTGAACTTACACATATCCAAACTAATGAAGTAGTATGGATTGGAGATAAAGAAATCAAAAAATACATTAAAAACTAAGACCATATTATTTTACTGCTCAGTATTTTTCTGGGCAGTTATTTTGTAGCAATGAGAATAAAAAATCCACATATCTTTTTTGTACTTAGTATAACTATATTAACTAGTTGTGCTAGTTTTTACAACCTTACTTTTGAAGTTAACGAACAAATAGAAGTTAACAACTACGCTCTAGCTGAAAAGCTTTTAGACAATCATAAAAAATTCAAAAAAAAGAAAAATATCTTACTTTATTACCTTAATAAAGGCTACCTATTGCGTCAACAAAACAAGTTTGCTGAAAGTAATACTTATTTTAACAAAGCAGATTTACATATTGAAGACCAAGGCACAAAAGCGGGTCAAGAAGCCCTTGCTCTTATTACTAATGATGCAGTAAGAGATTATAAAGCATCAGGTTTTGAAAAATTAATGGTTCACTATTACAAGGCACTTAACTACCTTGCATTATCTCAAAATAATGATGCACTTATCGAAGTAAGGCGAATGGACATTATGATTCAAAACGTCACAAGTAAAAGCAAAAAAGTAAATAAAAAAATGCCTGAAGAAATTGCTTTTATTCAAAACATAATGGGATTGGTTTATGAAACCAGTGGTGATTATAACAATGCCTTTATCGCTTATAGGAATGCTTATGATAACTACAAATCATCATCAATGCTTGTACCTAGTCAGCTAAAACAAGATATTCTACACGCCACCAAAATAATGGGGTTTGGAAGCGATTTACTTTTCTACCAAAAAGAATTTGGAATGCAATACGATGACTCCTTGTATGCAGGAAAACAAGCTGTAGTCTTTTGGGAAAACGGACTCGGGCCAGTAAAAGAAGAATGGAGCCTTAACTTTCATATCACAGGTGGAAGCGGTCAAGTGTTTTTTGCTAATGATGATTTAGGTTTAAATATTCCATTTACAGTTTCCACCAGTAATCAAAACAAGCTAGTTGATCTTGGGCTTACCCGAATAGCAATGCCCAAATACGAAAAACGAATAAATGCGTATGACAATGGAACAATTAACTTCGGCGGAAAAAATTATCAACTAGAAGTTATGCAAGACATTAACCATCTGGCATTTACTACTCACAAAACAGAAATGATGCGTACACTTTCTAAAACATTATTACGATTCGCACTTAAAAAAATTGCAGAATTAGAATTAGCAAAAGAAAATGAAGCTTTAGGCACTTTAGCAATGATTGGCAATGCCGTTAGTGAGAAAGCAGACACACGTAACTGGCAATCATTACCCGCTACAATTTCTTATACCCGTATCCCCGTGACCACAACAGACTCAATAGCAAAACTAAACATCAGTGGTGCTAATGGTCAAGCGTATATCAACCTTCCTGTTGACACGCAAACGAATAAAAAATTACAACTCATTTTTCATCACTCAGCTAAGAGCTTTGGAAAAGCACATTAAAATACTGTAAAAAATCGGTGTAGAGTCCTTTGGACGTTCCTACCTTCGCCAAAAAGAAGGCTCATGCAGTCGGGTTTTCTGTTCCCAATCTTTCCGATAAAAAATCGGAAAGGATTTCCACGTCAACCCCTAACGCGACTAAAAATTTATAGTATTATTATAATAGATAATACCATATTGACTATAATCTACGTCAATTATCTTGTTTGTTTTTTACACTCTCTTCGTTAAAATAATTTACCGTAACCAGTTATGCTAAATCATTTTTCCTCGATATTGCAAAAAACAATTCAATCTAAATTAGACTCATATTATAGTTAAACTGGTATAACAAATATTTAACGGTAAAAACTACTTTCTAATCAAGTTTACAGTTTCTCAAAAGTTTCCATCTTAGTTTTAGAATTACTCAAAAAAATAATCACGGTATAAATTCCATTTGACCAAGTTGATACATCAATATCTGATATCTTATTGTCATGGACACGGTTAGACAAAATATGATTACCCTTAATGTCAAAGACACTAATTCTTTCTGCTTCTAACTCCTTTAACTCTATACTTAGCTTATCATGTGCAGGATTAGGGTAAACATAAGAAGATGCAGTTTCTAAACTGTTTTTATCAAAAATAGAAGTAGTTGCATCTATTGCTAATAATTTTTCGGCTAAAGCAAACATATACAAACCATCAGATAAACCTGTAATAATAGTTTCCATACATACAAAATCACCTTCTTGCTGAAAAAAAGTAAGATTTGGAGTATTAAAATCTTTATAAAATAAAGTTGAATCATGTTCGGGATAAAAATATTGTTTATTATCATTATGAGTAGATAATGTAGTTGGTCCTTCTGCTATCTCACCTGTTGGAAAAATAGAGGTTTGCAAACGGTACATTTGCGCATAGGAAGATGTAAGTGTACCACTTACTCGCTCTGTAGCTACAAAGCCCAATCCCCAGTTGTTAAGTCCCATAGTGTAATCCAATACATCAGTTGCTAAATCTCGGTATTGATCATTATCTGATTGACTTTCATAAGTCAAAGCTCCATTGGCTACTCCAAAGTACGAATACAATGTACCCCAAGTAGACTCATGTGGCATATCCCAAATATTGCCTGAAGCATCAGCTAGCCCTTTAAAGTAAGCTAAAGATGTGGTAACTGCCGACACAGCCGCCCCTTGGTTTTGATATAAAGTATTGTTTGCCATTAGGCTCAAATCTCCCCACGAAATCCAATAACTTACGCCTACCATATAAGCCTTGGCTTGATTCAAGTAATTTTGTTGCCCTGTGAGTTTATACAATTCATAAGCAGCAATTTTAAGATTATCTTGATGGGTATTGTCTTGATAAAACACTTCTCCATCTTTTTCGTACCAAGCTGCATCAATTGCATTAGAGCCTGTAGCCAATGTATAAGCAGTAATTGCCTTCTGTTGATACAATGAAGCTAGTTGCATATAACCTTCATCTATACAAATCCTAGCACCCAGTGCTAGAGCAGCCACAGTTAAGCCTAACTGAGGTTTAGCGGAAGCGATATAAGCTTTTCTATAAGAATTTAACGTATCGTTTTCGGGTAATCGAATTGGCCATTGCTGGTGATCCGTTTCATCTCCTACCTGAATAACAAAATCATTCCCGTTAAGGGTTTTAGTAAGGTAATTTAATCCAAAAAATGCTTCATCTAGCAAGTCGTTATATTGTGTGGTAGATACATCTTTAATATCTCGGTATTTATTTGGATTTAATTGATATGTTTTCAGTAATCGATAAGCCGTATAAGCATTAGTAAGTGTGAATTTGATATAATCTCCCGCATCATACCAACCTCCGCTCAAATTCATTTTGAGTCCGCCAGCATCTACAATATAATTGGCTTTTGTATTACCTAGTAAGTCATTGCGATATACCGCACAAGACGAATCCCCAACATGAGAGACAGCATGTACTAAAGCATCTGTGCTTCCACTTCTTCTTGCTCTAATTCCTTTGAGTACATCACTTACAATACCTTGATAAGGATTGTTTTTTATCTCAATCGTTTGAGTGATTATCCCAACAATTTCAAAAGCATAAGCCCCCGTATTGGTAATGTCAGTAAAGGTGATTGTGTAATTGTACGCCTGAGCTGTATAGTCTGTTACTCCTTGGTTTTTTACACCAAAAACACCTTGTTTGATAATAAGGTTTGAGCTATTACTAAGTGTCCATATTTTCCCCAATAGACTTTCATCACTGAGGATAATCACTCGTTTTTTCTGATCCGGAAAATATCCTGCATGATTATAGCGAATATAACTGCTAGAAAAACTATAAATACATGAGAAAAAAGTAAGGGCTAGTAAGAATATCCTAGTCATAATTGTAAATCTTTAACCTACAATATACTTAAAAAGTTGAGAATAAAAAAATAAACTACTCACCTTGCAACGGTCTTAAACTCAAAGAAGTTTAGCAAGTATCCATTTGAAACTGAAAAAGCTTGGCAAGGAGAAAGTATCGATCGTAGCTTGTGTACGTACGGTGGTGTGAGAGGCGAACTTCACCCTAATTTGGGGTGAAGCCGTCTACTCGATTAGCAATAGCTTCTATTTTTTTATGATTTTAAAAGTGTCTGTACTATTATCTGCATTAATTTGGATGAAATAAATTCCTTTTTCACCCTTTATAATAAAATCGTCTATTCCATTGATGTTTTTATATGACTGAGTATTAATAATTTCCCCTAATGTGTTTATTATTTTTATTTCTACATTAGCATATTCTTTATTAAAAGAAACTGAAAATTTTTCATCTATGGGGTTTGGATATATATTAATACCTATTTGTAAATTATTTTCAGAAATACTTAATGGATTAACTCCAATTAGTCTAAGGTTATCAAATGCAACTTCTTCAGCAGAATCATCATAGTCCATATGTATTCTAACTGATAAATTGGTTCCTGTAACAGGTATTGTAAAAACATATTCCGTTAATATATTATTAAGAATTGCTCCATCTGGAGTTCCATCTAAATCGGTATCTAACTGTAAAGAACCTTGCGTAGGTGCGTTTGCTGAAAAGCGACCTATATCAGTATAATTACCTGTATTTACTGTACTTTCACTTGTTAAACCTGAAGATATATTATTTCCTCCTGTAGCTATATCACTATCAAATGCGTATTGAATTCTCACAGCATCGTTATCATTTGCTTCAACCGTTCCAAAAGCACCAGGGTCTCTCGTTCCTATTAAAAGATGAATCTCTACTTCAGCATAAGCAGATGCATCAATTGTTTTAGCTATGAAATAACCTCTATAATCATCAAGATTTGTATTTAGAGGATTGTCTTGTCGTTTTAAATCTTCTGCTCCAATACAATTACTACCATCAAGGTTAGTCATTTGGAAAGTAAAGGGGTTTACAGAATTTTCAGTTATAAATTGTGTGTTTCCCCAAGCATCAACGACACCAAAATAGTCTTGACCACCATCAGAAAAACGATTCAATACATAATTTATATTAAAAGAGTTTGTTTCAAATGATTCTGAATAAAGTGTAACTTGTGCGTTTATTGAACTACTTAATAAGTGTAAAATAAATAGAATTGTAATTTTTTTCATAATATTATGTTTTAATTATTGCTAATGTTTAGGCTTTCAAAGCATTAAATTTTCAATTTATTGAAAATCCAAATGTAACAATTTTATTTTTAACTTTTATCATTTTTAACATCAAATTTTATATTTGACGGACTCGACAAAAGCTCAGAACTATCAAATTATCTCTGTAACCCTTAAGTTTAGGTGTTGTTATACATTTTTTATTCTTTCTCTAGTTACAATAACTTTTGTAGTATCTTCCAAGAAAGCATCTATAGAATTTTCCCAAGATGCTAATTTAGTTGTTACAATCTCAAAAGGAATTTCTACTTTTTGTATAAGTTCAAGAATTTTTTCTGCGTCTGTTCTTGCGTTCGCTAATCCAATTTTAAAAGTTATTCCTTTACCATAAAGGTCAATTAATGATACAGGTGTTTTCTTTATGTAAATTCCTGAACTTGTAACTGTTCCATAGTTTCTGACAGAGCGAAAAGCTGTGTTCAAACCTCTAGATGTTGAATTAGCATCAATGACCAAGTCATATTTTTTATTTATCTGAGAGAAGGATTCAAAAATATGAC
>Ga0256845_1001025_pt1 | contig 23798 bp, 19 predicted proteins | sample RiftiametaG_FD_189101 | JGI IMG/M metagenome (GOLD analysis project Ga0256845, IMG submission 189101) | Tube worm associated microbial communities from hydrothermal vent at the East Pacific Rise, Pacific Ocean - Riftia | ecosystem: Host-associated > Annelida > Integument > Unclassified ... | reverse complement strand
ATAGCTGTGGAGACATGGTTGTTTTTCCATGCGGTGCTAATTTTACCTGATTGGTATTGGCAAATTCTTGCATCCACTTAGCATTCGTTTTAATTTTTGATTGATAGATGATGGCCGCTGGGAAGCTTACTTGCTGTGCGAGAATATCCCAACCGTTAACTAGAAGCTGGTTAGGATGTCCGGTTCCTTTTTCTATAATATTTAAATGATGCATATTTTTATATTTGCTTTGAATGATGAGTTTTTTACAAAAAACATTTCGATTTGTGCAAATTTTTATTGCTATAGCTTATCGAATGATGGTAAAAAGTATCTTGCAGTTTGGCGATTAAATGGTACTAAGTAACATTAGGCGGCTAAGTTAATCGTGTTCTGCTCAATAGTCAAGTAAATTTTTAACATTACAAGTTCAAAGCTGTAATGCCTCCTTTCAACAGCAACGAGAGACTGTTTTTTACAAAATATTAACAAAGAGAAATAAAGAGGTAGTATGGTTCAAGTGAAGATGAATGTAGGCCTAATGATATTGTTTGCCGTGTTGTTGCAGGGTTGCCAAAATCATGTGATGAAAAATTACCGAGTACATGATTGGACCGAAAGTAAACTTTTTACAGAGGGGATCGAAGGCCCGGCGGTGGATTCTCAAGGGAATTTATTTGTTGTAAATTTTAGGACAAATGGCACTATCGGTAAAATAGATGATAAAGGAAATACGATATCATATGCTAAATTACCGAAGGGAAGTATTGGCAATGGTATACGTTTTAATCAAAATGGAGATATGTTTGTTGCTGATTATAAGCGCCACAATATTTTAAAAATAGATTCGATTGACAAATCAATTAGCGTGTTCTCACATAGTGATAAAATGAATCAGCCTAACGATTTAGCAATCATGAGGAACGGGACGTTATTTGCGAGCGATCCTGATTGGACCAATAATACAGGACAATTGTGGAGAATTGATAGAGATGGAACCAACCATTTGCTTGAAAAAAATATGGGTACAGCAAACGGAATTGAAGTGGCGAATGATCAAAAGCACTTATACGTCAATGAAAGCGTCCAACGTAAAGTTTGGGTTTACGACATTGCTTCGGATTATAGTTTATCGAACAAGCGACTCTTAATCGAATTTAATGATTTTGGTCTAGATGGTATGCGTAGTGATACTGAAGGTAATCTATATATTGCACGTTATGGTAAAGGTGTTATTGCTATCGTTTCAGCGACAGGCAAATTAATTGATGAGATCCATTTGAAAGGAAAATTTCCCACAAACATAGCGTTTGGTGGTAAATCAGGAAAACAAGTTTTTGTTACTATGCAAAAACGACGTTTAGTCGAAACATTTTATGTTCTGAATTCAGGTGCAAGCCGATATTAATAAACTCATCTCACAAGTGCGTAGAGACTTGGATGAATTTCATGCAACCATGAGCGAAATTCAATTCAACATTAAATTGATATAGAAAATCACCAATATAAGCATGGCTTTTTTGACTAGCATGATATCATAATGATATCATGCTAGTATTGTGTTGATCTTTTGGAATAATCTCTCAAGGAGAATGGCCATGTATGTAGAAAATGAAATTAAAGCACCTAACGGAATAATGATGATTTTGGTGTTACTCATCTCGCAAATTGGATTGGCGGTTTTGACTGTAGCGGTTGGCAAAGCGGTTGGTATATTTATTCTATTGCCTTTATTAATCTCAATCGTCATTTTCATTTGTTGGTTTGGGTTTTTTATGGTGAATCCAAATGAAGGAAAAGTACTTCAGTTATTTGGCAAATATGCGGGTACCGTTAAAAATTCTGGACTTCGATGGGCGAATCCTTTTTATTCAAAATTAAGTGTTTCTTTAAGAATTCGTAATTTTGAAAGCAGCAAACTCAAGGTGAACGACAAAAATGGTAATCCCATTGAAATTGCTGCGGTAGTGGTGTGGCAGGTCGTCGATACTGCAGAAGCGATATTTGAAGTGGACGATTATGAAGACTTTGTATCGATCCAAAGTGAAGCGGCATTAAGGAATCTGGCGACCAGTTACGCTTATGATAATCATGAAGAAGAAGTCTCGCTACGCAGTCATTCGGTAGAAATATCAAAAGCGCTTCGTGAAGAAGTGCAAGATAGATTGAAAAAGGCAGGTGTTGAAGTCATTGAGTCTCGAATCAGTCACTTGGCTTATGCCCCGGAAATAGCCAGCGCAATGCTAAGACGTCAGCAAGCAATGGCAATCATAGCCGCACGAAAATCAATTGTCGAAGGAGCGGTTGGTATGGTTGGTATGGCATTACAACAACTCGCAGAGAAAGAAATTGTTGAACTGGATAGCGAGCGCAAGGCAGCCATGGTGAGTAATCTGTTGGTTGTTTTATGCAGTGATGAAGCGGCTTCACCAGTGGTGAACGCGGGTAGTTTGTACTAGCCTCCTGTTTATTGATCTCAAAACAGCCAAAGCGACTGGTAATTAAAATGGCAAAAAAAGCCTATCCGTTAAGGATCAATGAAGAAGTCTTAGGCGCCATGCAGGGATGGGCGGAAGACGAATTGCGCAGTGTTAATGCCCAGATTGAGTATGTGCTTCGAGAAGCGTTGTATCAATCTGGGCGCTGCAAGACAAAATCGATAAAACCTGCTGAATTGGATGATGACTGACCCTAAACATCGAAGTTCCCACATTGAGATGAAATTATTGTGCAACGGGTTTTGACTGAGTGTATTTGCTGGTAGCATAGAGTCACTATAACAAAATCAAATTTAGCAGGTCTTGCATGTCAGAACCCATCACTTATGTTGTCACTAATAGTGCTACCGTCTTTGGAATTTTAGCCCTTATATTGGGGGCGGTTTTTTATACTCACAAGAGTGAAAATATATATTTCAAGCGCTTTTACAAATTTGTACCGGCATTGTTACTTTGTTATTTTCTACCCTCTTTGCTGCATACCTTTCATATAGTGCCTTATGATTATCCATGCACTGACATATTAAGTGGTGTCGTTGACGCGGGACAAGGGGTTTTGACTCAATGTCAAAGCGCTGCGGACCCCAGCGACACAAGAATAAAGGCCAATGGTGCTCAGATATATTATGTGGCTTCACGATTTTTGTTGCCAGCAAGTCTTGTTCTATTGACCCTGAGTATTGATTTTAAGAAAATAAAGGCATTAGGCCCCAAAGCGCTAATCTTGTTTTTAACCGGTACATTTGGAATAGTGATCGGCGGTCCGATCGCGCTATTGATCATGTCGGTGATTAATCCAGATGTTGTGGCCGGTGATATTTGGCGCGGAATGACAACGATAGCCGGTAGCTGGATCGGTGGTGGCGCCAATCAAACGGCAATGAAAGAAGTTTATGAAGTATCCGGAGAATTATTTTCCAGTATGATAGCGGTTGACATCATTATTGCTAATATCTGGATGGCCGTTCTGCTATATATGGCGGGCAAATCAAAAGAAATTGACGCAAAAACAGGCGCAGACACTAGGGCTATCGAAGACCTTAAAGCGACGATTGAGACGTTTAATAGAGAAAATGCCAAAAATCCAGATTTAACGGACTTAATGTTGATCATTGCAATCGCTTTTGGTGCGACGGCATTTGGACATATCGTTGCGGATGCGTTAGCGCCTTATATTGCTGTCAATTGGCCGGCGGCTGCACAATATTCGCTGACCAGTAAGTTTTTTTGGTTAATTGTGACGGTAACCACTATTGGTTTATTTCTTTCCACCACTAAACTACGAAACTTTGAGATTGTAGGTGCTTCAAAAGTAGGCTCTGTATTTATCTATTTATTGGTAGCGGCGATTGGGCTTCATATGGATATTTCTGCGATTGTTGAAAGACCTTGGCTTTTTGTTGTTGGCGCTATTTGGATGATTATTCATGCACTTCTTATGTTAACGGTGGCTAAGCTGATTAAAGCGCCAGTTTTTTATATGGCGGTAGGTAGTCAGGCTAATGTCGGTGGGGCCGCTTCTGCACCGGTTGTTGCGTCGGCATTCCATCCATCGCTTGCGCCTGTGGGAGTATTATTAGCGGTATTGGGTTATGCTCTAGGTACATATGCGGCTTGGTTCTGCGGCCAGATTTTGATGAGAGTATCGGGTATATAAATCATCCATCGTTTTATTGAACATAAGAAATTTTAAATATTCGTAAAATTTGATTTTTCTTCTGCTCGTTTAGCCGTTATTATATAGATATATAAGAGACAATACTTAGGCAACTTAAAACCTTGACTTACAAGTATTGCGAAGTTTAAGAATAAGGGAAGTCTCTCTTCAATGCTAAAAATTCAATTTAAAGATCGCCGCAAACCGGCTATGTGGTTGGTTGATTCGTCTATAAGGTTAGGCAAAGATGCAGGATGTGACATTGTTATTGATGAAGCTCAAGTCGATGCGGTTCACTGTGAGCTGGTGGTTGAGCAATCGGATATTACTTTGAATAATCTGAGTGCGAATCGAAGCGTCTTCGTTAATGGTGTTCCGGTGGTAAAGTCACAGAAATTGGTTGCTTGGGATATTATTAAACTTGGTACCGCTGAACTTCAAATTATCGATCCACTTAAGGAAAGAAGTCAATCATCTCAGTCTGCTCAATCTAGTAAGACCGTTATTAGGCCTGCAATCTCAGAGTGGATGTTAAAAGCTAATTCAGCGCCTCTGGCGGGGCAATTTTTTCAGATCAATCATGCCTTTACTATTGGTCGGGATGAAAAAGCCGACATTTTGGTACCTTTAAATTTTATATCCCGCATCCATGCAAAATTAATGATCAAAAAACAGAAGCTTTATATTGAAGATGCCAATTCTTCTAACGGCACATTTGTGAACGACGAGAAAGTGAAATCTTGTGAACTTCGAAATAACGATGAACTCAGATTAGATGAGTTTTCCTTTTTGGTGGTCGGGCCCGAGGTTGCGGAGCAGAGCAAGCCGCGAACTATCGTCCGTGAAAAAAAGGAAGTACTGGATCGAATCAAAAAAACAAACACAAAAAACCAAGATAAGCCGGACTTGGCCAGTGGAAAGGTTTTCTTACACGATATCGACAGACATTCAACGGGTAAAGTTTATGAGATAAATCGGAGTAAAAACCACTTAAGTAAAATGCTGGGACATCATTTATCCACTAGTGAAAAAAGCGTCTCGGCACGCCATGTTTATTTGAATGAAACAGATCTTGGGTGGGAAATTATCAATAATGGCGCTTCCGATGGACTGCTTATCAATGGTAAAATGCAAATTAGAGCCGTTTTACAAGATGGTGATGAGATTATTGTTGGTGGGACAAAACTCAAATTCCAATCGGTCGGTGATGTACCACTAAATTTATCCAAACCGAAACATTCGAAATCTGTGTCCTCAAAAATTATTTGGTTTATCCTGATAGTTAGTGCTGGAGCTGTTATCGCTTTTACAAAAAATTGGATGTAACTATTCGATTTGGCAACTTACTAATGACCGTTGTATTTAGAGATAATCTTTTGCTAGTAGTGCAATAATTAAAATGATACTTAAAGTCAGGGCGATCGACAGAATTTTTGAGTGATCTTTCTTCGAATTTACATGCTTCTTTTTTTTTGATTTCGCCTTTATTTTTTTTACCTGTTGGTTGTTCTTAGAAATATTCGAGTTCCGATTTTTACTATTACCGCTTCGAGCAATTCGTTGTAGTTCCACTAATACTTGTTGCGCAGTTGTAGGTCTATTAATTGGATCAATGGCTAACATACTATCAATCAGTTTTTCTAATCTAAATGAGAGTTTTCGTTGATTCTTTGGGTGTTGCTCACCCGCTGTAACGCCATAGAGCATATGATGAAAAATGGCTCCCATGCAGTAAATATCATATTGTTCACTATAAGCTTGTTTACCCGGTGGGTGGTATTTGTCGAGCATATCATGGCCTTTAATATTGGTACGTGTTTGACCAAAATCACTTATTTTAATATTTTGTTTATTGTCAAAAAGAATATTTTCAGGTGATAAATTGCTGTGTTGTATATTATTTTGATGAGCAAAATGGATGGCGGAGCATATTTGACAGGCTTGAGTCAAAAACTCCTGTTCATTCATGTTTTGTAGCAGCTGATTGGCCAGACTGCCGCCGGACAGATATTCACTTATTAAAATGAAATTGGTACCACTTTTTGCAGCCGCTAATACTTGAACAATATTAGGATGTTTTAGGCTTGATAGAATACGGGCCTGTTTTAACCCTCTATTATTTCCCAACTGGCGCTTAATGACGATCAATTGTTGGTTGCTTTTCTTTTGAAAAAGATAGACCCGTTTTTGTAAAGTTTTGCATAAAACATCTAACAGGTCGAACTGATTGCTGAGATCTTTAGTATCTTGTTCAGCCTCTTTGATTTTTGTTTGGGTTAAATGGCTACCTTGAGAGACTCTGAGTAACATATCTCGTACATCAGATAAAGAAGCAAATCTTTTTGATGGTTCAGCATGAGTACAACAGCTGATTATTTCTCCAAGCAGTTTTGGTAGGTGTTTTATTTTATCTGAAAGATCATCGCTATCCTCAAGATTTTGAACAAAAAGATCCTTAAGCAGCATTCCAAACGAATAAATATCGCTGGCAATTGTTGCCTGCGCGTAGTCGTTTTCTTGCTCAGGCGCAATGTAACCCTGGGTACCAACAACAGTGGTTTTTTCATCGGTATTTGTTTTTTCGCTGCTGGTTAAGGCAATGCCAAAATCCAATATTTTCGCGTTGCCGTGTTGGTCGATAATGATATTGGCTGGCTTAATATCTCGATGAATGACACCGTTTTTATGTGCATAGGAGAGCCCTTTGCAGGTTTGAATGGCGATATCCAATTTCTTGCTAAAAGGAAGTTCGGCTCCACCAATGATTTCTGATAGGTCAATCCCATTAATTTTTTCCATCACAAAATAAGGTTGTGAGTCGGAAGATATGCCCTTATCAATGACTTGGACAATATTAGGATGATTGAGTTGGGCAATAATCAGGGATTCTCGTTCAAACAGAGAAATAGCCTCATGATGATCGAGCAAGGTTCGACTTAAAAATTTTATTGCCACCGGTCTGTTAAGCGAGATTTGCAACGCATCATAAATTTTCGCCATGCCGCCTGCGGCAAGCTGTTGATTTATTTTGTAGCCTTGTAAAATCGGTAGTGACATAGATATCTGGTTGTTGAATGTTTATCATCACTGTTTGGATGACCTCTAAAACTTGCCATTTTTGCCTTAAACGAACGAATTTTAGAGGCAACTTGAACAGTCACTGTATATTTTAGTAACTTGCTGAGTAGTGGCATTTTTGATTAAGTTTAGATGTATATCATGAATATTTCTGAATTTTTGCATGGATTGATGGAACTGTCCTATAATCTTTAGGTTAGTATATAAATCTAGGATAAATCTGTTCCATTGGTTAAGAAACGACTATGATCAAAAATATAGCTTTGCTCCTTATATTAGTTGCCGTTATCGGTGGTGGAATTGCTTATACTTTTTATTCGGATCCGGAGCAAACCTCAATCCGGTTATTTGACCAGGCAATGAATGAATTTGCAAAACATGCCAAAAATCTCGAAGATCAGTATGAAAAAAACGGTTATCTACCTGAATCTACAATAAAGCTCAAACTGGATACAATGACTTTACAAACGAGTGAAATTAACCTGATAATTCAGATGACGGTTGCCCAGCAGTATGTGACCTTAACCTTCTCCGATGGGAATTGGCCGTTAGCTAACCAAAGTATTATTTTAGAACCATTTATCCCAGAAACATTATCTCAAGATAAATCGGTTCGTTGGAAGTGTATTTCAGGTAGTGTCCTAGTCCGTTACCGAAGTAAGAATTGCAGGCTTGGCTATGGCGTTGTGAGTTCGGAGTTGCGATAGTCATAAAGTTGAATATTCAGAAACTAAGCATTAACTAAAAAGTTATTTATTAGCTAGATGCAAATTATCCAAATAAAGTGTCACGGGCCTTTCTAGATCAATCATAAACAGACTGAATGAGCGGATTGATTTCATATTCATTTGTCTTTTTCGTGGTGCATTTTTGATATCGTCTAATAAAAAATTCAAATCATTCCAGCCAGGTTTTAAATGAATGATCCGATTGAACCGATCATTGTATCTATATCCATTATCCATATGTGCGTTATCGTAAACCTTCATAGCTATTTCAATAGTTTCCCTTTCAGTATTAAATAAACTGTATCCAATGGTGTTGTAAGATGACCAGTCAACAACAAAATTCTTTAGAGTAACGTCGGGATATTGATCGGCTGAAAATACAATCTTCATTGCATAAGAGCCCTGACGATTGGGATTATCTGAAAGGGATAGGGTTGCAGAGCGATAGCCCCATCGCTCTATCTCAAATGGAGTTTCAAAATTACTTAGAATGGGAAAATGGTTTTTGATATTTACCTGATCAATTAATACCATGATAAATGTTCTTGAGCCTAATGAGCTCAGTAGAAAAAAAATTGAAACATAGCATACATAACGTGTCAATAATGTTCGTTTGGGTAGAAGAGGCTTTTTATCGGTCAATGAATATAATTGAAATAAAATTAGTCCGGCCAATCCTCCCACAATATCGTTAGCGACATCTATCAAGGAAAAACTTCGGTCGACGAATAATTGCAAAATTTCAATCGCTAATCCCGTTGAAAAACTGAAGAGGGTGGTAATCCATACCAAATGAATCCATCTGATTGATTTAAAAGTCTTAAAATGAAGTAGAAAAAATACCAGTAATGTAAATAGAATAAAATGTCCAGTTTCCCAGAATTCTTTAAATAGCCGATCGTCGAAGTAAGCAGGACTACTGACAAATAAAAGTAATATTAGAACGAAAATAAGTATTGCTCCGAAAATTTTTATCAATTTTTTATTTACCCCTAAACAAAATACTACGCATGCGCCATAGCCAGATACCGATATAACCTGGGATGGCATATAAAATTCCGGCAGCTGTGACTGCGACTAATAGATAAAAAAGCCACTCAAGTTCCAAATGACTAACCAATGTGAGGACTAATATGGAAAACGCCGAAATGCCGGTACCAATGGTCAGTTGCTTGATCTGAGCCTTTGGTGAGTAGGCCATCTTTTTTAGATGATTGTGGATAGTCGTCTTCAGGTTCAAAACATGCTCTTATAATTAAAATTAGCTCTAATCAAGATCAAGTGATATTGGCAGTACGCTCAACGACTTAAATTTAGCATAGACTTTAAGGTTTTTCTTCAGGCCTAATGAAATAAATGATTTTTTTGTGATAAAAGCAACGAGAAAGGAATTTTCGAATGATAGTTTGATCACATATTGATGACTTGAAATTTCTTCAAAATCAACAATGGTTACTTTGAGACTATTTAAAATACTGCTTTGGTCAGATTGACTCAGAAATAGCGAGATATCTTGGGCTCGAATTTCCAGATTAACGAAATGACCTTTTTTGAGTGGCTGGTAACCAGCCCACAGTTGGTGCTGCTTGGTTTTTAATCGGTTAACAAAACACTCTTGTTCAAATTCAATGACTTCTGCCTTTATATGATTGATTGCGTCACTCATTTGTGAAAAATCACCATTGATATCGGTTGCGATGGACTCATAGTCTCCCGATTGAATAATTTGACCAGCCTTAAAAGTCATTAGATAGTCCGTTAAAAAAGCATGTTCCATACGGTTATGCGAAGAATAAATTATTGGGATATTTAATACTTGTTGCAGATATCTTAGTAACTGCATCACTTGAGGTTTATGATCTTCGCCAATGGCTGAAAGCGGTTCGTCAAGAATCAAAATTCTTGAGCCTACCAAGATGGCTCTGGCAAGCGCCACCCGTTGTTGTTGTCCACCGGATAGTTGTTGAGGATTTTTTTGTAGTAAGGATTGAATATCCAATTGCAAGCAGATATTTTTGATCATGGCCTGATCGAATTTAGAAGTCTGTTTTTTCCAGCCAAATAAAATATTCTGCTCAATACTTAAATGTGGAAAAAGGTCGATGCTTTGAGGTAAGTAACCGATTTCTCTATTTTGGATCGGCAGAAAAAATTCATTGTTGCTGTCCTGCCACAGACGATCTTTAAATTGAATATGAACCTTCTTTTGGTGTACAAGATCGAATCCCAATAGTTGCCTGATAAATCGAGATTTACCACTGCCTGATGCGCCAAATAAACCGATAATACGATCACTTGGTAGTTGTTGATTGACTGTTAAATCAAAGTCGTTAAATTGACAGTCGAGTTTAACTTTTAGCATTAATGAAAACCCACCCGGTTATGTTTGGAGCGATAAAGCAAAGTGAGTAAGGCGAGTGAAAATCCAATCAAAACAAATGAAAGTTGATGTGCAGCATTAAATTGAAGTGTTTCAACATGGTCATAAATGGCAATCGAAACTACTCGGGTCTGATCTTGGATATTTCCGCCAATCATTAGTACTACCCCGAACTCCCCCAGAGTATGAGCAAAACCTAAACTAAAAGCACTGATCAACCCCGTTTGACTAAGTGGCAGCACGACTCTTTTAAATTGTTCGATTTTACTGGCGCCAAGTGATGCGCTGACTTCCAAAGTCGCCTCTGGAATGGCTGCAAATGTGGCTTGCAATGGTTGGATGACAAAGGGCAGCGAATAAATCAGCGAGCCAATGACTAATCCGGAAAAGCTAAAGGCAAGTGTTGTTCCGGTTAAATTTAGCCAACTGGCACCAAACCAGTTATCCGGAGAAAATGCGATCAGTAAATAAAAACCCAGTACTGTCGGTGGTAGCACCAATGGTAGAGCTACAATGGCTTCAATTAGAGGGCGGGTTTTATTTTTCAGCCAACTGGTGGAAGGGCGTGCTAGCCACCAAGCGAATGGTAGTCCGATGAGCATTAAGATCGCACTGGTGGTCAGGGCCAGTTTTAAGGTAACGATAATAGATGAGTAGTCGGACATAGGTTATTATTTTTCGGCTACGGGCTACGGCTATGAATATAGATCGGTTTTTACTTGAAGCTCGCAGCTCGTTACTCGAAATTTACTGTTAGTAATAAGGATTGTCACCTTGTTCATGCTCCGTGATATCTTTTACCCCTTTCACTTCTGGGATTTTTTCTATCAAAGTTTTTTCTATTCCGTCGCTTAATGTGGTGTCTACCATACCACACCCTTGACAACCTCCGCCAAACTGCAAGATCACGATACCTTCCTCGGTAAATTCGGCGAGTGATACCTGACCACCGTGATTGGCTAATTGTGGATTAATTTCTGATTCTAACAGGTAGCGTATTCGATCAATCGCTGGCGCATCATCGTCGACTTTACGAGCTTTGGCATTGGGTGCTCTTAAGGTCAACTGGCCGCCCATATCATCTGTTTGGTAGTCGATTTTGGCTTCTTCCAAATAAGGAATGCTATCGTTATCAATATACGCATTAAAGGCTTCTAGCTCGATTTTAAGGTCATCTTTTTCAACGGCATCCACAGGGCAGTAAGAAACGCCACATTCAGCGTGTGGCGTACCTGGGTTTACTACAAAAACGCGAATACCAGTATCTTCATCTTGCGAAGAAAGTAGTCCAACAAAGTGTTGTTGTGCGCCTTCGGTTATTTCGACGATGGGTTGATCCAATGATGTTGGTTGATTCACGTGTTATTCCAAATGAGTGGAGCTATTCTATTTGTAACATTTTACCAGAGTCTGGAAGCAAGTATCCCATGTTTTTTATAAGGGTTTGACCTTGATCAGACATAATGTACTGTACGAATTGTCTGGCTGTGGCTTTTTTGTCTGTATTAGTCATAATGACCAGCTGCTGTTCTATAGGTGGGTAATCATTGGTCTTTATATTAACAAAGCAACTCCCTTCGTTTGAAAGTAGTGTGTGGGTGTTGGCTGTTGCAACCAATGCCGCATTAACCACCCCTATTTTGCTCATTTGAGCCACTTGCGAAATATTTTCGGGAAATATCATTTTGTCTTTTAACTTTCGCCACAGTCGATATTTTTTCAATAGTTGTTGGCTTGCCAGACCGTAAGGTGCCAGCTTTGGGTTGGCGATCGCTATTTTTCGGATCTCAGGGTTATTTAAGCCAGATATATCTGTATTTTCACAAGTTTTCAACCATAAGGAGAGTTTACCCAAAGCATAGGTTTGTATTGACCTTGCCTCGGCCAATCCGTCTGTTACCAGTTGTTGCGGTTTTTGCCTGTCAGCAGAAAGGAATAGATCAAATGGTGCGCCTTTGGTGATCTGCAAATAGAGCTTGCCACTAGAGCCGCTGCTGAGCTGAATTGAATGCTGATTTTGCGCTTCGAATTGCTGGCTAAGATTTTGTGCGGTTTTTAGGAAGTTGCTGGCGACAGCGACTCGGATGGTTTCTGCTTGAAGGGGGAATAGGGGTAGTAAGCCGATTAGCCAAACTAAATACGGTTTTTGTATTTTTGCAGGTTCAGCTATGGAAACAGTTTTGAGCAATTTAGTCAGCATAAATTTGAGGCATTGATACCCGGATAAAATTATATTATATACAAAATTTATAGAGTTGTCTGAGGGCTTTCGAACGGTTCATGTAAACGGATTATTCTTTTTCGGATATGTTTGCTAAACTGCTTTGTGTCCCGGTTCGGTATTACGGGGATTTTTTCAAGGATAGTATTAGATATATCCTGCATTAACCTAATCGCGGAATTACAATGAATAAAAAGTTAACTGTTTGCATCATTTTGTCTTTATTACTCGTTCCAGCTGTTAACGCTGTTGAGCTTGAATATTATTTGCCAAACTCAAGTCAATATACGGCTGATATTCCTACTCCCGAAAGTTCTCTCGGTTATCAAGTGGGTGATTGGCATGTGAGACCTGAACAAATAGAGCGCTATTTTTATCAGCTTGCAGAAAAATCACCGCGAGTCAAATTAGAGATCTATGCATACACCCATGAAAAACGCCCGCTTTTTTTAGCATATATTTCTTCTGAAGAAAATATTAAGAACCTAGAATCAATACGACAACAACATCTAAAAATGGAAAAACAAAGCAATCGTCCGGCAGTGAGCTGGATGGGTTATAGCGTGCATGGTAACGAAGCCAGTGGCAGCAATGCTTCTTTATTATTTGCATATCATATGGCAGCGGCAACTGACGAACAAACGTTAGCTCAGCTCGATAATCAAATTATTATTATCGACTCAATGATTAATCCGGATGGTTTGGCTCGATTTGCTCACTGGGCCAATATGTATAAAAGTAAAAAACCAAACAGCGATCCGAATACTAAAGAACATAACGAAGTGTGGCCGCAAGCTCGAACTAATCACTATTGGTTCGATCTCAATCGCGATTGGCTATTGTTGCAACATCCAGAATCACAAGGACGGGTGAAAATGTTTCACCAGTGGAAGCCAAATGTACTCACTGATTTTCATGAAATGGGCACCAATAGTACTTACTTTTTTCAGCCGGGGGTTAAGTCTCGGCAAAATCCTCTCACACCAAAGGAAAATTTTGAGCTAACCGCTAAAATATCTGAATATCATGCTGCCGCACTGGATGAAATAGGTAGTCTTTATTTCAGTAAAGAGAGTTTTGATGATTTTTATTATGGTAAAGGGTCAACCTATCCGGATATCAATGGCGCAATTGGGATTTTATTTGAACAAGCTAGCGCTCGTGGTCATCTGCAACAATCCGTTAACGGTGATGTCAGTTTTCCTTTCGCCATCAAAAATCATTTAACCACTTCTTTTTCAACTATTAAAGCGATTCAAGAAAACAAGAAATCATTATTAAGATATCAAAGTCATTTTTATCAACAAGCCAAGTTGAAGGCAAATGCCAGTCGAACCAGAGCGGTTGTTTTTTCATCTCATGATCCATATCGCCTCAGTGAATTTAATAAAATCCTCGCGGGGCATCAAATCAAAGTAATGTCTCTTGGGCAGGAACTTGAAATTAATGGCCAGAAATTTCGGCCGAACTCTTCTTATATCATACCTCTAAGACAGTCGCAATATTCACTGATTAATTCGATTTTTGAAAAGAGAGAACAATTTGAAGACAATACCTTTTATGATGTTTCGAGTTGGAATATGCCACTCGCTTTTGACATCGATTATCAAATGGTGAGCCGTTCGGATTTTTCTCAAAAGCTGCTAGCCAAAAAGTCCAAGGATACCAATGAACCGTTTGAAACCATTGATAGTAAAACCGTGGCTCTGGCATTTGATTGGAGAAATTTTGCCACCGCCAATTTATTGAGTTATCTCCATCAAAACAAAATTTCAGTCAGAATGGTTGGTAAACGACTAAAGGTTGCCACAAGTGATGGCCATCAGTTTTTGAACCAAGGTGATTTAATTGTGCCGGTTAAAGCACAAGATTTATCCATCGATCAGCTGATTCAATTACTGCAAAACAAGCTTGTCGAGTTAGAGCTTACCCCACTATTTATTCACTCGGGATTGGCGATTAACGGACCGGATCTAGGAAGTCCGAGTATGCCACTGCTTAAACCAGTTAAACCATTAATGATTATTGGTCAAGGCGTGAATAGTTATCAGGCGGGTGAAGTCTGGCATCTGATGGATCAAAGGCTATCGCAGGATTTATCGATGATGAATATGGAGGAGTTCAGTGAATTGCTTTCGCTTCCTTATACTCATCTTATTATGGTCGATGGAAAATATAATTTATCTAAAAAATCTCAGGAAACTCTAGATCAATGGATTCAATCTGGCGGTATTTTGATATCCCAGTCAGATGCCTCTGCCTGGGTCGCAGAACAAGACTGGTTATCCAGCAAAGGATCTAAACTCGATCCAACACCCGATACCCAGATCAGTTATGCTGACATGGATGAAACCCATTCGATACATTTTATTGGTGGCGCCATTGCCAGTACCAAAATCGATTTAGGCCATCCGTTGGGCTATGGTTTGAGTGATGAAAATTTAGCTGTTTTTAAGAGAGGACAGTTTAGTTTTTCTGAACCCAAAGAGCCTTTTGTTTCTTTTGCTCGTTTTAATCAAAATCCGTTGCTCGCCGGATATATGTCTACCGCTAACCAAAGTAATCTGGCCGGACAAACCAGTATGCTAGTACAAGCCCATGGGAAAGGTAAAATTATCGCATTTACCGATGATATGAATTTTAGAGGTTTTTGGTTAGGGACTAGTAGGGTCTTTGTAAATGCGCTGTATTTTGGTGATATTATTCGAGCGGTAGCAAAGACTAAAAAAGAGCCTGAAGAAAATATAAAAAATCAAGCTATCATCAAATTGCCAAAATATGAGTAATGTGAATACCTCTAGAATAATCAATTAAGTCAGATAAAAAAGCAAGTTGGGGAACAATAAATTCCCACTTAAAAAAGGCGCAATAAAATGAAAAAATTAGTATTGTTGTTAACGGTCTTGTTTTCTTTAGTGGTAAATGCAGCCGATAAAACCCGTTTAAAAACGTTAACGCTAAATTATAAGTTGCAAAGTGGTTTTATTGGTCAAGTTTTTGATGAAAAAACAGGCAAATTCTATTTGAAAATCGATAATTTGGACAGTGAATTTATCTATCAATCAAGTTTGCCTCAGGGTTTAGGGTCGAATGATATAGGACTTGATCGCGGTCAGTTAAGCGAGGTTAGATTAGTTGAATTTAATCGAGTCGGCAACAAGCTTCTTCTCGTGCAAAAAAACACTCAATACCGCGCTGTTTCTGAAAACAAACAAGAATCCAAATCAGTACAGCAAGCATTTGCATCTTCCATACTTTGGGCTTTTCCCATTGTGGACTATGGTAAAAATTGGGTACTAATTGATGCCAGCGATTTTATTTTGCAGGATATTCATGGTGTAGTTAGAAAGCTTAAACAACGTAAACAAGGAAATTTTAAACTGGATAAATCACGCTCAGTGATCTTCTTGCCGCGTTCGAAAAGTTTTCCTGACAATACCGAAATCGAAGCCAGCATTACTTTTATCTCTGATAAACCAGGACACTTTGTCCAACAGGCTGCTATTAATCCTTTTGTTATTTCTTTGAGAATGCATCATAGTTTTATTCGATTGCCAAAAACGGGATATAAACCAAGAAAATTTCACCCACAAAGTGGTTTTTGGTCTTTTGATTTTCAGGATTATGCCCAACCCATTAATCAACCGATCACTCAGCGTTTTATCGGCCGTCATCGATTAGAAAAAAAAGATCCACAAGCGGTGATTAGTGAGGCCATTGAGCCTATTATTTATTACCTCGATCCGGGCGCTCCCGAGCCGATTAAGACCGCATTGATGACTGGAGCATCTTGGTGGGATCAGGCCTTCGAGTCAATCGGTTATAAAAATGCTTTTCAGGTGAAAATTTTACCTGATGATGCTGATCCAATGGATGTTCGTTACAATGTCATTCAATGGGTTCACCGCGCGACTCGCGGTTGGTCGTATGGTTTTGGGGTTACCGATCCACGAAATGGCGAAATTATTAAAGGGCATGTTACTTTAGGTTCATTGCGAGTTCGTCAGGATTATCTGATTGCCCAAGGCATGCTTTCTCGATTTGCGTCGGAAGATTTTAATGGGCTAGAACAGGATAATCCGGAACGAGATAGTGAATTGATGAAATTAGCTCTCGCTAGGATCCGTCAGCTAGCCGCTCATGAAGTGGGTCATACCCTCGGGCTTGCCCATAATTTTGCAGCGAGTACTTTTGGCCGTGCATCGGTAATGGATTATCCTCACCCTTTATTTGAGATCAAAAAAGATGAGCAATCCGGAAAAGTTAAAATTGTATCGGATAATGCTTATGCTGAAAATATCGGAATTTGGGATAAAGCAACGATAGCCTATGGTTATCAAGTATTTGCCAACGGACAAGAGCCAACGAGCCTTGCGAAAATATTGGCTGATAGCAAGAAATCATCGATGTTGTTTATATCGGATCCCGACTCGCGCCAGATTAGCTCCGCTCATCCCAGAGCCAGTTTATGGGATAACGGGGAAAATACGATTGATGAATTAGAAAGAGTTTTCAAACTCCGTCAACAGGCCTTGCAAAATTTTGGTGAAGCCAGTTTACAATCGGGGCGACCATATTCTGATCTCCAGGAAATCCTAATGCCGGTTTATTATTTTCATCGATATCAAGCGACTGCTACCGCTAAATGGCTTGGTGGCGTTGAATATGATTATTCGTTAAAAGCAAATTCTACGGCGGCGATTCAGGTTATTCCTGCTGATCCTCAGGAGCAAAAAAGAGCATTGGACAGCCTGCTCAAAACACTTAGCCCGGAATTTTTGTCGATAGACAAAGCACTACAAAACCTCGTCTTTCCAAAGGCTTATGGATACAAAAACAATCGGGAAAATCTGGCTGGTAACAACGGAACTGTTTTTGATCCCGTTGCTTTGTCCGCGGCATCGGTCCAGCATACCTTATCACTCATTTTAGAGCCTCATCGATTAGCTCGCATGGAGCAACAAAATTCGCAAAACAAACAACAATTAAGTATTCGGGAAATCACTGCAAAACTTCACAAGACGTTGGTTGAGCAACGCTATAAAAATCCGTCTCGTTTGATTCATCAAACGGCGCTTGATTTGTTGGTTTCAAATTACCTTAATCTGCTGACCGATGCTGATGTGACGGCGGTAGTAAAGATGGAAATATACGCAGCACTAGAACAGCAAAAACGCTATTTTGGTAAGAACTTAAAAAGGTCAAAATCAAGTTCGGGCTACCTTGCCTTTTATGCTTATCAACTATCTAGGCTAGAGAATATGGTAATCAAAAACTTAAAAAAGGAGCAGCTTTTGAAATTGCCGAAAATGCCTCCAGGCTCTCCGATTTGAACAGGAACTTAGCGTTAATGGATTATTTTAGGATAAATATCAACATTGTGGAAATATTTTTCTAGGACAATACATACAAGGACAATACTTTCCTTATGAATTATAGGTGAACAATGTTATCATTTAGCCTGTTTATTCTTTAATAATATTCGAAATATATACCAATAGATTAGAATATTAACTCCAGCTGGAAATTTCCAGTATTCATTATTCTATCAAAATCACTCAAATCTTATGCCAAAAAAATTTCCTAAGTCCTCTAAGACTTTATCTTCTAAAGATCCTTTTTATCAAAGAGAATCACAGAAATACGCCAATCCGATACCCAGTCGAGAATATATTTTATCTTTTTTGGAAACTGCCGGTGGTCCGCTTAAGTTTAAGGCTATTCAAAATGGCTTATCCTTATTTGAGGATGAGCAGCTGATTGGCCTTGAACGTCGATTAGGGGCCATGGTTAGGGATGGTCAGATCCATTGTGACCGAAAACGAGCTTATGGCGTGATCAATAAACTGGATCTAACCAAAGGGATTATTCTTGGTCACAAAGATGGTTTTGGATTTTTCAGTCCCGAGCAAGGAGGTAAAGACTGGTTTGTCTCGGCTAGAGAAATGCGCCGGGTATTTCCCGGTGAAAAGGTTTTGGTCAGGGAAAAAGGTCAAAATAGAGACGGTAAAAAAGAAGCGGGCGTTGTGGAAGTGCTACAAGGTGAAAACCCGTTACAAATTGTGGGACGTTTTCATATCGAAAATGGCTTTACTTTTGTCACACCAGAAGACCCACGAATTTCTCAAGACATTCTTATTCCCCCGGATGATCCGATGAATGTCAAAAAAGACCAAGTAGTGGTTATTCAACTCACAATCCGACCCACTTACAAATCGCAGGCGGTAGGGCGAGTGGTTGAGGTTTTGGGTGACTATTTGGCCCCGGGAATGGAAATTGAAATTGCCATTGCCCAATATGGGATCCGCAATAGCTGGAATGATGAAATCCATGACCAATTAAAAAAGTTGCCCACAGAGGTTCAGAGATCTGAAATCGAAGGACGTACAGATCTTCGTCATCTACCTTTGATGACTATTGACGGCGAAGATGCCAGAGATTTTGATGATGCTGTTTATTGTAAGCCAAAAGCGTTAGGTGGTTGGAAATTATACGTTGCTATTGCTGACGTGAGCCACTACGTGAAACCGGATAGCGCCTTGGATTTAGAGGCGATTAAACGGGGCAATTCGGTGTATTTTCCTAATTCTGTGGTGCCAATGTTGCCCGAGCAAGTATCCAATGGATTTTGCTCTTTAAAACCAAAAGTTGATCGATTGTGTATGGTTTGTGAAATTAATATTGCTCGTGATGGTAAACCAGGCAGAAGCAAATTTTATCCGGCTGTGATGCACTCTCAAGCAAGAATGACCTATAACAAAGTTTGGTCAATACTAGAGGGTGATGAAGCACTTTGCAGTCAATATAAAGAATTAGTCAATCCCATTAAACAATTGCATAAGCTTTATCAAGCCAGAATAAAACGCAAGAAAAAACGCGGTGCGATCGAGTTTGAAACCGTTGAAACACAGATTAAATTTAACGATAATAAAAAAATCGATAAAATTATTCCAGTCGTACGAAATGACGCCCACAAGCTGATTGAAGAATGTATGATTTGTGCCAATGTCGCAGCAGCCCAGTTTTTTATCAGAAAAAAATTGCCGGGATTATTCCGGGTTCATCTTGGGCCCAAAGAGAAAAAACTGGAAGTGCTACGGTCTTATTTAGCCGAGCTAGGACTATTTATCACTGGCGGTAGCGAGCCGGATCCGGATATTTTCCGTAAGTTTTTAGATAGTATTAAGGACCGCCCAGACGCTGAAAATATTCAAATCATGTTATTGCGATCGATGAGTCAGGCTGAATATTCTCCTCATAATGAAGGTCATTTTGGTTTGGCATTTGATGCCTATACTCATTTTACTTCACCGATCCGCCGATATCCTGATCTTATCGTTCATCGGATCATTAAAGCGCAAGTGATGGATAAAAAATGGCAATCGAAACAAGAAAAGGAACAAGTCAAAAAGCTTTATACGGTTGATAAATTATCTTCTATTGGTCAGGCTAACTCGATTACCGAACGTAACGCGGATCTGGCGACTCGCGATGTCATGGATTGGCTTAAATGCGAGTATATGCAATCGCATATTGGCAATACCTATTCTGGAGAAGTGAGTAGCATTACTAATTTTGGTTTATTTGTCAGGCTTAATGAAGTCTATGTTGAAGGATTAATCCATGTGACTGAGCTTGGTGACGATTATTATCATTATGATCACGCTAAACAACGAATGTTAGGTGAGCGAACGGGACAAAGTTTTAGTATTGGTGATGAGTTGGATATTCAGGTGGCCAATGTTGATATCGATTTGAGACGGATCGATTTTAGTTTAAGGGAGCCATCACAAAAGACGACCAAAGGGAAAAAGAGAAAAATCAGTGAAAGAGAAAAACTCTATTCAAATGCAAAAAGAAAAACAAGAGATGCAAATGGATCAGAAAAAGAAAAATCCAACAGAAGAAATTTTTCATCAAAAAAAACAAAAATATCAGGCGAGCGAAAAAAAACTCCCAAAGGTAAAGTCATCTCCAAAAGCAGTAAGGTCAATCAAAGTAGCGGGAGAAAAAAAAGTAGAAGAGCTAAAAAATCATGAGTCATACTGACAACGTTTTTGGAATTCATGCCGTAGAAAGTGTACTCGATAGAAATCCTCAAAATGTGATCCAATTATTTTTACTTAAAAAGCGCAATGATAAAGCGCTTACAAATATAGAAATGCTGGCGAAAAAATCCGGTATAAAATACCAAAGTATGGATCGAAAAAAAATGGATGAACGTGTCCGCGGTAACCATCAAGGCGTGATTGCCGAGGTAAAAATAACGGACGCGTTGCTTAATGAAGTGCAACTATTAGAATTAGCCGAAACAAAAAAAAACCTGTTTTTGTTGGTGTTAGATGGAGTGACCGATCCGCATAATTTAGGCGCTTGTATTCGCACTGCAGATGCCGCCGGTGTTGATGCTATTGTATTGCCTAAAGATCGTTCTGCATCGATGAATTCGACAGTGCGAAAGGTTGCCTGCGGTGCGGCTGAAAATGTACCCTTAGTCAAAGTGACTAATCTGTCTAGGTTTCTAAAACAACTAAAAAACGAATTCGTTTGGATTGTTGGCACTGCCGGTGAAGCGGAAAAACATATTTACCAAACCCAATTACCCCCTAAACTGGCCATCGTGATGGGAGCTGAAGGCACAGGAATGCGGCGACTTACTCGGGAAAATTGTGATGAATTGATCAAGATACCTATGAATGGTAGTGTATCCAGTTTGAATGTTTCGGTGGCGACGGGGGTTTGTTTGTTTGAGTATGTGAGGCAGATGCAAAAATGAGAGGGAAGCTAGGTAAATCCGTAAGTACCTATTATCCTATCATAGGATTATTAAAAAATTGATGCAGAAGAGTTTGTAAAAAAATCATTAAAAAGCAACATGGATCCGACCATTTCTGGTTGCAATCGGACATTTTTATTTATTTTGCGCAATACCCACATCAAGCCGCTCAAACCAGTTTAAAAATTTTTCGACCATTTCATCTTTAAATAGACCACCATGTTGAGGTGCCATAATTTCAATATCAAGTTTTCGGACGCTTGTAATCCAATCATCTTTGGCTTTGTTTGAAGGCATCCACCGGCGATGGAAAAATTCCATTTTTGGAATGTGCGCTTCGAAATCTTCCACAAAAAATGGGGCATCATCTTTATCCAGAGCCGCACCAACATCACCACTCATTAATATTTTGGCTTCTTTGTCATAAACATTAAAATTACCGGAAGAATGTAAGTAGTGAGCTGGAATAAATGATAACTTAGTATTGCCGAGTTGAAAATCGATACCTTCGTCAGGTATTCCTTCAAATTGAATATTACTCATACCAAAGTGAGCAAGAAATGACTCCCAGATATAAGGTGAAAATAATTTGGCTTTAGGTAAACATTGATCCCATAACCCGAGAGAAGAAATAATATCGGGATCTTGATGAGATGCAAACAATGCTATAATTTCATCCAATGTGGTATATCTTAAAACGGATGTTAGCATTTGGGAAAAAAGTTCAATGCCTCCTGGATCTAAAATAATACTTTGACCATTATTCATGATCATATATTGATTGGTATCAATAATTTTTTCATCTCTATCAGGATCTCTTCCGAAGCATAGCCATTGATGATTTCCTTTTTGATAAAGGGAGATTGCTTTCATGTTGATTCCTTTTTAATAGTTAACATTGTTCTAGTTGCAGCCGGTTAAATCGGTAACTACAACTGATTATTGCCTAGTACAAAATTTAGTATTGTAAGTGGGCCAAGTGTCTGCGAGCTGTTTCTAGGTGAGTATTGATTCGACTACCTGCACTAGAGACCTTGTCGGCGACAGAATTGAGTGAGTCTTGAAAATCCTCGCTAGCTCTAGACGCTTCTACCCGCGAGACAACGGATACGACCTGGGTTGCTCGTAATTGCATTTTTGTTTCATCAAGTCTTTCTATTAACTCTCGTAAGCTCGATGAAATTTTTCTTTCAAGTTGTTTACGGCTGGTGTCAACCTTTTCAAAAATAGGTTTTATTTCATTTTCATGTAATTCTTTAGGCTGATATTCAACTTTGCTTAACCGAAATAAAAAACCACCGGTACGAAAGAGGCTCGCCGCTATCTTGGTCTGAGATATTGCGATTGTATTGACACTCCTAGCCGCTTCAATGGTTAATTTAGATAAGCCTTCAATAAAACGAGTTATTTCGTTAAAACCTGCGGCGGTTGAGCCTGCTCTAACCGCCAAGGCTCGTGCATTCTTAGAGGTAATTGACAGTTCCTCGGCGATCGACTGAGCTTTGAATAATTCCGATGCTACATGGGCAACCGAAATAAATGTATCCGCGGCATTATTTTCCTGACTCATCCTAGAACCTACTAGAGGGCTGTGATCCAGAATTATCCAAGATCATCATTACTGTTATTAATCAATAGGCAAAATTTGACTAAAAATCCAGTTTTATACAGAATAAAACGAATTTATCTAAAAAATAGCATATGTATAAATCCTAGAAATCACATTCCGCACCCAATAATAAGTTCGGTACAATATCGAAAGTGTTTGATCTTAGGGGTGATGATGTTCATAAAGGCTCTGGTAAGAGAGCTTAATTTTGTCATGGGAACGGGGAGACTGCTGCCCCGTCATTGGGATCATTATTGCAAGAATATCATCAATATTTCAATTTGACGGTGCAATGCTTGTGCTTTGTTATTTTAACTAAAATAATCAGTTAGATCCGTGGAAAGAGTTAAGAACTCTAAATTGGGGATTGGGGCTAGATTATTCCCAGAAAAGGATTAAGCCCTTTGACCTTTCTTGTTGAAATGACATTAAGTTCCGAAGATAACTGATTGATATTATATTTTTAGAGCTATTCTTGAAAATGGCAAAAAGGTTGAAAAAACGATCAAACAATGCGACGACTGCCGGAGATGAGATGATTTTTGTTAATAGAAGTGATTGATTTTTTAAGCGGAAATTGATTATATTTTTCTTTCAAATAAAAAAGCTATCAAACGGATAACGATCAAACTGTTTGATAGAATCAACGGTTAAGATGCTAGAGAATCGAGTAGATATTACTCTAATAAATTAAATATCCAATGCGCTATAAAAAGCCATTAAAAAGTTACAGTAAAGAATAAAGCATCTGACCAAAACTCCCCTCCCCAGAGTTGCTTTTTCACCTGAGGGCACTTCTTAAATATCTCTCTCGCTGTTAAGCTCTTTATCATTCTAACCAACTTAGTCACGCTATAAGTTGGAACTGATTG
>Ga0256845_1001024_pt1 | contig 23802 bp, 23 predicted proteins | sample RiftiametaG_FD_189101 | JGI IMG/M metagenome (GOLD analysis project Ga0256845, IMG submission 189101) | Tube worm associated microbial communities from hydrothermal vent at the East Pacific Rise, Pacific Ocean - Riftia | ecosystem: Host-associated > Annelida > Integument > Unclassified ... | reverse complement strand
TCGACTCTTAAGTGAGACATCGTAAGACCTGTTTTTTCAGGCTAGTGTTGTTTGAGCTTAGAATCCCCTGCCTTTAGGCATGGGGAGTATGTCAAATATTGGCATGTTTTTCCCTAAAGTGGATAAAAAGAATCGGTAAAATCATGAGAATAATGTATTGTGGGATGTTGGAGTAGGTGAAAGGTATGAAAGGACTGGGTAATTTTGTCTAAAGTGTAGTACTATAAGGTATTTTTTCACTCAATATTTTACACTTTTTATCTTTTAATATAGAGCCATTTACCACTAAGCAAAATTGGATATAATTCACCCAATAGAAAAAATCCAAGGGTAGCTCATGAGTGAAAATATGTATAATCTAAATATAGAGAGAGCTGTTCTGTCTGCTATTATTTTTGACCCTCAAATATTTGAAGAGATAGCTTCAAAGTTGGTATCTTATGATTTTTATCTCCCTTTTCATCAGCATCTTTTTGTAGCTATGGAGGAGCTTTCTAGGGAGGATAAGCCAATTGATGAGGAGTTTCTCAAAACAAAACTACATAAGAGCAAAAATTATGATGAGGTTGCTCTACTTGATATATTGGCATCAAATCCTATCTCCAACACAGATGCCTATCTTGATGAGATAAAATCTCGTTCTTCCAAAAGAGCTTTGGCTACTCTAGCTACTACTATCAAAAAGGTAACTATAGAGGATGATTTACCTGTTGATGAGGTTATGAATCTCGTAGAGAAAAAGCTCTATGAGATTACCCAAAACTCTACAAGTGAGGATTTTAGAGAAGCTAAAGAGATTACCCTCTCAATGCTTGAAGAGATGAATAGGCTCAAAGCTCTAGGAAACTCTAAGTTGCTAGGAACCGATACTGGATTTAGGAATTTGAATGATAGGACTAGTGGATTTGGTAAGGGGGATTTGATAATTATTGCGGCTCGTCCAGCGATGGGAAAAACTTCTCTAGTTCTAAATATGACTCAAAAAGCTATAGAGAGAGGTGAGGGAGTAGCTTTTTTCTCGCTAGAGATGCCCGCAGAGCAACTAATGCTTAGGCTATTATCTACAGAAACCTCTATCCCTCTACAGAAGCTAAGAGTTGGAGATTTAGGTGATGAGGAGTGGAGTAGACTTAGTAGTGCTACTGATAGGATGGCTACTAGGAAACTTTTTGTAGATGATGGTGGATATGCTACTATCCATCAAGTTAGAAGTAAGCTTAGAAAATTAAAAGGAAGACACCCTGAAATCTCTATGGCTATTATCGACTATCTACAGCTAATGAGTGGAGATAATAGAGAGGGGCGACAACAGGTTATCTCTGAAATCTCTAGGGGGTTAAAGCAACTAGCTAGAGAGTTGCAGATTCCTATTGTTGCTCTTTCACAGCTAAATCGTGGGGTGGAGAGTAGGGATAATAAAAGACCTATGCTTAGTGACTTAAGAGAGAGTGGATGTTTGTTTGGTGATTCGATTATTGTTGATGCCCAAAGTGGTAAAAATTATAAAATAGAGGAGTTAGCCAATAATAAATCTCTACTTCCAATTGAAACAAAGGCTATGGCTAAAGATTTAAAAATTAGAAGCTTTAGTATTACTAATGCTTTTTTTTCAGGAGAAAAAGTTACATATAAACTTATAACAAAATCGGGTAGGACTATTAGAGCAACAGCTAATCATAAGTTTTATCGGGTTGATGGGTGGAGTAGGCTTGATAATTTGGAAGTATGTGATAAAATTGCTACTCCTAATAAATTAGATATATATTGGGACAAAATAGTATCTATAGAGAAATACAAAAAAGAGAAAACCTATGATTTAACAGTAGATAGTGTACATAATTTTGTAGCAAATGATATTATAGTACATAACTCTATCGAACAGGACGCAGATATAGTAATGTTCGTATATCGTGATGATGTCTATCGTGAAGCGGCTGAAAAAGAGAAAGAGATGAAAGCAAAGGCAGCAGGAACAGAGTATGAGAATAAGTTTAAAAATAAGCCCGAAGAGGAGACAGAGCTGATTATTGGCAAACAGAGAAATGGACCTACTGGTACTGTTAAGTTGATATTTCAAAAAAGGTTTACTCGTTTTGTGGATGCTCAATTGGGAGATGATGGTTCATTTGAGGTGGTATATGAGGGTGGAAATATAGATACTACTACTCAAGCACATATTAGTAGTGATGGTGTGGATATGCCTCATATAACCTAATATTTAATTATGCTTGAAAAACCAAAGTTATTTTTAACTGCTAGGGAGTTTTGGATAACGGTTATTTTATTTTTGGTTATTTTATCTATTCGACTCTCTTTTATCTACTCCCAATATCAGATATTTATAGCTAAACCATTCTATTTTACCTATGTTGATGTACTTCAACAGTATACAAAAGAGAAAAAAGGCAAGAGATACACAGTACTTAGAGTCCATTCTAATGAGTTGGATTTGGATTTTTTTACGAGAACTTATAGAGAAGATAATCTATTGAATAAGAGGATTAGACTTAAACTCCTTCCTCGTAGAGATATGAGTTTTGTTGAGTATCTTAGGACATCATTTATCCCCTCTAGGCTCAACAGAGTTTTGGAGAAGCCATATGGTTTAAAATCAACTCTTTTGGAGGCTATAGAGTCTCAACATAGCGAACCTATAATAGCCTCTTTTTACCAAGCCATCTTTTTTGCTACTCCTATACAGAAGAATTTACGAAAAGAGGTCTCTAAATTAGGGATTAGCCATCTTATCGCTTTGAGTGGTCTGCATTTGGCGATACTTTGGGGGGTTCTATTTTATCTACTTAGACCTCTTTATCGTATCTTTCAGCAACGCTATTTTCCCTATCGTTTTGATTTGATAGATATTGGTTTTATAGTTTTAGTAATCTTGGGTTCGTTTGTTTGGTTTGTTGATGCTCCTGCCTCTCTTTTGCGTTCTTATAGTATGATGGCTGTGGGGTGGGCTGTTTTAATATTGGGGGTTGAGTTGCTATCTTTTACTCTTCTCTCTACTATAGTTATGTTACTGATTTTACTCTTTCCCAAGATGCTGTTATCCTTGGCTTTTTGGTTCTCTGTATTGGGTGTTTTTTATATATTTCTGATAATCAAGAGATTCTCTGAGGTCAATAGAGTAATTCTGACACTAATATTATATCTAGGGATATTTGTTCTTATGTTGCCTATTGTACATGTAGTGTTTCCTCTGACTAGCACTTTACAGCTCTACTCTCCTCTATTATCTGCTAGTTTTACTCTCTTCTATCCTGTTAGTATTTTTTTGCATCTAATTGGAGTGGGGGGGGTGTTTGATGGGTGGCTACTAGAGCTTCTTATATTAGATGGTGATATAGTAAACAGAAAGCTTGATATAGTTTTTGGGGTAGGGTATCTACTTCTGTCTATAGGTGCTGTATATTCTAAGAGACTCTTCTATCTACTGTTTTTAATAGCTTTTTGTTTTATGGGGTGGATTTTTTTGCTATAATAAGCTAATTTTTTAACAAAGGACTATTATCGAAAATTTTAAACAGTATCCCATCACTTATGGTCTTATCGCTATCAATCTTTTTGTATTTTTTCTTCCTATGTTGTTTGGGGTAAATGTAATGGATATGGATTCGGAGTATCTATGGAGTATAGGTGCTTCATTTGGTCCCTCTATTATATTAGATGGTGAGGTTTGGAGACTGTTTTCTGCTATGTTTCTGCATGGTGGAGTAGAGCATGTGCTTATGAATATGTTATCTCTGTTCCTTGTTGGTCGCTCTGTAGAGATGATATTCTCCAAAGCTTCATATCTCTCTATCTATTTTATATCAGGTCTCATAGGCTCTCTCACCTCTATCTATTTTCATCCAATAACAGTAGGTATCGGGGCTAGTGGGGCTATATTTGGTATATTTGGGGCAGTGGTTGGGTTTGCTTTGGTTCATCGTCATAGAATGCAGAGTGAGTTTCGGAGTTTTATCAAGAGTGTGGGGATTATTTTGATTCTAAATCTTGGAATTGGTTTGGCTTTTCCAAATGTAGATATGAGTGCACATATTGGTGGTATGATAGTAGGGATAATTGGAGGGGCTGTAGTGGCTAAGTATCCTAGGGGTTTGTTGTTATATATCTTTATGGCATCTATAGTTATAGCTCTAATGTATAGCTATTTAGTGAGCTATATTCCTGCACAACTACCGTCTCTAAATGGAGCTTTGTATTAAGAGACTACCACCAATAAAGAGGTGGTAGTAGTTCTCTATCGCTCTTGAAGTCTTCGAAGACCTTCACAAGGTTCAGTTTCAGCTATTGGCAAGTCCTCTCCATTATATGGACAGAGTTCTGCTACATCTGCACAGTCTGGACATTTTTTGATGTTTGGTTTATAACAGTTCACATGTCGTTGCTGTTTTTGAACAACTGGTTTGTAAACTTTCATTGGTCTAATATCCCCACCTGCAAATAGTGTTGCACCTGCAACAATAAAACTTAATAACAATTTCATTCTATTCCTTTATTTTAAAGTATGAGATTCTATCATTATTTACATCAATAAAAAATATTATTATATAAGTAATTTAAAAATTAAATATTACATTAAAAATTAAAATGTGATATAATATTGAATTTTTTATAGGAGATTATATGTGTAGATGCAAGATTTGTCATACTAAAACAAGAGCAATTATAGATGATAAAAAAGAGCTTACTTACTATCGTTGTCTATCTTGTGGTTTTATATATTTGGATGATAAATATATGGTAGATAGTCAAAGAGAGAAGGCACAATATGAGAATCATCAAAATAGTTTTGACTCTTTGGGTTATGTAAAGATGTTCGAAGATTTTATAGATAAGGCTATTACCCCATATGAGGAGAGTATAGAGAGTGCTTTGGAGTTTGGATGTGGTACGGGGCCTGTATTGGCAGAGTTATTGAGTAGAAGAGGGATGAGTGTGGATAAGTATGATATATATTTCTATCCCCAAAAAGTATATGAGGGGAAGTGCTATGATTTGATTACCTCTACAGAGGTTTTTGAGCATCTACAAAATCCTATGGAGATATTAGAACTCTTGACAAACCACACTAATGAGGGAGGATATATCATATTGATGACAAAGTTCCCACCAAATGATGACAGAGAGTTTGTGAATTGGTGGTATAGACGAGATGTTACCCATATTAGTTTCTTTACCCCAAAAAGTTTTGAGGTAATGGCTAAAAAGGTTGGTTTAGAGGTTATTGGAACTATAGATGAGAATATTGTAGTCTTTAGGAGGAGTTATTTATAGTTTTTCATAGCCTGTTGAGCCTCTCTAAGTTGTGTCTTTCTCTTCATAGCTTCTCGTTTGTCATGAAGCTGTTTACCTTTGGCTATAGCGATACTAACCTTTGCTAGGTTTCTTTCATTAAAATAGAGCATAAGAGGAACAATAGTATTTCCATCCTTGTTTACTTTTTCAAAGAGTTTATTTAGCTCTTTTTTGTGTAGGAGTAGTTTTCTAGGGCTTCTAGTATCTCGTGCATAGCTTCTGTTGGTTGTCTCTAGGTGTGCTATATGAGCGTTCATTAGATGGAGTTCACCTTTGATAAAACGACAAAAGGCATCTGCTAGATTGGCTCTCTTGGCTCGGAGGGCTTTTACCTCTGCACCTTGTAGAACTATCCCTGCTTCAAATTTTTCTAGTATCTCATAGTCATGGTAGGCTTTTTTATTTTTTGCTATTATATTTATTGACATAGTTTATTCTCTTTTAGTATTAATTCATCCTCATTCCATCCTCTCTGAGGTGGAACGAGAAGTGATGTTATTTTTTAGAATTATATCCAAAATTATTTGATTCTAAAAAAAGTACTCCCACTCCCCGAAAAATACCACCCTTTTGGTGCAACCTCTTTGAGTTTGGGATAGGCAATCAACGAAGCCCTATACAAATCATTAGCCTCAATAGCATCTACTTGTGATAAAACCTCTCTAGTAGATAGCTTCTCCCAACCCTCAAAAGAGTCTAAATCTATATCTTTTAATAGCTGTTGCTTAAATGTCTTGTAGACTAGAGGAGTATCACAATGAATATTAGGAGTATAAAGCTCTATCTCAAATGGTTCATCCTCAAATGGCTCTACAATCTCTCCAAATCCTGATACATTAGCTGAATTATAGTTATATATAAAAAATGGAATATCAGCTCCCACTTTTGAACCTATTTTTGCCAAATTTGGAGTAGTGATTCTAAGCTCACATACTCTGTTAAATAGACGCATAAATGCCGCAGCATCAGAGCTTCCTCCACCTAGACCTGCACCTGATGGGATATTTTTCTCTACTACTACTTTATGATTTTTGAAAAAGTCTGTATCTAGTTGGATAGCTTTGTAGGCTTTGTATATGGTATTTTGCTCTATTGGAACATCTCCACAACCCTCTATTGTAAAAGAGGTACATTTTTGAGGGATAAAGCTAATAGTATCATATAGATGAGGAACTTTTATAAATCTTGATAATAGGGTATGGTAGCCGTTTTGATGTCTTGTGATTTTTAGGAATGTATTTATTTTGGCATGGGCTTTTATGGTCATTATCTCTCCATTTGATATTTCATTTTTTGAATTTCTCTATACGATTTAGCTTATATCTCACCTCTTTGTCTCTTATCTCAATAATAGAAAAAAAGTTCTCAGTCTCTACCCAATAGACCCCACTCTCTTTGGTCTCAAAGTACTCTATAGAGAGTTTTTTTCCAAGCTCCATATACTCATCATCTCCTATGTATCTATTTTTAGGGATTTTTAGATAGTGTAGGGGATTGAGAGCCTTTTCATCTTCAAAAGAGAATTTGCCCTCATAGTCTCGTCGAAGGCTAGAGAGAGTAGCATCTACACCGAGCTTATCAGCTATAATAGCACCCAATGAACGAATATAAGTACCCTCTGAAACCATTGCCTCAAAGTGTATGAATGGGTGGTTGTATCTAATGAGATGTATATCATATATAGTAGAGGTTATTTTTTTTAGTTTAACCTCATCTCCTGCTCTTGCTAACTCATAGGCTCGTCTACCATTTACTTTTTTAGCAGAGTATTTGGGGGGATAGTAGGTTAGTTGACCTCTTAGAGACTCCAAGGCTTGATATACCTCATTGATAGTAAACTCTTTTGTCTCTTTGATAGAGTCTACATTTTCTATATCTAAGCTTGGGGAGTTTGCTCCTAGCCATAGAGTAGCAGTGTAGGCTTTTGGTGCTTTTTTTAGGTACTGAAATAGCTTTGGATATTGACCAATGGCTACTATCAAACAACCTGTGGCAAATGGGTCGAGAGTCCCTGAAAATCCTACTTTTTTAGTATTGTATCTTCTCTTAATATAATTCATATAGCTGTTAGAGGAGCGAGACATAGGTTTATTAACTACAAAAAGTCTATTGTTCATCTTTTTTTGCTTCATGAAACTTAGACTGCTTGAACAAAAGAGCTAAGTATCTCTTTTTTATTGCCACCAAAGTTTATTTTTAGTTTATATAGTTTTTTACCTGATTTGTTTGTGCTTTGGACTCGTCCTACACCAAATATTTTATGCCTAACTAAGTCACCCTTTTTAAACTCTGATTTTTTAGTTATCTTTAGGCTCTCTCCTTGTATTAATCCTGCTTCACCTAGAAAACGACTCTTCTCTATCCTTTTTCTTTGACCCTTATAGAATCTACTATCTGCATAGCATAGAGTTAGGTCAGATTTGGCTCTAGTTATCGCTACATATCCTAGTCTTCTCTCCTCTTCCATATTGCATCCATCTCCAAGAAGAGGGAAAAACTCCTCCTCTAGTCCTATAACAAATAGATGTTCAAACTCTAGTCCTTTTGAGGCGTGTATACTCATTATAGTTATCGCTTTATCATCTACTTGGTCTTGTTCACTCTGTAGAGAGATTTCATTTAGAAAGTTATCTAGTGTTTGATTGGGTTTTTTGAGTATGGATTCTCTAAAATATCCATAGAACTCATCAATATTTTGGATTCTATCAGCTCCATCTACCAAGGAGGCATAGTGTTTTTTAAGTTTGATAATATCCTCAAATTGTGTTACAAAATTATGTAGAGAGTTCTCTTCCTCTTCCCTAAGGGTATGAATATCTTTGGCTAGACTCTTGAGTGAAGAGGCTGCCTTTTTACTTATAATCTGAGCTAACTCTCTAGTCTCTTTTGAGTCTATAAATGCAAAAAGTGAAGACTCCTTTTTGAATGCCGCTTTTTTTAGTTTGTTTATAGAGACCTTACCTATACCTCTTTTGGGTCTATTGACAATTCTCTCTAGTGAGAAGTCATCATGAGGATTTGCAAAGACTCTAAAGTAGGAGATAATATCTTTTATCTCTGCTCTATCGTAGAAACGCATACCTCCTAGAAGTTTAAATCCTAACCCCTCTTTTGTAAAACCCTCCTCAAGAGAGCGAGAGAGAGCGTTGATTCTATATAGTACAGCAATCTCCTTAGATGAGACTCCTGATGATAGTAGTTTTTTTATCTCCTGTGCTATATATCTGGATTCCAAATTCTCATTTAGTGTATGTAGGAGTTTTATATCTCTACCTTCTCCTTTATGAGAAGTTAGTTTTTTCCCTATTCTTTGGTTATTATGCTCTATCAGCTCATTTGCTGCATTTAGGATAGGAGAGGTGGAGCGATAGTTGGTCTCTAGTTTGACAATTTTTGTATTTTTGAAGTAGCTAGAGAACTCTAGTATATTTCTAATATTAGCTCCACGCCAACCATATATACTCTGGTCATCATCTCCTACTACACAGAGATTATTATGTTCTGATGCTAGGAGTTCAAGTAGTTTGAATTGGAGTTCATTTGTATCTTGGTACTCATCAACCATAATATACTTATAGCGATTGCTTGTCTGTTTTCGTAGTTTATCATCCCGTTTTAGTATTTGATAGGTCAACATAAGCAGGTCATCAAAATCAACGAGATTATTCTCTACTATCTCCTCTTGGTAATCTCTGTATATGGTAGCAATTTTTTTATAGTCAGGTAGTTCAGCTTTCTCTACAACCTCTTGGGCTGTTAGTAGTGTATTTTTGTATTTTGAAATCTCAGAATTTATAAAAGATAGATTTAAATCTATCTCTCTCTCCTTGGCTATTCTCTTTATTATTTTTTTCTTGTCATCTGAGTCTATAATCACAAAGTTATTGGCTCGTCCAAGCTTCTCTATATGAAATTTCAAAAAAAGTAGTCCAAATTTATGAAAAGTACATAGGAGTGGCATAGATGATGTTTTATGTTTTATTAGAGCATTGGCTCTCTCTCTCATCTCTCTGGCAGCTTTGTTTGTAAAAGTGAGAGTTAGGGTATTTTGTGGGTCTATACCAACTTCACTTATAAGGTAGGCTAATCTAGTTGTTAGTGTTTTTGTCTTTCCACTACCTGCTCCTGCGAGGATAAGAAGTGAACCGTCAATATGAACGACAGCTTCTCTCTGTGCTGAATTTAGGTTGTTTAATACTTCTTCCATAAGTTTTTCTGTTCTTTCCCATTTTTCTATATTATACCAACTTTATCATTAATTTTATATTTTTAAAAATATTTGTCAAACTTATAAAGAATTTTAATTATAATCTGTTATAATGATTCTAATTAAGTTCATAAGGGTATAAGTATGTTAAAAGATTTTGTAAAAATGGATACATTTCTGACTGTAGCAAGAGAAAGGAGTTTCTCTAAAGCGTCAGCAAAGCTCGGGATTTCCCAACCTGCTGTAACACAGCAGATTAAATATATAGAGAATTATTTGGAAGCTAAAATTATAGATAGGAAAAAAAATGGTATAAGATTAACTCAAGAGGGTGAGGAGTTTTACTCTGTTGTAACAAGATTAGAAAAAGCTATAAATAGTCTTGAAAAGGATGTCCTTAAGATTATAAATAAAAAGATGACATTTAGACTTGGAGCCTCTTTTACTATTGGTTCTTATGTAATTCCTGGGGAGTGTCTTAATACTCTAGCAGAAAATATTGGTAATGATGTAAATTTGAGTATAGATTCATCTGATAAGATTATTGCAGGTATTAAAGACAAAAAACTTGATGTAGGTGCAATAGAAGTTCCTATATTTGATGATAGTTTAATTTATAGAGAGTGGTTTGATGATGAGTTGGTTATTGTCTCTAATACACAATTACCTAAGTTTTTAAGAACAGAAGAGTTATATAATTTTAGGTGGATTTGTCGTGAAGAGGGGTCTCATACTAGAAAATTGATAAGTGAAGTTTTTGAAGAACTTGGCGTGTCGTGTAATACTTTTAATGTTCTATCCGAAGTTAGTAATACGACAGCATCATTACAGAGTGTAAAAAGAGCCAAAGCTGATAGAAATCAACCTACTGTAACAGTACTATCAAAACATGCAATCTCCGATGAGGTTCACAAAGGTGAGCTATATGAGTCTAGGATGTATGGATATACTATGAGTAGAAAGTTTTATATTGTATATCTAAAAGAGAATAAAAACAACGCATTTGTTGATAATGTTGTTAACTATATTCTCTCTGGAAACTGTTAATTATCTTCTCTTTTTTAGAAGTTTAGCATTTTCAGGATTATTGAGTAATGCACTCATGGAGTCAATCTCCTCTCTCTCCTCCTCTTCAATTGGTGAAGCTATATTGATGAGGATAGGATACTCTCCTACAAAAATCTGTTTGATTGCCAATAGTGGTATATATACCAGAGAGCCAAAGTTATCTGAACCAAATCCAGCTTCAAACTGTAGGCTGTTTCCATCAATTGTAGCACTATCTAGTGAGTAGTTTGCTAACATAAAAAGAGTTACAGGAGGTAGTGTCTCATATATCTCTTTTGGTAGCATAGGTTCAAACTCAACATATGAAATATCACAAGCTACTCCAAACTCCTGATTCTCATCAAATAAAAATCCAATAGTACTTGAAATATGCTCTTGCATAATGTTTTGAAATGGTTTTTTTTGTAAATTCTCTAAAGGCATAATTTCTCTTTTTCACTTTGTATAATTATATTTTTCTGAATTTGGAATCCTATCATAGCATTCATTAAAGCAAAGTGTGAAAAATCACTTAACTTCTCTTGTTTAATATCTTTTTCTACTAATCGATTATTATTTAGTAGATTTTCTCTCATTGTCCCTTTTAGTAGAGGTTTTTGGGGAGTTATCCAATACTCTCCATTATAAAAAGCTATGTTTGCTATGCTTGTATCTGTTAGCAATCCATTTTTTTCTATAATTATCTCACTATAGGGTAGTGCTTCTGCTCTTAGCCTCTCTATCTCAACTCTATTAAGGAACTTATATTGATAATCTATATTACTTTTTACTATTTTAAATGTTTTAGGTTTTTTTATCTGATATGGTATATACTCTATATATTCTATATTTTTGCTATATACTACTCGACAGCGAAAAGTCCCTATATCTCTTGGAGGCTCTATGTAGTCTTGTAGATTTATAGGGTTCTGCATACCAAAAAGCTCTCTTCTAGTTCTATTGAAGCGTAGGTTATGCCACTCTATATGCAGGATTTGACTATTCTCTATCTTTATAGTCTCTATTAACTCATTACTACTCATTATCTATTCATCAACAAAAAGTTCCGTAGACATATATCGCCCTGCTGTATCGCATAGAACAGTTACAATAGTTTTCCTTCTATTCTCCTCTCTTGATGCTACTTCAAATGCGGCTGCAACATTAGCACCTGATGAGATACCTACTAGTAGTCCCTCCTCTTTGGCAACTCTTCGTGCCATATCAAATGCACTCTCATCATCTATCTTTATAATCTCATCTATAATATCGGTATTTAGAACTGTAGGGATAAATCCTGCTCCAACACCTTGAATCTTGTGAGAACCCATCTCTTCTCCTGATAGAACAGCTGAGTTGGTTGGCTCTACAGCAATAGTTTTTAGAGTTGGTATATGCTCTTTGAGAGTTTCAGATGTTCCCATTATTGTTCCACCTGTACCTACTGCTGATACAAAATAGTCTAAATCTCCATCTGTATCTTTTAGAATCTCAATAGCAGTTGTTTTTCTATGTATAATTGGATTGTCTGGATTTTGAAACTGTTGTAGTACCAATCCACCAAGTTTTGTAGCTAAATCCTCTGCTATATGGATAGCTCCAGGCATTCCTTCTGATGCAGGAGTCAATACTATCTCTGCACCTAGATGCTTTAGAAGTTTTCTCCTCTCTATACTCATAGACTCTGGCATGGTCAGAATAAGTTTGATTCCTTTGGATGCACACACAGCGGCTAATCCAACACCTGTATTTCCTGATGTAGGTTCAATAATAGTAGAATCTAGGGTTATTCTTCCTGATTCCAAAGCAGAGTTTATCATATTTAGAGCTATTCTATCTTTGACTGATGCTGTTGGATTCATAAACTCACATTTTGCTAAAATAGTTGCTCCTGTTAATTTCGAGAGTTTTCTTAGTTTGACTAGAGGAGTGTTTCCTATCAACTCTTCTATGCTATTTGCTATCACTGTATTTCCTTTTTTTCGTAGGTGTGACTATGTCACACACTATGTTTATATTTAAATTGCATGGCAATTATAAGTTTTTATTTAATTCAATATATATTTTATCGTGTGATATGGTTTTAGACTATGCTGTACTCCAACTCTTCACCTGCATACATAGGAACAACTGTACCATATTTTTCAGGAACGATAAAACCTTTTTTTTCTAATTTAATAGTTTTTTGGGGAATCTGAATATTTTTGTAAATCTTTTGGGCATTATCTGATACAAATGCCTGTAGTTTCTCTATTGTAGAGTTCTCTATAAATAGTTTTGTTAAAACTTGTAATGCTATAGGTGCTGTAAAGACTCCTGCGGCACAACCACAAGACTCTTTTGCATTTTGAGGATGTGGTGCAGAATCAGAGCCAAACATCACTTTTGGATGTCCTTCTAGTGCTACTTTTCGTAACGCTTCTCTATCTTTTGGTCTCTTGGCAATGGGTTTACAGAATAGATGAGGTTGTAGCATTCCACCTGCTACATCATCCAAAGTAATCATTAAGTGGTGTAGAGTGATAGTTGCGTATAGATTATGGAATCTATCTAGTGCCTCAACACTCTCTTTTGTTGTGATATGCTCCATAATAATAGTCAAATCAGGGAATGCAGAAGCTAATCTCTCATAGATAGATACAAACTCAGCCTCTCTATCCATCACAAATCCATTGGTCTCTCCATGTATAGATAGTGGAATACCTAGTTCACTCATAGCTGTTAGAGTAGGGCGAAGCTCCTCTACATCAAATCCACTCACTCCACCCTCCGAATTTGTGGTGATTCCTGCAGGGTATAGCTTTATGGCTGTTAGTTCAGCTCTGATTGATGCTAAGAACTCTTTTGTATAGGTAGGTTTAAAAAACAGAGTCATATATGGAGTAAAAGAGCTATCATTACAAGCTTTGATTACTCTCTCTCTATAGGAGAGTAGCTCCTCTTTTGTTGTCACAGGTGGAACTAGATTTGGCATAATAATTGCACCTGCAAAGCTCTTTGCGCTGAGTGGTGCTACACTCTTTAGCATATCCCCATCTCTTAGGTGTAGGTGCATATCTAGTGGTCTATTTAGGGTTATTGACATAGTGGTTGTCCTTCCAAGTTTTTCTCTTAGCATTCTGCCAAAACTATTGTTAATGTGTGTATAAAATTTTTTTTAAATTTAGTGCTTTATCTACTAAATTTTATAAAAGATTAGAGATAAGTTTGTAATTTTATAAAACCACCATATAGAAGTAGCTCTCTATTTGAAGAGGAGCTTCTTTTCATATCTAGCTCCAATTGCAAGAGATGCTCAAATATCTTTAGTAGAGTAGAACTTTTTATCCTAAGAGCTAGATTTGCTTTTTGCTCCTCTATCTGTTTTGGTAGTTTGTATCCCAATATCGCTTTGGAGTCTATATATCCATTTAGCTTCATAAATGAGTGAAAGAGAAAGATTTGATTTATAAAAAACTGAGTAGAACGCAAAATAGCAAACTCATCAATACCAAGTTCGAGAACTCTCTGCATAGTTTCTATTGTAGACCTCTTTTCAAATAGCTCAATTATGAGTTGTTCTGTGGCTATTGGTGCTGTGGAGTAGACTACTCTATCTATATCTTTGGCAGTTATCTCTCCCCCTAAAATAGCCAATTTATTTAACTCATTAGCAGATAGTGCTAGGTTGTTATTTAGTAGTAACATGAGATGTTGTAGGGCATAGTGGTCAATCTTTAGACCTATTCGTTGAGCTTTTCTCTGTAGTATCTCTATACTATCTCTCATATTAGGCTCAAATAGTCGAAGCCAGTTTGCACCTTTTTTGGGAGAGAATGAGTTATGTAGACTCTTGGCATCCTTCGCTTGACCTTGGTACTCAAAGATTAAGTAGTTGTCACGGTTTTTGTTTACAAGTTGGATTAGGGTATCTAGCTCTATTTTAGGTATCTTTTTATCTCGCTTTATAATAAGAAAATTAACTCCTCCAAATAGGGAGCTTTGAGATAAATAGGCTTTGGCTGTTGTGAAATTATACTCATCATAGTATTGAGTTCTTAGTGACTCCAAAGCATCGGTTTTATCTATATAGTATTGTATGTAGGAGTTGATTAGATAGCTATTCTCTCCATATAGTAACAATGCTCTTGGTGGGTTAGTTCTAAGTAGGTTTTCGAATTCTTTTTGGTACATATAACATTATAACAGAAAAAATAAAAATAAAAAAGAATAGAAATAAGTATTTATAAAAGTTAGCTTAAATAATCAAATTATTATTTAAAAACAGCTATAATTTATGAAATATTTAAATATGAGGGATATTACGATGAAAAAAATTTGGGATTATCGACGGTTAGAGCTGATAGTTTGGTTCGTTTTTGCTGTATTAGTTACGACTTCCACATTGATACTATATAGTTCTTATAGTGACTATAACAGTATAATTAGCTCTACAACTTCTATGGAGGGGGCGATAGTACACAAAATTATTATGTTGGTCTCTTCTACTATTCTTCTCTTTTCTCTACTAATTATGTATCTAAAGAGAGACTATTTTTTCTTGCAAACTACAGATAATGTAGAGGCTTTGGAGCAGTTATTAGAGGATATTAAACACTCCTCTGATACTAATAAAGTCAGAGAGTTTAAATCTATGCTAAAAAAGAGAGACCACACAGAGATATACTCTCTGATTTCTAAAATGATTAATGAACTCCAAGAAAGTAAAAAGATGGCAGATGATGCAAATAGAACAAAATCTATATTTCTCTCCAATATGTCTCATGAGATTCGTACACCACTTAATGGAATAGTAGGTTTTACAAAGCTTTTGAAATCTACAAAATTAGACCATGAGCAGATGGATTTTGTAACTACAATTCGTAAGAGTTCAGAGAATCTAATAGGCGTAGTTGATGATATACTAGATATTTCCAAAATGGAGTCTGGAAATATAGAGATTGAGAAGAGCTACTTTAATATTATGGATGAACTTGAGAATGTTATTGAGATTTATGCTATTGATGCTTCAAAAAAAGATATAGATTTCTCTATATGGATAGACCCAAGACTCTCAAACTTTTTGGTTGAGAGTGATTATGGAAAGATTAAGCAGGTGTTGATTAATCTAATCTCAAACTCTATTAAATTTACACCTAGTGGTGGAAAGATAAGTATAAATATAGAGAAGATGGGAATAAAAGATGATAATATTAAGGTTAGATTTAGTGTAAAAGATACAGGTATAGGTATATCTGATGAGCAGAAGGATAAGGTATTTGATGCCTTTACACAGGTAGATAGTAGTAGTGAGAGAAAGTATGGTGGTACAGGTCTAGGTCTTACCATTTCATTAGGTTTAGTACGGATGCTTGGTGGAATATTGGAGTTAAAGAGTGAGCTAGGAGTTGGAACTACTCTATCATTCTCATTGGATATGGCAAAGAGAGATATAACAACAGAGTATAACTATAAAGCTATGTCTGTAGCGATATACTCACCCCAAAGTGTTCAATTAAAAGATTCAGACCACTGTATAGATAGATATTTGGACTCATTCAAAGATATATCAACGTATAGATTTAATACATTTGTAGAGTGTCAAGATGCGAACTTGAACTCATTTGATGTATTATATATACACTATGATGAGATAGACAAAAAAGAGTTACAAAGAATAGTCGCAAGACATAGTTCTGATAGTCAAGTAGTTTTAGTTACAAAATTAAAAAATAGAGATACTATTTTGGATATTGCACCGATATTTTCACAAGTTCTCTATGAGCCTATACTCTTTTCTAAGATGGAAGCTTCTATTGAGATGCTATCTAAAAATAAAAAAGATAGAGTAGATGGCGATACACAACAGATGTTTCATGGATTAAAGGCTTTGGTTGTTGAGGATAATCCTATAAATTTAAAAATGATTGTCAAAACATTAGAAAATTTAGGAATTAGTTCAGATGTGGCAGAAAATGGAAGAATCGCTGTTGAGATGTATATTAAAAATCGTTGTTATGATGTTGTTTTTATGGATATACAGATGCCAGTTATGAATGGGGTAGATGCTACTAGAGCTATTATAGATTATGAGAAGAGAAATGGTTTAGAGCATACACCAATTATTGCAGTTACAACAAATGCTTTAAAGGGTGATAGAGAGAGATATTTAGCTTCTGGGATGGATGAGTATATAGCAAAACCTATTGATTTAAATAAGTTTATTAGAGTTTTAAAGCAGTTTTATTCAACAAAAGGAGTAGCTGATGGTGAAGATTTGGAAAAAGATATTTTGTTATACAAAGAGATTCCAACAGAGTCAAAAATTGTTGGTGCTATTTTGGGTAAGCTTGGTTATAGTGTAGATGTAGCTAAAAATATTGATGAGTTTAAAAATATGGTTGATGTAAATAGATATAAATCTCTTCTTTTGGATAGAAGTGAAAATGAGACAACACATAGTTCTGTAACGAGTATGATAAAAGATAGTACTATTCCTACACTTCTATTTGTTGATGATAGTAGCAAAGAGCCATTGAGAAGTGATAGAGATGCTTATAGATTTATTATTGATAAAACTTCTAATTTTAACTATATAAAAGATAGGGTTGATGAGATGATGAGATAGTTGGTAAATCTCTTTTATAAAAATATGATAAAATTCTTCTATTAAAACAGAAAGAATATATATGAGAATAGTGTTTATAGGAGATATTGTAGGTCGACCTGGTAGGTTAATGGTTGGAAAATACCTAAAAAAGATAAGAGAGAGATACAAAATAGATTTTGTAATCGCAAATTATGAAAATGTGAGTCACGGTTTTGGAATGACTCAAAAGAACTGCAAAGAGATTATGGGGTATGGCATAGATGCCATGACAGGTGGAAATCACTCTTGGGACAAGAGAGAGATATTTGAGATATTTGATTCATACCCCATAGTTCGTCCTATTAATTACCCCAATAGTTCTCCTGGTAGAGGTGTTTTAGAGGTTCAAGTATTGGATAAGCGAGTAGCTATTATATCTGTACTTGGTCACTACACTATGCCTATGGTAGATAACCCTTTTATCAAAATAGATGAGACAGTAACAGAGCTTAGAGCAGATGGAATCAAACACATTATAGTAGATATACATGCAGAAGCGACGAGTGAAAAGTTAGCGATGTTACATATCCTAAAAGATAGAGTTTCAGCTCTCTTTGGTACACATACTCATGTGGGTACGGATGATTTAGTTGTAGCCGATGGTTGTTGTTATGTGACTGATGTTGGACTTACAGGTTGTCGTGACCAAGTGATAGGGATGGACAAAAAAATTCCTATCAAGAGATTTATGACTGGACTTGGTGGTCATTTTGATATACCAAAAGAGTGTCAAGAGATTTTTCAGTTTGTTTGGTTTGAACTTGATGAGGAGGGTAGAACAACTATCGCCGAAAAGATTAAGATATATGATAATGGAGAGATGGTCATAAGTAGAGGAAGAGTGGAAAAATATTAACTATTGCCTTTAATCCCATTTTGGCTATAATTCCGACCATATTTCAGTAGGTAACCCCTATTATTAAAAGGATAGCCGTTGCAAGGTAAAGTTTGGAAATTTGGTGATAATATTGATACAGATTTGATTATAGCCGCTAGATACCTAAATACAAGTGAACCAAAAGAGTTAGCAAAGTATGTGATGGAAGATGCAGACCCAGAGTTTGTATCAAAGATGAGTGAGGGTGATATTATAGTCGCAGGTGAAAACTTTGGTTGTGGCTCTAGTCGTGAACATGCACCAATTGCTCTAAAAGCAGCAGGAATATCGGCAGTAATCGCTCCTACATTTGCAAGAATTTTTTATAGAAATGCTTTTAATATGGGTCTGCCTATTTTTGAGTTGGAAGAGTCAGCAGAGATTAATGAGGGTGATATAGTCAAAGTAGATATGGCAAAAGGAGAGATAATAAATATCTCACAAGCAAAAGTATATAAATTTACTCCTATTCCTGAATTTATGCAGGAGTTAGTTGATGCAGGTGGTTTAATAGCATTTGCTAAACAAGGGATAGAATCGAAAAAGGCATAAAAAATGGGAAGAAATTATAAAATTGGTATTATAAAAGGTGATGGTATTGGTCCAGAGGTAGTTGATGAGGCTATAAAGGTTTTGGATGCACTATCTGCAAATAATGGATTTAACTTGGAGTATCACGAGATGCTCATGGGTGGAGTAGCTATTGATGAGACTGGTGTTCCTCTCCCTGATGAGACAATAGAAGGTGTAAAACGGTGTGATGCTATCTTATTTGGTGCTATTGGTGGAGCAAAATGGGACAATTTGGAGAGACATCTAAGACCAGAGAGTGGTCTATTGGAGCTTAGAAAATCTATGGGAACTTTTGCAAATCTTCGTCCTGCTATGGTATATGATGAGTTAGTTAATGCCTCTACATTGAAGCAAAAGGTTGTTCAGGGTGTAGATATTATGGTTGTGAGAGAGCTTACAGGTGGTCTCTATTTTGGTCAGCCTAGAGAGCTTGGTGATGATAGAGCATATAACACAATGGTCTACTCCAGAGAGGAGGTTGTACGAATTGCCAAAGTTGCCTTTGAGATAGCGATGAAACGGGATAAAAGAGTCTGTTCTGTTGATAAGGCAAATGTACTAGAGGTGAGTCAGTTTTGGAGAGAGATAGTTATAGAGATTGCAGAGGATTATCCCGAAGTAGAGCTTACACATATGTATGTGGATAATGCAGCTATGCAACTTATCAGAGACCCAAAACAGTTTGATGTGATTTTGACAGGTAATATTTTTGGTGATATTCTATCTGATGCGGCGAGTATGCTTAGTGGTTCTATTGGACTTCTACCATCTGCTAGTACAGGTTCCAAGGTCGGACTCTATGAACCTATACATGGTTCAGCTCCTGATATTGCAGGGCAGGGTATAGCAAATCCATTAGCTACAATCTCAAGTGTTTCGATGATGCTTCGATATGCTCTAGGTGAGGATGAGTCTGCTAACAAGATTGATAATGCGATTAAAAAAGTACTATCTCTAGGGTATAGAACAGGTGACCTATCTGCTTATGATGCCAAAGAGATACTCTCCTGTTCTCAAATGGGTGATATTATTGCCAATTATGTATGTAAATCTGATAAAAAGTAGCATAGAAATCTATGGCACAGAGAGTTAGAGTACTAATAGATTGCAAAGATTCAAAGGGTTTAGTCTATAAAATCTCAAAAGTCTTTTATGATAGAGACTTAAATATTGATAATAACCGTGAGTTTGTAGACAAAGAACAGAGTAGATTTTTTATGCGTACGGTAGTATCTGGAGATTTTGATATTGAGGAGATGAAAAAAGCTCTAAGAGAGGTTATTCCTCTCTCTGCTAATCTACAAATCATAGAACCAAAAAGAAAAAAGATAGTTATATTAGCTACCAAAGAGTCTCATGCTCTTGGTGATATACTGATTCGTCATGAGGGCGAAGAGTTAGATGCTGATATAGAGGCTGTCATTGCAAATCATGATACCTTAGGGTCTCTTGTGAGACGATTTGATATACCATTTTTCTCTGTATCAGCAGATGGTATGAGTCGAGAGGAGCATGAGGAGCATATGATGAGACTAATAGATGAGCATGAGTTTGATATTATTGTTTTGGCAAAATATATGCGTATATTGACCTCTAATTTTGTATCTAAGTACCCAAAACAGATAGTTAATATTCATCACTCTTTTCTACCAGCATTTATAGGTGCAAATCCATATAAACAAGCATATAAAAGGGGTGTAAAAATTATTGGAGCTACTGCACATTTTGTAACAGATGATTTAGATGAGGGACCAATTATTGCTCAAGATGTTATCCCTGTTACTCACCGTTTTGAGTGGAGAGATATGCAAAGAGCGGGACAAGATGTAGAGAAGATAGTACTATCTCGTGCTTTGAATTTAGTTTTAAATGACAGGGTTTTTGTTTATGGGAATAGGACTATAGTTTTTTAAAACTGCTCAATTTTATCTCTGTTTAAACAAATAGTGATAGAATACGGTTCATTTTGTTTGGGATGTCTCAAATGAAAAATTAAACTACCAATCAGGAGGTCATTGTGGCTTTAGATACGGCTAAAAAGCAAGAGATTATTGCTAAATATTCAAGAGGTGAGAACGATACAGGTTCTACAGAGGTTCAAGTTGCACTTATTACTGCTAGAATCAAATACTTAACAGAGCATCTTAAAATAAACAAAAAAGACCACTCATCAAGACTTGGTCTACTTAAACTTGTTGGTCAGAGAAGAAGATTAATGAGATATTTGAAAAAGGTAGATTTAACTAGATGGAATAGTATAAAAGCAGACCTTGGGATTAGAAATTAAATCTCTTTGGGGTCAAATAGTAACTTTTGGTTGCTCTTTGACCCTTTTTTTTATCTACTCAATAAAGTTTAGTCTGTAACACTAAACTTTATTTATCAAAAAAACTAAGATAGACCTTGACAAACTAGACTCAATGTTGTATAATCCGTTCAATCTTCATGGTTAAGTACCTATTGAGGAAAAATAAGTGATAGGAGAAGTGTCTATATGAGCAAAGGGAATGAAAGCTCTTCAATAGAAGCTGAATTAGAGACTACTGAAGTTGAAGAGACTACAGATACTCAAGAGAGTGAAGTTTCAGAACTTGAAGAGATGAAAGCTTTGGTAGCATCTTGGGAAGATAAGTTTTTAAGAACACACGCTGGTTTTGAAAATAGCAAGAGGCTATTAGCAAAAGATAAAGCAGCCGCGGTAGCTTATGCAAATGAGAGTTTTGCAAAAGATATGTTGTCTGTAGTTGACTCATTTGAGTCAGCATTGGCTACAATTGAATCTACTAATAATAAAGATAGCAATGAAGATTTATTAAGTAAGATAAAAGAGGGGCTAAACTTGACCTATAGTCAATTGACTAAGGTGCTTGAGAAAAATGGTATCAAAGCGATTGCAACAGAGGGGGAGTTTGACCCTGATGTGCATCAAGCTGTTCTCCAAGAGGAGAGTGAAGAGCATGAAGCAGGTCAGATAGTAAAAGTTCTACAGAAGGGCTATACTATAAAAGAGAGAGTACTTAGACCAGCAATGGTAAGCACTGCAAAGTAAAATGCTACTAAAGTAGCAGAATATAATTTTATATATTAGTATAATAACGAAAAAATAGATAATTAAGGATAGAAATGAGTAAAGTATTAGGAATCGATTTAGGGACAACAAACTCTGCAATGAGTGTTTATGAGAATGGTGAGGCTAAAATTATAGCTAACAAAGAGGGGAAAAATACTACTCCATCTATTGTAGCCTTTACAGACAAAGGGGAGGTAATTGTAGGTGACTCTGCAAAGAGACAAGCTATTACAAACCCAGAGAAGACTATCTACTCTATCAAAAGAGTTATGGGGTTGATGTTTGATGAGGAACACGCTAATGAGGCAAAAGAGAGACTTCCATATCATATTATCAATAGAAATGGTGCATGTGCGATAGAGGTAGCTGATAAGACATATACACCACAGGAGATTTCAGCAAAAATTCTTATGAAACTAAAAGAGGATGCAGAGGCGTATCTAGGAGAGGATGTAACTGATGCTGTTATTACTGTTCCTGCTTATTTCAATGATGCACAGAGAAAAGCAACAAAAGAGGCAGGTACTATTGCAGGTCTTAATGTTCTAAGAATAATCAATGAGCCAACCTCTGCAGCTCTTGCTTATGGGCTTGACAAAAAAGATGCAGAGCAGATTTTGGTATATGACCTTGGTGGTGGAACATTTGATGCTACTGTACTAGAGACTGGTGATAATGTTGTTGAGGTTATGGCAACAGGTGGGGATGCGTTCCTTGGTGGTGATGATTTTGATAATAGAGTAATTGATTTTGTAGCAAATGAGTTCAAATCAGAAACAGGTGTAGATATAAAAGCTGATGTAATGGCACTACAGAGAGTCAAAGATGCAGCAGAGAATGCAAAAAAAGAGTTATCATCTGCAACTGAAACTGAGATTAATCTACCATTTATAACAGCTGATGCAACTGGTCCAAAACACCTAATCCAAAAGATTACAAGAGCTAAGTTTGAGTCACTAATTGATGATTTGGTAGAGAGTACAATCAAGACTATTAAAAGTGTTATGAGTGATGCAGGTGTATCTACTTCTGAAATTAATGAAGTTGTTATGGTTGGTGGAAGCACTAGAGTTCCATTGGTTCAAAAGGAGGTTCAGAAGTTCTTTGGAAAAGAGCTTAACAAATCAGTAAATCCTGATGAGGTAGTTGCTCTTGGTGCTGCTATTCAAGGTGGTGTACTAAAAGGTGATGTAAAAGATGTACTTCTACTAGATGTAACACCTCTAAGCCTTGGAATTGAGACTCTAGGTGGAGTAACAACCAAAGTAATTGAAAAGGGTACAACTATACCAGCTAAAAAATCACAAGTATTCTCAACAGCAGAGGATAATCAACCAGCTGTAAGTATTCATGTACTTCAAGGTGAGAGAGAGTTTAGTAAAGATAACAAATCATTAGGTATGTTTGAGCTTAGAGACATCCCTGCAGCTCCAAGAGGTGTACCACAAGTAGAGGTTACATTTGATATAGATGCCAATGGTATATTGACAGTATCAGCACAGGACAAAGGTACAGGTAAATCTCAAGAGATTAAGATTAGTGGTTCATCTGGATTGAGTGATGAAGAGATTGAAAAAATGGTACAAGATGCAGAGGCAAACAGAGCAGAAGATGAGAAGCGAAAAGAGCTTGTAGATGCTAGAAATCGAGCTGATGCACTAGTTCACCAGACTAAAAAATCTCTCAAAGATTTAGGTGATAGTTTTGATGCTACAGAAAAAGCAGGAATCGAAGGTGCTATAGCTGATGTAGAGGCTGTACTAAAAGATGACTCTGCAACAAAAGAGAGAATAGAAGATAAGGTTAAAATCTTAACTGAAAAATCTCATAAACTTGCAGAGGCTGTATATGCAAAAGAGCAGGGTGCTAAAGCTAAACCAGCTAAAAAGGCTGAAGATGATGATATTATTGATGCAGAGGTAGAGTAGTAATCTTTATCTCTTATATGGTGGTGCTTTTTTAAGCCCACCAATTTTACCAAAATATAGCGTAAAGCCCCTAGCTTCAGCTATGGGGATATAAGCGGGGCATACAAAGAATTTATCTAAGGTTTATACGATATAATACCACAATGAAGAACAAAATAAAATATA
>Ga0256845_1001023_pt1 | contig 23817 bp, 29 predicted proteins | sample RiftiametaG_FD_189101 | JGI IMG/M metagenome (GOLD analysis project Ga0256845, IMG submission 189101) | Tube worm associated microbial communities from hydrothermal vent at the East Pacific Rise, Pacific Ocean - Riftia | ecosystem: Host-associated > Annelida > Integument > Unclassified ... | reverse complement strand
TCTTCTGTATTTAGTAAACTCATATGTAAATCCTTTTAGATTAATTTACTTGACTACTATATCAAATAAATTTAACTTCTAGAATTTACACAGTTAGATTTACACTCCCTAAAATAATTTTACTTACTTCTAAGTACCTCAAAAGAGGTAAGTTGTGCTTAGCTTAGTGGCTACAACCACATCCGCCTTCGTCTCCATGAGAACCACAGCTTCCGCCTTCTTCCGCACCACCAACTTGACCCGCTGCAATTTCATCTGCAGTTGCTGCTCTAGCACTAAGTACTACTACAGAGAACATTAAGTCTTTACCTGCAAGTGGGTGATTGAAGTCTACTTTTACTTCTTTATCATCAAATGATTTTACTGTAACTTGTACAGTTTGACCATCTTCACCTTGTCCGTAAAGTGTCATACCTTCAGTAAGATCTACACCTTCGAACTGATCTTTAGGAAGTGTTTGCATTGCTTCTGGGTTTAAATCACCATAAGCTTCAACAGCATTAACCATGATGTCTCCACTTTCGCCTTCACTCATACCTACAAGTGCATTCTCAAGACCTGGAATAATATGCCCAAGACCCATAATAAACTCTAGTGGCTGACCACCTTTGTTAGTATCTACAACTTCTGTTGTTCCTGCTTCTTTTACTTCGTATTCTATACCTACAACAAAGTTTTGTGCTTCAATTGCCATAATTGTTCCTAATATTAAATTTGTGTTATTCTAGCTAAGCAAACTTTATCTTTTGTTAAATTTTAATTTTTAATCTTTAAAATTTATCTTGACCCATCTCAATCCAATCTCTTCTACATTTAACTATACTCCTCTCAAAAAAAGGCTAAACCCTATGAGTGAATTTTTAAATAATGAAACATCTCCCTTTGAAGGACAGTATCCTGATGGGCATCCTGTACGTACCTACTTGGAAGAGAATCTATATATCCGTGACCTTATGCGTCAACTAGAGAGTATTGATGCACAAGAACAAGCAGTATTTTATAAAGAAGTATTTGAAAAACTCGCAAAAGTAGACCTGCACTTTACACGAAAAGAGAACCAACTTTTTCCTTATCTGGAAAAGTATGGTTGGACAAGCCCCTCTCAAGGTATGTGGACATTCCACGACCAAATACGAGACCAAGTAAAACTCACACGTAAAACCATTGAGAGTGGAGATATGGAGGCTATTCACTTAAATATGCAACAGCTTTTTCAGTTCTTAGAGCAAATCATGAATGTGGAAGAGGGACGACTACTTCCTCGTGCAATGGGAATGCTTACAGAAGATGAGTGGAAAGAGTTTAAAGAAGGAGATAAAGAGATAGGCTGGATGTTCGATAAATCCCCTACTCCTTACCCAGCAGATGAGTACATCCACCCAAGCCAAGATACCCAAAAACGTAAACTCCCTTTTGGCATAGAAGACAAAACCCACTACGATGAAGGCTACTTAACCCCTGAACAGGTAAACTCCATCTTTAGAATACTCCCCGTAGACATCACCTATGTCAACGAACATGACCAAGTAGTGTTTTATAACCGTGGTGATGATAGAGTTTTTCCAAGATCTGCAGGTATCATAGGACGTGAAGTACGTTTCTGTCACCCACCAAAGTCTGTTGACCAAGTCATACGCATACTAGAAGAGTTCAAAGCAGGTAACCAAGACTTAGCAGAGTTCTGGATCAACTTCAAAGGACAGTTTATACACATCCAATACTTTGCAGTACGTGACCCAGACAGAACATATCGTGGAGTGATAGAGATGAGCCAAGATGTTAGCCATGTGAGAGGACTAGAGGGAGAGCAACGGTTGTTGGATTGGGAATAGACTTTATCCCTTCCCCCTCTTCTCTATTCGTTAATCAGGTGTTGTTCTTTTCTTTGCTCCTACAAGCCAATATGAAATAGCTAGACCGACAATAACAGCCGCTATAATCAAAAGTTCTTCCCCTTTTTCAGCAGAGAGTGAGTATATCAATATTTTTCGAATCAATGCTGCCATAGCAAGCATAATAAAGGCACCTATAGCAAACCCTTTACCTTGTAAGTGATTTATCTCTTCGTGAATTAATTCAATGGAAGCCCACAGTACAAGTAAACTACCTAGTACTGTTAATATACCTTTTTCTATTTTTATATCAGTAAAAAATAGTAAATAAATATCATAAATAAAAAGTCCTATAGCAAAAAATGCCACCAGTGCCAATGCACCTGCTAGGAAGTAGTTAATATATGAATTAAAGTTTTTTAAACCTGATAAAATATTTTTTTCTATTTTAGAAAGAGATAAAAACTTACCTAACTCTTCTTCTCGATAAGAACTTGTTAGTACATCAAGATTCATATCAATTATTTTTTCAACAGCTTTTATCTCTTGCACATGATGCTGTTTATCTTTGAAATTTTCTTCTATACTTGAGAGTATGAAAGTTCGTACATAGGTAAATGCAGAGTTTACATAGTGCGTAGGCAACCCAATTTTAACATGAATCTCACCTATTTTATAGAGATTCATAAAATAGGGCATATCATATTGTCCACAAAAAAGATTGATAAACCACTCTTTAATTTTTTTTCTATGATAAATGATAATATCTCTATTTTTTAAAAATTGGGCTGTTTTACCAAAACCCCATATATAATCATAGAACCCATCTATAAATTCATCAGCAAGCTCTTCCATACGAGGTTGAAGTTTTCGCAAAGATTGAGCCTCTTCATCAGTAAATTGATAATGCTCTTTTAAATTTCTATAGTGTTGCATTTAAATTCCTTTTTATGGATGTTGCCAATTTTCTAATATAACTATAATACTCAAAAAACAAGTATAAATCCATCTCACTTAAAATACAATATTATAACTATTTAATGGTCGAGGTGTTAAATAACAACTACCTAACTTCCCCATTCCCATAAATCTTATATTTGTAAGTAGTAAGTTCACTCACACCCATAGGCCCTCTAGCATGAAGTTTGTTGGTACTTATGCCTACTTCTGCTCCAAACCCAAACTCTCCACCATCCGTAAACTGTGTAGAGGCATTGAGGTACACGCACGCTGCATCAACACTGTTTAAAAAGTGCTCAGCCGTGGTGTAGTTTTCTGTGATGATAGCTTCAGAGTGTTGTGAGCCATACTGTTCTATGTGGGCTATCGCACCCTCTACACCATCTACTATCTTGATGGTCAAGATATTATCTAAGTACTCAGTGGCATAGTCTTCTGTATTTGCAGCAGTAACCTCAATAATCTCTTGTGTTTTAGGACATCCTCTTATTTCTGTGCCTTGTGCATCATACGCCTCTTTGATGCTTGGTAGTATCTCTAATGCTATTGACTCATCTATAAGTAAAGTCTCTAACGCTCCACATATACCTGTACGACGACATTTAGCATTTATCATCACTGCCAATGCTTTTTCAAAATCTGCATCTTCATCTACATAGGTATGGCAGAGTCCCTTGTCATGTTTGACTACTGGCACAGTAGCATTAGAAGAAACATATTTTATAAGAGCTTCTCCACCACGAGGGACTATAAGATCTACATATTCATCTTGTTTGATGAGCTTTGCCACACCCTCACGAGAAGAGTCTGGTAAAAGAGCAATGGCTCCTTTAGGTAAATCATGTGCTTCAAGTACGCCTTGTAAAACAGATGCTATGGCTCTATTTGAGTGTTCTGCTTCTTTACCACCTTTAAGTATGGCTACGTTACCACTTTTAAAACAAAGTGCTCCTACATCTGCTGTCACATTTGGGCGTGATTCATAGATCACCCCTATCACACCAATAGGCACAGAGACTTTCTCTATCTTAAACCCTGCGTCAGCGTACCAACCATCTAGTACACGTCCTACAGGCTCTTTTAAGGCAGCTATCTCTTCAATGGCTACAGCCATGCCCTCAACTCTTCCATCATCTAAAAGAAGTCTGTCTTTAAGTGCTGCTGTAAGGTTGTTCGTTTCAGCATCTGCCATGTCTAAGGCATTGGCTTCTAATATCGTCTTTTTGTTATCTCTCAAACCTTGTGCCATGGCTTTGAGTATCTTGTTCTTTTGAGTACCACTAAGTGTCGAGAGTACTCTGCTTGATGCTTTTGCTTCTTGTAAAAATGTTTCCATTGATTTTACCTTCATAAATAATTGACATTATTATACCAAATAAAGGTACGTTAGCAACGCACACTACAAATTTTGTGTTATAATTTACATAATTAAAACATAAGTGAGTTATTATGCAAACCATCACATTTATTGGTAACGGAAATATGGGACTTAGCATTGCTAAAGGTCTTAAAGGCAAATACAACATTGAAGTTGTAGGTAGAAATATGGATAACCTTAATCATTTTGAAGCACAGTTTGGCAAAAAAATAGAGAAACACCTTATCAAGAATTTCGACATGACCGATAAGACCGTTGTACTTTGTGTTAAACCTGCCAATGTAGATGAAGTAAGTAAACAACTCCATGGTAAAGCTTCTCTACTCATATCTGTTCTTGCAGGCACGCCTGTAGCTAAACTAAAAAAAGCATTTAAACCAAAAGCAGTAGTACGAAGTATGCCAAACTTAGCTGCATCAGTGGGTGCTTCTATGACGACACTTACAGGCGACAAAAAAGGACAAGAAGAAGCACTATCTATACTCTCTGCTATAGGTGAGACACTCTGGCTTAGCAGTGAGAAAGAGATAGATATCGCTACAGCCTTAGCAGGGTCAGGTCCTGCATACTTGGCACTCATCGCAGAGTCACTTGCAGATGGTGCAGTCAAACAAGGCCTCAAACGTGAAGATGCCATGGCTACGATGAGAGGACTCTTCTCAGGATTTGGACAACTCATTCAAGAAGTTCACCCTGCTGTACTTAAAGATGGCGTGATGAGTCCAGGAGGCACTACGGCTGCAGGCTATGGGGCACTAGAAGATGGAAATGTAAGAGCATCATGTATCAATGCGATAGAAGAAGCTTATCAAAAAGCTAAAGAACTCTCGTAAACTTACTGACTGTAAATCCTACGTAAATCTTCTCTAGCAAAAGGCATATAGGTATGTCTGGTAATAACCACTTTGGTTTTATAGTTACTCCATTTATACAAAGCAGGTACATCTTTGGGGTCTATATGTATGCATCCATGAGAAAGCCAATCTACGCTACCTTTATGTAAGGCATGACCTCTTCTTGTAAATTTCATCATATAGTCCATATTGTTTATACCTGATTCATCTGGAAAAGCATTGGACATATGGTAACGTTTCTTCTGAATAATATTAAAAATACCCGATGGACTACGAAACTCAGGTGTACCAGAAGTCACAGGACCACTCCACCACACTGTACCATCTACATCTACAGCATAAAAACGTCCATCACTTCCTGCTTCTCGTACAGAAACAAGTATAAAGTTTCTCCCTGTCAAATCAACAATGCGTGTACGTGCATTGTTTACTAATTTAAAAACTGTTTTTGAAATAGGAACGGTCTCAGTTCCCTTAAAAGGATATACTTTTTGAGCTACATCACCAGCTTCCGTAAAAACCAGTAAACCCATAAGTAAGCATATATTTTTAAACATAAAGTAGTCTAAAGTTTTTTCACTCTGTCTTTAGCAATTTGGGCTGTTTTTTTCCCAGAATAATTTTCTATAATATTCTCATAAAAAATTCTTGCTTGACCTTTTTCTCCCGTTCTATCTAGAGAGATAGCAGTATGAAGTAGAAGTGTATCTATATAACTTGCTTTATCGTAAAGTCCTGCACTCTTTTTAAAATAAAAAATAGCATCTTCATACTGCTTAGTATAGTAAGCTATTTCACCCAAATAATAATTTGATGCAGCAGGTTTATGCCCTTTAGTATCGGTAATAGTAAATCTTTTTTTTGCTTCACTATAACGTTTTTTTACAAAGTGTCTTACACCTTCACTATAGAGAGTGGCATTACTTTTCCCCTCTAATGTACTTACTTGGCTCTTACTCTTTACTACTTTTTTAGGTGTAGGTGTAGATGTTTTTGTACTTTTTGACAAAACCTTATTGATTTCATCTCTACGTACATAGTTTGCATTAATCTCATCTATCATACCTGCAAGTTTTTGAAGTAACACATCACTGCCTTGTGTAGCATTTGAAGTATCATTAGCACCCTTTGAACGCAACTCATTCAATGAAGCACTCAAACCTTCTATAATAGTAGTTAAACCATCTATACGCTCATCTTGTTCCGCAATTCTTTGACGCATAGCAGCCATTGTTGTTAACGGTGCACGAGCTGTTTGTGCAGCTTGCATAGTCTCTTCTTCCATACCAAAACCATAGACAGAAGACTCTGCATATAAAACTGACGTAGCAACCACGATAAACGTAAAAAATTTCTTTAACATCATGACCTTATCTAGCTAAACGTATATCAACTCTTCTGTTTCTATCATAACAGCTATCACTTGGCGTTTGACAAACAGGACTACTCTCACCAAAACTCACCATAATCATTTTAGAAGAGGTAATACCTTGTGCTATAAGACTATCTTTCACTGCTTTCGCACGTTTAAGTCCTAACGCATAGTTATATTCATCTGTTCCGAACTCATCACAGTTACCTTCTATTTTTATTTTCGCACCTGCAGAAGTTGCCACTTGAATATTGGTATTCATATTTGTTTCCATACTTGGTGAAATAGTATAATCACCAAAAGCAAAATAAATAGATTTAAACCCATCACTACTACTGTTGTAGTTACCATTACTATTGCTATTTTCATTTCCATAATTATTTTCATTAATACTTACAGTATCTCCAGAAATAGCATCTGTCCCAGATACATTATTTGTCCCCGGAGCATCAGGTGCACTTTGTGCACAACCAGAGAAGATTAATGTAGCCAATGTTGAGATGATTAATAGTTTTTGTGTCATATTAGATCCTTTATTATAAATAGATTACCAATCAATAGATTGTATTTTGTTACCGTTATACGGGAAAAGTAAACTTTGGAAACTTGCCAAGTTCGTATATCCTACAGAGGTACGATTACCTTGTTGTTTCAAAAATAATACCACAGCACCATCAGCAGAAAATCGAGGAAACTGGTTAGACCCAGTTGTGGTAATAGGTCTTGTACTTCCTGAACTACCAGATGACAAGTAGATATTAAATTTATTTTGTCCAAAAGCATTCTTACTCTCTCTACTTGAATAAACTATATTATCATTACTTGCATCACAAGCATTATTATTACGTCCATGATAAACGACTTGTGAAGTAGCTGCAGAATGTAGTGATTTTTTAAAAACATTTGCATAGCCTAAACGGTTAGAAACAAAGAGTACACGTTGCTCATTATCACTGTATCTACCATTTACATCTATACCTTTAAACTTAGTCACTCTTGTTTTAGAATGTGTTGCAAGATTCAGTTCATAAATATCAGCTTGACCACCAGGTGCCATAGTCAGTAAAATCTTTGAACCATCACGACTTACATCAGAACAAACTAACATACCTTCAGAGCTTATCACCTTACTTTTTGCACCCGTATAGATATCAAGTTTATACAGTGTAGGTATCATGCCATTATATGAAGTATAGTAAAGACTACGTTGTTTTACATTTGCCCACTTAGGGAAAAGGTTTAGTCCACCCTTAATGATGGTTTTTCTATAGTTAAAGGTATAGTCAGCCAAGCGTATTTCACTACGCCCTGGTGTTGTGTATGTTGCATAGACAATATAACGATTGATCCATGAAATATCAGGAAATTTTAAAACCTTGTTTACATCACTTATCGCTTTATGTATAAGGAATGGTACTTTTGCTTTCCCTGGAATAGCATAAGATTTTTTAAAGATTTGACTGCCATTTGAAGCATTGAAAAGACGGATTAAAAACTTACTGCCATTGGTTTTAGATAAGGTATATTTTAAAACATACTCACTGTTTTTAAGTGCAGGCAATATAAAGTTACTTGCTGTATCTCCTGTATGATGTGTCTTATCTGCTAAAAAGTGTCCCGATATTTTAAGGTCAGAGAGTAAGATATTAAATACTTTCTGATCTTGTACCGTGGAGCCATCAACAAGAGCTATTCGAGCACGTTGTTCCACATCTTTTTCTATCTTAAGCGTAGCATCTACAGCGAAGACTGTTGTGCTATATAAGGCTAATGAAACTAAAATAAATACTAATTTTTGCACTCTTTTTCCTTTATATTTGGACATTATATAAAGTATTGTATCAAGGCTGTCTTGAAGTACTCATTAATTAATATTAAAATCATAAATCATCCATCTTACTACAATACTTTATCCATATCATATTCTATAATAATTAACTATGTGTGAAGGAAGAAATTCGCTTAACTTAGTCTGTTGCTACAAATTCTACATTTAACGTATAGGGTCTCTTACCTTTATGTGGTCCGAAACCTATACGCTGCAACTGTTCAAGGTAAGCTATAAGTCCTGAGTTAAAAGCATCAATCCCTGATGCAGTAGTCACCTTAAATACAAAACGTCCACTAGGTTGTACTTTTATCCATACTTTTGCCATTTCCCCAGCATATTCACTCTGTGCAGGCCAACCCTTGAGCTTCTCTTCAATGAGGGCAAAATAAGCATTCTCTATCCCTCTATCACTCTTTTTTTGTATCTTAAGCGAAGAAGAAACCATATCACTAGCACTTGGTTTATCTGAAACTTTTATAAGATTGTTTTGTTTAGGCTTTATAGGCTTAGAACTTACTTTTATGATGTTCTTTTTAGGTGGCTTTTTAGAAGAAGAGACATTGGCAAAAAGGTCTTTAGGTTTGTTTACTTTTTTTGGCGGTGCTTTCTTTATGACTTTTTTAGGCTTCTTTTTTGGTTTTACTTTTTTACGGGTATCTTTTTGTTTCTTAACCGTTTCTTTTGTTTTAGTTTTAGTTTTAGGTTTGGTTTTTTTAACAGGCTTTTTTTTAGGTGTGGTTTTCTTTTTTGTAGGTTGTTTTGTTTTTGTCTTGGTTTTAGTTTTAGATGAAGCCATTGTCACACGTATACGGTCTTCATTTTTTTTCACATAATGTATAGGTTTTTGTGTATCACGGGTATTGAAGTAAAAAAGTAAGAGTCCTATTACAAAGGCATAAATACCAACTGCCAACAAACCAGAGATGAATGTAGACGATTTTTTATTCATAGGGTAATAAGAGAGACCTGCTCGAAGCCTGCTGCCTTTACAGATTTTAAAATATAAATAACATTTTTATATTTCAAATCTTCATCTGCACGTATATAAACTTCAGAAGTTTTATCGTATTTCACAGATTGATTCACAAAATCATCTGCAAAAGTATCTAACTCATACGTATCTTTATTCAGATAAATCTTTTTATTTTTGTCCATACGAATCGTCAGTGTTTTTGGCTTTGCAACTTGTACGGACTTAGAACCTTGAGGTAAAGTAATCTGCTCTTGAAAGGTGATAGTCGGTGCAGTGACCATAAGTATAGCCATTAAAACAAGCATTACATCTACAAGAGGTGTAATGTTTAAGTCTGGACTATCATCCCAAGAAAACATGGCTAATCTTCATTCACTTGCGATAAAATAACTTCAGACTGTGAAGAGAGCAACGAAGAGAGTTCATAAGCCTTACGTTTCAATATAAGATGAAAAGTGTAGGCAAATATAGCCACAGCAATACCAGCAGCAGTAGCAATAAGTGCTTCTGAGATGGCAGGAGCTACGACAGAAAGTGAAGCACTAGATTGTGAACCTAACTTTGAGAATGTCTCTAGTATCCCGATAACCGTACCAAACAAACCAATAAAAGGTGAGGTAGAAGCAATAATAGAGAGCCAGGTAAGCCCTTTAGTAGAGACTCTAATAGCATCCGAAGATGCTGCTTCTAAGATAGCCTTATTGGGGGTAGTAACACGAGACAGATAAGTAAAAATGAGTGAGTTTTGTGCCACTGATTTTGACTGACCTGTATAGAGTGATTTGAGTGATTGACCTTCCGCACGAATACGTGAAGTTAAAATGTAGAATCTATCTAAAAAGACCCAAAATGTTGCGACAAAATAGATAGATAGCAAAAGCAGTACAAAAATAGTTATTGCACTGCTTTGACTGAAATAAGTAGTAAGAGAGTCCAACTTAAAGAGACTTTCCAATTTGTTCAACTTTACTTACTGCCGATGCAATAGCTGCAGCAGAAGATTCAGTTTTCTTAAGTAACTCTTTTGCTGCTTCAAGAGCCTGTGCAAGGTCACTATCTTCACCAGAAAGAGCAACAGCACCATCTACGATACATGTTGTTTTTTCTTCTTCGACTTTTACATAACCAGAGTTAATAGCAACTGCTATTTCATTCCCGTCTGCTTTATCGATTACAATGACACCTGTATCAAGCAACGAAACCAAAGTAGCGTGATTGGCTAAAACACCAAACTCACCTTCAGAACCTGGTAAAGTTACTTGTTTTACTTCAGCGTCAAAAATCACACCGTTTGGTGTGACTATTTCTAGCTTCATAAGTTCCATAATTATCCTTTAAAGATTTGCTTATTTAGCGTTAATCTTATCGTTTTTAGCAACAGCTTCAGCGATGTTTCCTACCATGTAGAATGCAGCTTCATTCATGTGATCGTATTTACCTTCAAGAAGACCTTTGAACCCTTCGATAGTTTCGTCAAGTGTAACATATACACCTGGAGAACCTGTAAATACTTCAGCAACGTGGAAAGGCTGAGAAAGATATTTTTCAATCTTTCTAGCACGTTCAACCACAAGTTTGTCATCTTCAGAAAGCTCATCCATACCAAGAATCGCAATGATATCTTGAAGGTCTTTATACTTTTGAAGCATTTGTTGAATACCACGAGCCAAGGCATAGTGTTCTTCACCAACAATTTGAGGAGAAAGCATTCTAGAAGTTGAATCAAGTGGATCAACCGCAGGGTAGATACCTTTTTCAGCAATAGATCTGTTAAGTACTGTTGTTGCATCTAAGTGAGCAAATACAGAAGCAGGAGCAGGATCCGTCAAGTCATCCGCAGGAACATATACAGCTTGTACAGATGTAATTGAACCTTTAGTTGTTGATGTAATACGCTCTTGAAGTGCACCCATCTCTCTTGCAAGTGTTGGTTGGTAACCAACTGCTGAAGGAATACGTCCAAGAAGTGCAGACATTTCTGAACCTGATTGAGCAAATCTAAAGATATTATCGATAAACATAAGAACATCTAGTCCCATTTCATCTCTAAAGTACTCAGCCATTGTAAGACCAGTAAGAGCGATACGGTTACGTGCTCCTGGAGGCTCTGACATTTGACCATAACAGAGTGCAACTTTGTCAAGTACGTTTGATTCTTTCATTTCGTAGTAAAGGTCATTTCCTTCACGTGTTCTTTCACCAACACCAGCAAATACTGAGTAACCTGAATGCTTAAGCGCAACGTTGTTAATAAGTTCCATAATAATAACGGTTTTACCAACACCAGCACCACCAAATAGTCCTACTTTTCCACCTTTTGAGTATGGAGCAAGAAGGTCAACAACTTTGATACCTGTTTCAAAAACTTCAGTACCAGTACTTAGTTCTTCAAACTTTGGTGGATCTCTATGGATTGACCAATATTCTTTAGCATTTACTTCACCAGCTTCATCAATAGCTTCACCGATAACGTTGAAGATACGTCCAAGAACTGCTTCACCTACAGGTACTTTGATAGAATCACCGGTTGCTCTAACTTCTTGACCTCTAACCACACCTTCACTCATATCCATAGCAATAGTTCTTACTCTATTATCACCAAGTTGTGCTGCTACTTCTAAAACCAATCTTTGTTCTTTACCGTCGATAACGATTGTTGTTTCTAACGCTTCGTTAATCTCTGGTAGATAGTCTGTAAAATCCACATCTAGAACGGGACCTAAGACTTGTACTATTTTACCTGTCATTTCTTCTCCTCTAATTATTTCATTGATTCCATACCACTGATAATCTCAATGAGTTCAGTCGTAATGGCTTCTTGTCTTGCTTTGTTATACTTCACAGTAAGTTCTTTTACCATCTCTTTAGCATTGGTAGTTGCTGCGTCCATCGCTTGCATACGAGCAGAGTGTTCTGCTGCCAATGAATCGATAAGTGAGTAATACATTGTATACTCAACATAACGTTTAACCAATGCATCTAAAAGTGTATCGTCATCATCTGGTTCAACTTCAAGTTCTGAAGTCGATACAGAACTAAGTTCTAAATTAGAACTGTCAACAGGTAACACTTGATCTTCTCTTAACTCTTGAGTAATCATGTTTACATAACCGTTGTGTACTAAAATAATTTTATCTGTATCACCATTTACATATGACTCAGCCACTTCAGAGATAAACTCTGCAGCCGCTTTAAAGTCAGGTGCAGCAGAAAGACCAATGATTTCATCACTTAATTCAACATTGTTGAATTTAAAGAAATCAATTCCTTTTCTACCTACTGCTCTAAGACGTACTTTTACATCTTTTGCTTGATATTCGGCAAGTAATGTATTTACTCTCTTAATCGTCTGAGAGTTAAATCCACCACATAAACCTTTATCTGCAGTAATAAATACAATGTCTACTTTTTTAGGATTTTGAACATCCTTAAAGTAAACATTATCGATACCATCTGCATTAGCATTTTGCATTTTTTGAGCGATCTCGTTTAAAAGTTCAGTCAATTTTTCTGCATAGACTCTCGATTTTTTAGCAAGCTCTTCTGTTCTTTTCAGTTTAGCAGAAGAAACAAGCTTCATAGCGTTAGTCGTTTTCTGTGTATTCTTAACAGAACCGATTTTACGCTTTATCTCTTTTAAATTAGCCATTTTTAGCCTTTCTTATTCAGAAAAAGATGCTTTGAAATCTTCAATTGCTTTTCTAAGCGCAGCATCTGTATCATCAGAGATTTTTTTCTCATTTCTGATAGCATCTAAAATATTTGAATATTTTGCTTCCATAAATGGCATAAGATCTGCTTCAAATTTTGTCACAGAAGATACAGCGATATCATCAAGGTATCCATTTGCACCAGCAAAGATGATTACAACTTGTTTTTCAATAGCAACAGGAGCATAAGGCCCTTGCTTAAGTACTTCAACCATTCTTTGTCCACGCTCTAATTGACCTCTAGTATAGTCATCAAGATCAGATGCAAACTGTGCAAACGCTTGAAGCTCTCTAAATGAAGCCAAGTCAAGTCTAAGTGTTCCAGAAACTTGTTTAGTTGCTTTAATCTGAGCAGCACCACCAACACGTGAAACTGAAAGTCCTACGTTAATCGCTGGTCTGATACCTGAGTTAAAGAGGTCAGTCTCTAGGAAGATTTGACCATCAGTAATTGAAATAACGTTTGTTGGGATATATGCCGCAACATCACCCGCTTGTGTTTCAATGATTGGGAATGCAGTAATTGAACCAGCACCTAATGCATCAGAAAGCTTTGCAGCTCTTTCAAGAAGTCTTGAGTGTAGGTAGAAAACATCCCCTGGGTATGCTTCACGACCCGGAGGTCTTCTAAGGATTAGTGACATCTCTCTATATGCAACTGCATGTTTAGAAAGGTCATCATAAAAGATAACTGCATGTCTACCATTGTCTCTGAAGTACTCAGCAATAGTCACACCTGCATAAGGAGCAAGGAACTGTAATGCTGAAGAATCAGCAGCAGAAGCAGTTACAATGATTGTGTAATCCATTGCTCCATGCTCTTCAAGTTTTTTCACTGTAGCAGCTACTGTTGATTGTTTTTGACCAATCGCAACGTAGATACATACAACATCTTGACCTTTTTGGTTGATAATTGTATCGATAGCTAGTGTTGTTTTACCAGTTTGTCTATCACCAATGATAAGCTCTCTTTGACCTCTACCAACTGGTACAAGTGCATCAATCGCTTTGATACCTGTTTGAAGTGGTTCATGAACTGATTTTCTAGCCATGATTCCTGGTGCTTTTTCTTCAATGAATCTTACTTCAGAAGTTTCAATTGCACCTTTACCATCAACAGCTTCTCCAAGTGAGTTTACAACTCTACCTATCATAGCATCGCCAACTGGTGTTTTAAGAAGCTCTCCAGCTCTTTTAACGCTCATACCTTCTTTGATACCTGTACTTGATCCAAGAATAACAACACCAACGTTTGCTTCTTCAAGGTTTAATACAAGACCTTTAGCACCGTTATCAAATTCTACAACTTCTCCAGCCATAACATTGTTAAGACCATATACTGTTGTAATACCATCCGCGATACCTACTACTTTACCTATTTCATTGATGTCAACATCAATCTCAAAGTTCTCAATTCTCTCTTTGATAATCGAAGAGATTTCATCTGCTTGCAATTTATTTGCCACTACTACTCCTTTACTGTTTACTAACTATAATGATTTTTTAATAAAATCAATAAGTTGTTCTTTAACTCTCTGCTTAGAGAAGTTTACCTCTATTCCTAAATCATCAACAGAAACACGTAATCCTTCAAGATCTGTTTTTTCCTGTGTCAATTTAATCGTTGAACCTGTATACTTTTTAAGTGTCTTTTCTAGATCTGCTAATGCTTTGTCATCAAGTAGAGATGCACTTTTCAGTACACCTTCATACTCGTTTGCAACACGTTGCTGATCTGCGTTAAGAACTTTAGCAATAGCTGGGATTAAATCTAATCTATTGTTTTCACCTAAAATTTTAATAAAGTTAACAAGTGACCCATCTGCACCTTTACCAAGTGTAGAAAGAATCATTTCTGTTTTCTTTTCACTTGATATGATAGGAGATGTTAATGCTGACTTCACTTCTGATGAACTAGTCACTTCAGTAAGTACATTGAGTACTTCTAAAATAGCAGGTAAATCTTTCGCTACTGAAGAAAGTGCACTTGCATATCTTTTAGCAATTAATTCTTCCATTATGCCACCTTCTTAGAAATAATTTCAACAACTTTTTTCTCATCAAGGTTGATATCATCTGTCGTAATGTTTTCACTCAATACTTCATCGATAGCTTCTCTTGCAGATTTACGTTCTTCTAAAGTCATTTTCTCTTCAAGTTGCTTTTCAAGACTAGCCAGTTCATTTTGGTTTGCTGTAGCGATTTTTTCAGCTAAGATAACTGCTTCTGCTTTCGCATCCACAAGAAGTTCTTCTGCCTTTTTTTCACTTGCATTTAAACGTGCTTGCGCTTCTTTCTTTTCATCTTTAGCAGCTTGAAGTTTTTCTTCAATCTCGCTAAGTTGCGTTGCAATACCAGCAGATCTTCCTTTGAAGAAATCTCTGATTGGGTTAGCAACCAAATAGTAAAGTAAAGAAGCAAAAATAGTAAAGTTTACTACTCTTGGCCAAAAGTCATTCTCTCTACCCGTTTGCATAAAGTAACGACTTGTCTCTCCATCTGCATGACCACTGGCTAAAAGAACAGCAGGTACTACAAGTAAAGACAATAGTATAATTTTTTTCATATTTTTATCCCTTCCTATAATTTGCTAAATTTAGCTTTGAGGCTCTCTTTAAAAAGAGGCATTTGAGAAAGAAGAGAATTTTTAAGGTTCTCTTTGTCAGAGTTAAGTTTTTCTACAAACTTGTTATACTCAGTTTCCAATTCATTCTGTTTGGTCTCAACCTTACTTGCTGCCAATGTTTTTTCATCATCGGCTGCTTTCTGTCTGATTGACGCAGCTTCATTTTTAGCATCGCTAATAATTTCATCTGCCTTTGCATTTAATTCGTCTGTGTTGCCACTAAAACTCTTTGCCGCTTCTAAATCTTTTGCTATAGAGGCATCTCTGTCATCCATAAATTTCACCAATGGCTGAAATAGCATATTATTTAAAAGAACAAGTAGGGTTAGAAACAAAGCAAGTACGAATAACATCAATGGTAAATGTATGTCAAGCATTAAAACTCCTCATGTAATTTCGCGCTATTTTAGCATTATTGTCATGAGGGGTTGGTTAAAATTTAGAGTTTTTTGAGGAATGTTAGAAAGTTTTCAATATCTTTTTCATCAGTAAAATTAATTTCAATACTTTTTGCTTTAATTTTATGAGCAAATGGCAGTAGAGATGTAATTTCATCAACATAATTTTTAGTAAGGTTTTTTACGACTTTTGTTGTTGTATTTTTTGCAGGATTCGCTTTATGGTTCTTTACCATATTTTCAGTCTCACGTACACTTAATTTTTGTCCAATAACAGAGTTGATAATTACTTTTTGCTTTTTCTCATCAAGACCTACTAAAATTTTTGCATGCCCTTGTGATATTTTGCCTAAAATAAGTTGTTCTTGCGCATATGTACTTAAAGATAAAAGACGCATTGTATTAGTAATCTGTGAACGGCTTTTGTGTACAATATCAGAAAGATCATCATGTGTAATTTCATGTACTTCAATCAATTCTGCATAAGAATTTGCAAGCTCTATGGCATTCAAATTTTCTCTTTGAATATTCTCTAAAAGTGCTAATTCTCTAAGCTTGATATCATCAATTTCAGCATCTGCAATAATGGCTTTAATCGTTGGTAGTTTTGCGAGTTTGTGTGCACGAAGACGACGCTCCCCAGCAATAAGTAAATAGCCCTCTTCTTTTTCTATAACAACAATAGGCTGAAGAAGCCCATGTTCAGCTATGGATTCACTCAGTTCTTTAAGTGCTTGTTCATCAAAATGTTTACGTGGTTGAAATGGGTTGGCAGTAATAGTCTCAACATCAATATCTTCTACTCTTGCACCTTGAGCTTCAAGTTCAAAACTATTTATACCTGAAAGATCTTTTTCATACGCTTCTTCTACCTCAGAGAGAATATCTCCTAGTCCTCTACCTAACGCCATTTTAACCTCTTGCTATAACAGTTGCTAAGTCTCTATAGGCTAAAGACCCTTTGGAACTTGAGGCATAAGAAGTGACAGCTTTACCAAAACTCGGTGCTTCAGCTATCTTAACATTGCGTGGCACAACGATGCATTCTTTACCTTTTTTAATGTGAAAAAGTTTATCTTTGAAATGGTGACTTAAATCAGCAAGAACTTGCTTAGATAAGTTATTTTGCTTCGAATACATCGTAGGCAAGAAACCTTTAATTTTTAACTTTGGATTAATTGTCTTCTTTAAAAGGCTTACTGTATTAAGAAGTTGAGCAAGACCTTCCAAAGCAAAAAATTCACACTGAATAGGAATAATCACAGAATCTGAAGCACTTAAAGCATTAATGGTAATAGGACCCAATGCTGGAGGTGAATCAATAATCACGAAATCAAATTGAGAAGAAACCTCTTTAAGTTTTTCTTTCAAAACAAGTTCTCTATTTTTCTTTTTTGGATTATAAAATTCTTTTTCTATCCCAACAAGACCAATATTGGATGGTGCTAATTTAAGATTTTTAATATCTGTATCAAGTACAACTTCAGAGAGTTTTTTACTCCCTATAAGCACATGATAAATATTAAACTCATAATCACCTCTAGAGAAACCCAAAGAAGTGGTTGCATTAGACTGGGGATCGATGTCTAAAAGGAGTACTTTCAACCCTTTTTCAGCTAAAGATGCTGCTAAGTTTACTGCTGTTGTTGTTTTCCCTACGCCACCCTTTTGGTTGGCTATACTAATTACCTCACTCATCGTAAACTATACACCTTTTTTCCTCCGATTATTAAAGAGCCATCATTGCACAACTGTGCGTCCCCTAGGCTCGTTTGATAGCTTTCAATATGAACTGAAAACTTTCTACTTAACTCAAATTCTACCTCAAATTCACTAAAAATCTGCTTCCATTTTGGAAACTTTTCAAGTCTTGAAAGGTACTTTTCTAACAATATTTTAGGACAAATATCGCTCTGTAAGGCAGTGTAGCCATTTTGAGATTTTTTTAAATTTATCCCAATACCACATACTAAAGTATCATTTACTTTTTTCGTGATAGTACCACCTACTTTTTCATCATTTTTATAGAAATCATTAGGCCATTTTAACCAAATATTTTCACCAAGTTCAAGAAGTATTTGTTTCATAATAAAAGAAAAATAAATGGATGCAGAGGCAAAAGGTAAATCTTTGGGTAAATCTTCTAACTTTATTGCCACTGAAGCAAAAAAATTCCCTTCACCACCAGACCATTCATTATCTCTACTACCAACACCAAAACGTTGTTCTAAAGTTAAAACTGCTACGGGAGCCTCTAAGATATTTTTTTGTATTGCTTCTACAAGATACGTTTGTGTAGAAGGTAAAGTGTTAAATAATTTTACTTCCAACTTTAAGCCCTCTACCTACACAATATGCTTTTGCAGACATTGCCTTTTTTGAGGCAGGTTGAAGTGTATCAATTTTTAATGCACCTTTAGTACATCCAACCATAACACTCTCTTCTTCAAATCCAAGTATCGTATAGGCTTTATGTTCACTTTCCTTATTAACAAGTACTACCCCGTCAAACTTAGTACCATTATTTGCAAAGATACCTGGCCATCCTTCAAATGCTCTATATTTATTATAAATACTCACCGCATCCTCAAAATCAATCTCGCCATCAGATTTTCTAATCTTCTTACAAAGTGTTGATTCTGCTTCATTTTGCTTTTGGGCTACAATACTTTTAAAATTACGTACTGTACTTAACGTAAGTTCACAAGCATCCTCTGTAAGCTGTTGCATTAACGCATGGAGTCGCATATCTTCAGGGATAACAAACTCTACTATCTCTAAAATATCTCCTGTATCTAACCCCTCTTCCATGAGCATAGAGGTCACACCTGATTTTTCATCACCATTAAGCAGTGACTGTTGTACAGGAGATGCTCCTCTATACTGAGGCAAGAGTGAAGCATGTAAGTTAATACAAGGAGCAATATCAAGTATATTCTTAGGCAATATCTGCCCAAACGCAGCCACAATAATATAGTCAGGCTTAGCATCACGTATAGCCTCAAACATACCCTCATCTGAAAGACGGTTGGGTTGCAAGACTTCTATGCTATGTTCTTCTGCCAATACTTTCACAGAAGGAGGTGTCAAAACCTTTTTACGACCTACTGGTCTATCTGGTTGTGTTAAAACCAACACTACTTCCATAACATTAGAGTTAATGAGGCTCTCTAATATTTCTCTTGCATAATGGGGTGTACCCATATAAACTATTTTATTTTTCATTTAACTCTTTTAAGGCTTCTTGACTAGAAAGTACAGGTACATCCCCAGAAGCAAAATTTTTATCATTAGTGATGATGTAATCACACTTCTCTTTTCTTGCCATCACATATTGTATGGTATCTTCTAAGTCCGTATATTTTCTGTTTCTTTCCATAAGTTCTATGGCTTCAGCTACTTCTTTATTGCCAAATTCTATTACATGAATTACATTATTTAATTTTTTAATTTTAGATAATGCTTCTTTTTGACCTAATGGCTTAATAGTGAAATAATAGACTGTAGTAAGTAAATCACAACTAGTGTAAAGTCTAAATTCTTTTATATCACGTACTAAAAATTCAAAGAGTATTGCACTCTGCCTACTTGAAGGTCGTTTAGCATCTAAAATATCAATAAGAATATTTACATCTAAAAATATCTTTTTCATATATCCTCTCTATTGGCTTTTATCTCTTGTATATCAGGTGTATTCTCACTTACAATACCAATAAGACTCAACGCATCCTCTACATATTTTTCTTTTTCACTATGTGCGATATACTCAGAGATAGCCTCTGCAACAATATGACTTTTTTTCTTATGTGTCTCTTCTGCATAATTTTTCAATGTCTCAACCACATCAATAGGCAAAGAAAATAATTCTTTTTTATATTCTGATTTTTCTACTGTCATGACAAATCCTTTATATACTTTAATTATTATAGTATATACTTTATAGGGGAGAATGTCAATATCCATAGACTTAGCAATTAATCTCCAGCCATCATCTTTATACTATTTTTTTGATATGTAAATTCACTTTAATTTCTACTCAAATTCATCATGAAACATCTCCATAAATTTTCGTTTCTGCTTGTGCTCTTTTAGTAGTCTCCCGATATATTCACTATTCTCCTCTATACTCCATGACAAAGTATCATTTTCTTCTTCTATATTTAGCATCTCGTTTAATGCCCATATAGAACTACCATAGTATTTACTTTGCTTGGTTGCCAATGAGCTTTCACACAAATCTCGAAGAAGTAAAATTGTCTCTTGAGGAAATTCATCCCTTAACCATACAAGCAATGACTGAAGCTCTTTTGTATGTAGCAACGATGTTCTTAATGCATTTATGTTGCCATCAATATAACTTGCACATAACTCTTTTTCATCTAATGCTTTATAAAACCGCATCGCCTCCACAAATCCGAAGCTTAGTACCTCATCAAGTGCTTTTTGCTTCTCTTTGTTTGCAATAGTTTCATCTTCTAAGTGTTCTAAGTATTTGAGTAATACACCTACCTCTTTTGTCTTTTCATAAAACTCTTTATAGGCTGCTACTTTATCAGTATTGTTCCCTTGTTTATCAAATGCCCATATTTTCATCTCGAAAAGTTCAGTAGATTTATATCTAGGTAATGACTCTATCTTAGAGAGCATCTCTAGCACATTTTCAACATCATCTATGTGTCGATACTCTTTGGCTATATCTAACAACGCATCATCATCCAAAGTAGCATTTTTCAATAGACTGGCTCTTCTATAGTGTTCGGGTGACCCCATGTAGTGTGCACATCTATGCAGTATCCCCATCACCTCATACTCTTTATACCCTTCATCATTCAAAGCATTATCAAACGTATCATAGTAAGTATCAAATATTTTTTCCAATACTTCTTTAGGCAGAGTCTCTGAAAGAATATCTCTACATCCATATTCATCTGTAAGCAGCATCTCCATCACTTCATCATAGAGGCTATCATTATCCATATAAGCTACACATTCTACCCATGCCTCTTCTGCATATCTATACGCATCCCCCACAGCTCCTGCACTATCATCAGTACGTTCGTAGACACTTGTATCTGTAAGCATGAGCATTTTAAGCAACTCTGATGCAAGTATCTCTTCTCCTTGATGCAGAAGAAACATCTCTATGTTCTCTACCATAGCCCAAATCTCTTTTGAAAGTACAAATGATTTTTTATACTCAATAAACTTTCGTCTTCTAGCCAAAGATTTTATCTCTTTTTTCATCTGCTTTACAAAGGCATGTTTATCTGAAGAAAGTATCATTTTTTCAAGCTTATCATAGAGTTCATGGTTGGTATCTATCATCTCATAAAGTACGTCACACAGCATATTGTGTTCTAGTACTTTTATCTCTTCAAGTGTTATCTGTTTTGCCATACTATCCCCAAAAAGTAGCCAAAGGGTCAGCATCTATCTCGTCTATACATTTTTGCAAATCTTTTTGAGGTGCTAGGTCTGTATATAACTCTTTTTTACCATTGCCTCGTATCCAATAGAGTTGCCAAGTCATGGTATAGTTATCATATATCATATGGGCTATGGGTAGCTCTGTCCATGGAGCAGTAGCGTCATCCCATCGTGGTCTTTTCTCTATGAGCGTGGCTACATTTTTTTCTATGCTGTAGTCCATCTTTATCTGGTCTTGCACCTCTAGGGGTACACGTACTGCACAAAACTTTTCTAACTGTTTTTGGGCTAGTTGTTCTTGTATGGGTGGTATATTCATCTGTTTCTCCTTTTATGTTTCATACTTATACCTCTTCAAACTCCCCTACTACAATTTCATCCAAAAGACTTTTCTTTTTATGACTTACTTTATACAAATCATATTGATTTTGTAAATTTAGCCATAACTGTGGAGAAGTACCAAAGTACTTAGCTAACTTCAGTGCCATCTCTGTAGTCATACCTCTTTTTTCATTCACCAATTCATTGATAGCTCGAAATGAGGTATGCAGTGCTTTTGCCAAATAACTCTGAGTTAGTCCAAGAGGAACTAAAAATTCTTCTTTGAGTACTTCTCCTACATGGGTGGGTTGTCTTTTTAATTCTGTCATCTTTACTCCTAATGGTAATCAGTAATCACCACATCATACGCATTGCCATTTTCAAAAGCAAATACGATGCGATATTGTTTGTTAATGCGTATAGAGTACTTACCTTTTAACTCTCGTTCCAGTGCTTCAAGTCTATTGGCAGGAGGCACACGTAAGTCATCTAGTACATACGCCGCATTTAGGTAGTCTAACTTTCTTAGTGCGACTTTATGTATGGTAGAAGGTATTTTTTTACTTTTAGCTGTTGCATAAAAGCGTTCAGTCTCTTTATCTGCAAAACTTTTTATCATAGCATAGTATAACAGATAGTGTTATAGTTTGTCAATATAAAATTCCGTAGGGTGCAATTACTATTGCACCACATAAGGAAATAAGAATACTATCACTCTCTCGCCGCAAGGGCTAAAACACCTAAAACTATACTATCAATCCAACGGCACTATCAAGTGCATTAAGACTAATGTCCATACAATATTACATTTAATCCTTACGGTTTCGCAGGCACAAACATTATGGTATCACCCATCATCACAGGTGTCCAGATGGGTTTGCTGCCAGCACTTCGTATATCTGTACCTACAGATATCTCTAAAGCATTACTAAACCCATCATGGTCAAAGTCTGCCTCTCCATCACTTGCATTAAGAGGGTTAAGTCCATTGGTTCTTTCTAGCACGTCAGATATACCATCGTTATCATCATCTCTGTCTGCATTGTTACCTATGCCGTCATGGTCTGTGTCTACAGACTCGTTAGGGTTGAGTGGTAAGGCATCATTCACATCTAGGACACCATCGTTGTCATCATCTGTGTCTGCATTGTTTCCTATACCATCATGGTCTGTGTCTACACTCTCATTTGCATTGTTAGGGAAAGCATCTAAGCTATCTGGTACACCGTCATTGTCATTATCTACCTTATAGACAACAGCATACACCTTGTGAAGATTTGTCTTAGCAAGAGAGATATCTATCTTCTCAGGAGTAGTAAACCCTAGTATAGGTAAAAACTGTAAAACATAGCTCCCCTCTGCTACCTCTTCAAAGACACTTACCTTACCATTGCCTGCTTGTACATTGTCTCCCACTAGTACATAGCTAGCATTACTTAGGTTGGTAGTGACGTTTATGCTTCCTATGCTTGTGTTTTCATCTGCTGTGTTTAGTGAAGTATCTGCTAGGTGTTGTTCTTGTAGTGGGCTTAGTACATTGGTGGTTATTTTGGTTTTTGCAGTATGGTTAAGATCCAAAGACTCCATATCGTGTAGCGTAATGTTCCCATCTAAAGAGCTAGACGAGAGTTCTATCTCTCCCTCTATGAGATTAAACACTAGAGATTTATTGCTCTCTTTTTCTATGGTAAAGGTTGTTCCTCTTACTGCAGAATCTATGTCTTCATAATTTTCATCGTATTCACCTGATTCAGCACTACATGTATGATGGACACCTGCCTCTGTTTCTGCCATTGAAAGAGGTGACTCTTTAATGTCACAATCTGTAAAATGATATCTTGGAAGCGACCAAGTCTCAGACTCATCACCATTGTCAAAGATATATGATCTTACACTTAAACGAGCCGTACGATTAAACCTTGTAGCTTTTTTAACTAACATTCTAAATGAAGAATTTGGGTCAACTGTAAACTTTACTACTTCTGCTGCTTGCGTAGGGTCAATTGTACCATCTACATCAATATATATCCCATAGTGACCAGTCTCTATAATGGCTTCATGTCCTTGGTAGGTTAGTTTCCAAGGGCCACCTTCCAAGTAGACCATATCTTTGTTAAACTTTCGTGTCCCATGCA
>Ga0256845_1001022_pt1 | contig 23830 bp, 18 predicted proteins | sample RiftiametaG_FD_189101 | JGI IMG/M metagenome (GOLD analysis project Ga0256845, IMG submission 189101) | Tube worm associated microbial communities from hydrothermal vent at the East Pacific Rise, Pacific Ocean - Riftia | ecosystem: Host-associated > Annelida > Integument > Unclassified ... | reverse complement strand
AACGCCCATGGCAAGGCTTTCGACCAGAACATTGGGGATGCCGTCCCTGTCACCATTTTGGGCTATAACGCAGCCAAGGACAAAGAGATCACTTTTCTTAAATTGTTTCAGCACTTCTTCGTGGGTCCGGGTGCCTAGACATCGGCACTGTTCCTTTAATCCCAGATCAGAAATCAGGTTGAGGATCTTTTCCTTATCGTCTCCATCACCAATGAGTGTGTGTTGAAAGGAGATACCTTTTTTATTTAGCAGCGATAGAGCCTTGTAGAGAAAAGGTAAGCCCTTTTTTTCAGTCATTCTGGCTATTGTCAGTAGCTTATATGGCGTCCGAACTGGCGCTGTCACCGTGGGTTGAGTGAACAACTTGAGGTCAATGCCGTGATAGATACAGTGAATGGGTGTTTCGCCGTTGGGCACAAGTGCTTCAAGGTATTTCTTGTTGTGTCGTGTGCAGGTAAAAACGAATTTGGCCTGTTTGATTTTACGTGCAATCTTTGTTTTGTCGGAGGTGTAGATATCTTTGGCATGGGCGGTAAAGCTAAATGGAATCCCTGCCAGTTGTGATGCAAACAGCGTAACCGATGTAGGTGAGTGGGCAAAATGGCCGTGGAGGTGTACTATATTACTCTCAGGCTGGAGGTGATTACCTGCAAGATATCCGGCTTGCAGCAGGTGTTTGAGCGTTGCCAGTTCTTTTCCTTTTACAAGACCGTCAGTTGCAAAACGGAGGGTCTGTAAAAATGTTTTTGGGTGTTTGATGGCCACAAATAGAGTGGGTACCAGCAGGCGTGGAAAATCAGCGAAAAGTTCAGTGGGAAGGTAATCGACCCTGGCTCTGATTTTTTTCACGGAACTGTGGCAGAATGATTCCCTGGGTTTGCGCATCGGAAAGAGGTGCATTGTAAACCCTAGTTTTTCAAGAAGGAGAATCTCATTGGAGATAAAAGTCTCTGAAATTCTGGGATATCCTTTAAGAATATAGCCAAGAGTTGGGGAAGAAGTGGTTTGTGTCATGCTGGCGATTAAATCACAAGTTAGAAAGTTAACGGGTTACAATAAATCGTTCGTCTGATGCCTTAAAATGTTTCAGTCGGGCGAGCATTTTATCGAGCCCTGTGAGTTTGAAAGATCCCATTGTGTGAATAATTCTTTCCTGATCATTGATAATAGAGAGGATTTTTTCACGCAGCAACTGGGGCGTGACTTCCTGCCAGGGGATGAAATCAAGAAGCCTTTTACTTTTAAGTCTTTTTGCACGAATGAGTTGTTCCTTCCTGGGTGTTTCTCTGGGGATTACCAGAGCTGGTGTTTTCTGGGTAAGAATTTCGCAGATCGTGTTGTAACCACCCATGGAGATGACCAGATCAGCAGCAGATATTAACTCTTCAATCTTTGGGTGAAAGGGCTGGGTCTCAATGCCGTGTCTTCTGGCCCGTATTTTTATCTCTTCCCGAACTTTTTTTGGCATAAATGGACCGGTTATAATAATGGTTTTAAACGGAAGAGAGGTCGGATAATAATCATGCATTGCAAGATAATGGTCAATTACCTCAAATCCGTCACCACCACCGCCGGTGGTCACAAGTATGAATGTATCTTCTTTCATAATGCGATATCGCTTGCGGACATTGGCCTTTGTGTCAGGAGCGATTGTTTTTCGTGGAATATATCCCGTAAATTGGATTCTGTTGTGTATGGATGGTGGGATTTTATACATTTCAACAGGGTCGAAGATGGATTTGTTGCCATATACCCAGATTTCGCTGTAGAGCTCTTCCAGAAAGCTGTATACATTTTTTTCCTGCCAGTCGCGTTGAATAACGGCAGAATCATCAAGGATATCACGTAAACCAAGAATAGTAACAGTTGAAGGTCGTGAGTTTTTAAGCCATTTAAGTGTGGGAAGAACTTCACGTTTCAGCCCAAGAGGTTCTTTATCGACAATAAAGAGATGGGGTTGAAAGGTTTTTGCGGTGGCAAGAATGATGTTGGTTCTGATTGATAGCGCTTTTTCCTGGTCTATGCGAATCGAAAGAGATTGGTATTCACTGTTGGTTTTTTTTATCATTCCGGGGATGCGGACGAAGTCAACCTGTTCTGGGAAGCGGAATCGTCCGGCTATGGGTGAACCCGTGAGGATGAGTACGTTAGTGTTACGATCTCGCAGATGGTTGGCAATAGCCATTGTGCGACGAATGTGTCCCAACCCATAGGTGTCATGAGAATACATGAGAATATTATAGGCGGGAGAGTCTATTCTTGTAGTCATATCGAGTCGAAAAAAAGCGCAGACACGCAGTTAGTACTTTGTTCTGTAAAAGCTGTAAAAGCTGTAAAAGAAAACAAGAAAATATGAATTATGTTCAACTTAAACTGCTTATAGCAGTAACAGATAGCGAACATAGTGAGACCTTTGAGGCATTTAAACCCCTTTGAGGGATGTTAATTGTGAGTGTGGTTATTAGCAAACAAAACTACTTATATCAGGTTTGCAAAAAAAAGTCCCTGCAGAAATGAATTTGCAGGGACTCTTGATAACAATAGGGGTTGTTTTGTCTTATGTGGTGGTATTTAGAAGCTCAAAGTGAGTCTGTTGCTGATCATGATAATACTTTCAACATCGTTATAGCTGTTGTGTTCGGTAAAAAGATTTCCTGTGTCCATATAACCAAAGTGCATTTCATAAGAAAAGTTGCTGATGAGCCTGTAGACAATGCCCAGATTAGCTTCCCAGCTCGACTCGTTGTCGTAATCAAGAGAATCAGGGGTCCAGAGGTTTTTTGTCATTCCGAATGCACCCAGAACAGATATTCTTTTTGATGCATCAAATTGTGCCGAAAGTGCTATGCTGCGAGTGTTGGTTGTATGGGGTGCTGCTTCAGATAGAGAAACAGTGTTTTCGAGTTCGTTGTTGAGTATGTCAGCTGTGGTACTGGTGATAAGAAGTGGCTGGAAATTTCTGACAGCACGGACAGTGACGGTATCCTGATTATCAAGAATGGTACCAAGATTATACGATGTTATTCTATAGGGATTGTGCGTTTTTTGTTCTGCGTAAGATAAATTTGCAAAGAGCATCACCTGAAGAGAGAGGGCAATTATAAAATGAAAATTTTTCATACTCTGATAATGGTGCAGGTTTAATTTCAGGGGCAAGCGTATTTACACTCATAGTCTATATGTATATATTTCTTCATTTTTTATGAAAAGTCAAGTGGAATTGTGTGCTAGAGAACGTTCTTGGGCTGGATGTATCCATGTAGGAAAAGCAGGTGAAAAGCCTGATTCACAGGGGATGCTTTTTGCCTGGAAGGAGTAAATAGAGAACTTGCTTGTGGACTGAAATTGCGATATACATAGTTGCTTTGAGTGTGGAGTATTGACAAAAGATAATAGTATTTTCTTAAAATGAATTTCAAGTTACCCTGAATATTGACGCATTTCCCGTTTGCGGGGATAGGAGATATGATGCGAATAAAAATGGCTATAATTGTGTTGTTGTGTTGTTTGTGGGGCAGTGTTGGTACGGCTAACTGCCAAGAAAATGATACAGTGTATCGGGTTGTTTTTTCAACATTTGATGTTGGATCGGCCGGGAAGTATGGTTATCTGCAAAATAGTATTCAAAGTATGCTTGTGGCTCGATTGGCCGCAAATGACCGGGTGGAGATTTTAGAACACACCTTGAGTGCTAAAGAAGTCGCTCTGCTTAAAAAAGGCGTTGAAGGCAGAGACAAAGTAGTTCAGCCTGTTGCAGCCGATTACTTACTTATGGGTGCTCTTTTTTCAATAAAGTCTGGGCTTAGTGTTAACGTAACTCTCTATCCTTTCTCTCAGGAAAAAAGTGTATTGCATTTTTCTTTTTTGATGAAGGATGTTGGTGTGCTTATCAGTGAGGTTGAACAATTGTCCCAACAGATCACTAATAAGATTTTTGGGTCTAACATACTTGAACCATATGGAAAGGCTGGAAATAAAGTAGAAAAGTCCGGTTTTATTACGGTGCATCCAGAGGTTGCGTATAAACGAGGGCTCTACGTAGGTTCTATCGTCTCTGAGAGCGATAAGATGAGGGCTACTGCTGTGGGCGCTAAACGGACTATAGACATTTCCGGTGAAATTTCTGCGATAACAGTAGGGGATTTGGACAAAGATGGTCAAGAGGAAGTATTGGTACTTTCTCAGGGTGAATTAAAAATTCTTGGATTGACTGAAGATGGTTTTGATTTGTTAGATAAGGTGGCTTTGCCTAAAGGTAAGAGAAGCCATGCTCTCAGCATAGCAGATATTAATGCTGATGGTGTACAGGAAATATACATAAGTGCCACGAAAGATCTGGATGTATCCTCAATGATACTGGAATGGCGTAAGGGGAGTGGTTTTACGCTGGTTGCAAATGACGTTCGCTGGTATTTACGGGCTGTAAAGAATACACAGCGTCAGTGTATTCTCATGGGACAAAAAAGAGGTCTTGAAAAGAATGCATTTTTGCAGTCAGGTCTCTATCAGTTGAAATTAAATGAAAAATATGAAGTTGCAATATCTAAAAAAATATTTTTACCCTCCAAAGCAAATCTCTTTAATTTTATCTATGCTGACCTGGATGGTGTAGGCACTCCTGAGATTGTGGTGATAGATAATCGCGAAAAGATGAGAATATATAATTCAAATAGTGAATTGCTTTGGATCAGCAAAAAAAGTTTTGGAGGTAGTAGTATTTACCTTGGCCCGAGCCAGGGTGATGCAGTTAACGATGCAGAGCAATGGGGGCTCAGTGTTGATGAAGAATCAGACAGGGAACCAATTTTTGTACCTAATCCAATAATGGCTGATGATATTGACCAAAATGGTAGTCAGGAGTTGATTGTGAATGAGAACCAATCTGTTGGTATTAAAGGATTTTATAAATTGCGCATTTACAATAGTAGTCGGATTGTCAGTTTGAGTTGGAATGGCGAAAATATGGAAGAAATATGGAGAACAGGTGAGCATAAAGGGGTAATTTCCGCCTACAGCTTTTCTTCGAAGATACAAAATAAAAGAGTTGAAGGAACAAATGATACAATTAATAAATACAGAGGAAGATTATATACTGGATATATTCCTAAGAAAGGTACGTTATGGGACTTGTTACCGGGCAGCCTGGATTCGGAGTTGAAAGTCTATGAGCTGGAGTTTACTAAGAGAGCTGAGGGGAATTGATTATTGACTGGAAAGTATAAAAAATTATACTCTTCAGTCAAAAAAACTTGACATTAGGCTGGGGTAATTATATTCTGCTTCTGATGCTAAGTTCTTTCTGCGCTTTTTCAGTTGGTTGGAATAGGTGTCTGAAAGGAAAATGGCCGTAAAGGCTGAATATACACAGGAGAGATAAAAAATGAAGAAAATCATTGCTGCAGGTTTAGGTCTTTTGCTTGGTGGCACATTGATTGCGACGACAGCTCAGGCAGAAATCGAGAATCAATTTGGCGGTTACTGGCGGACTCGTTTTAGTGTTCAGGATAACATGAGCAGATATCCTGGAGACACCAAATTTATGGTTGATACCCGTTCCCGTATTTACTACACAGCAAAGTTCAAATGAAAATTTGAAGTTTGTTAATAAGTTTGAGTTTAACACAACTTGGGGTGATAGCAACTATGGACAGATAGGTACTGATGGTAGGAAGGATTTCAGGATTAAAAATTCTTATGTTCAGGCTGATTTTGGAAATGTGACCACTAAAGTAGGTGCCTTTGCTGCTGTTTTTCATAGAGGCCTTTTGTTTGATGACGATTTTATTGGGGTACTTGCTTCTCCCAAATTTGGTAACGTGACTCCTGTGTTTGTATGGGGACGTGCCCAAGATAAGGATTTTGGTGGACAAGCTTACAATTTGGATTTTTTCCACGGTGGTGTAAAAATTGCTGCTGGTGATAAAGTAACAATCGGTGTAGGACTTACTGCTGAGATTGGCAGCAGTGAAACAGTGGATACTACCAAAACGCAGGACTTATTAGCTCTTGGTTCTGACGGTGTGCTGTATACCATTGAGGGTGAAACTCTTCCAGTCAGTGAAAAAGTTGGTGATATAAATTACATTTTCGCAGGTGTTGATGTGGATGTAAATTTTGATCCTGTTAAGGGTTGGGGTACGTTTGTCTACCAGACTGGTGACAAAGCTGGTGTCGATGTTAATGCGTTTGCCTTAGCACTTGGTGCGGATGCTGGCGTCGCTCATGGTGCTTTTTATTATGCAACCGGAGACGACGGATCAGATCCAACCGAAAGTACAGCTTACGCTCCTGTTTCTCCATATGTTGTAACTGCTGAAATTATGGGATTGGGTAGTACGATGGATGCGGCCTGGGGACCTGCGAATGGGCTTCTTGGTCATGGATGGGGTTTTACTGATACTATGATTTTTAATGCAGGTGCCACTCTGAAGCCAGCTGAAAACGTAACGATTAAATTAGATGGTTTTTATGGTGCGTTGGCAGAAGACAATGCTCATGGAAATACCGAAATCGGTTTTGAGGGTGATGCTAAGGTGACTTTTAAACTGCTTGAAAAATTGAATGCAGACGTATTCTTTGCATATCTCTTTGCTGGTGATGTTACGAATGATGCTGCCGGAAATGATGATGATGTTATGGAAGGTGGTGCACGTCTTTCACTTTCTTTCTAGTTTGAAAGTCGGATAGCTATTTAATCTGATTGTAGTTTATGAACCCGGTGGAGATTAACTCACCGGGTTCATCTCGTTTGAGGTGTTGCTGGTGGATAAAGCAGAATCAGCAATTGTTCGCTGGCCGATATTGTTAATGGTTATGGCTGGGGTCTTCCTCTCCACTATGGACAGTGGCATGGTAAATGTCGCCTTGCCGACCATTATGCGTTCCTTTAATATCAGCTTAGGGAATGCGAAATTTGTAGTAACACTTTTTCTTGGTACAATTACTGTCAGTCTGGTTTTTTTGGGGCGTTTATCGGATAGAGTCGGTAAAGGACGTATGTATTTGCTGGGCGTCCTTGTTTTTTCTATAGGCTCTGCAAGTTGTTCGCTTGCATCAAATTACGAAAGGCTGTTGGTTAGCCGGGTTATTCAGGCACTTGGTGCGTCTATGATGATGTCAACAGGTCCTGCAATTATCAAAACGGTGTACGCAACAGACCATCTGGGCAGGAGTCTGGGCCTGGTGGGCATTGCAACCGCTTGTGGTCTTCTTTCAGGTCCCTACGTCAGTGGTATTCTCCTCAGCCATTATTCCTGGCGTGCTATTTTTATTGTTACTTTGCCCGTTAGTGCATTTGTTTTTATTTCTAGCTGGTTTGTTCTTGTTAAACAATTCCCATCTGCTACGGTTCCTGATTCCAGCAGGTTTGATTGGCTGGGAAGTTGTTGCTGGGTCGTTATGGTTGTACTGTATCTGTTCATTTTTCAGAAAATTGACACCCTGATGAGTGTCTCTACTCTTGTTCTTTTGCCACTTCTGGTAGTTGTTTTCTTTATTTTTGTTCGTGTGGAAAAGGCATCTGTGAATCCTATACTACCTGTTCGTCTTCTTGAAAAGAAGTTCTACTGGGTTGCCGTTTTAACGGCTGCACTTTCGTTTGCAGTACTTTTTTGTGTGCTGGTGTTAATCCCGTTTTACCTTGATTATATTCTGCATATGCCTGTGGCTGAAGTTGGTGCAGTAATGATGGCAGTTCCGGCAACACTTATTATTCTTTCGCCGCTTTCCGGGTCTCTCTACGATCGCATCGGTGCGCGTTTTCTTACTACTATTGGCCTGGGAGTGTCTGTGCTCGCATTAGTCAGCCTCGCTTTTCTTTCAGTTGAGAGCAGTCCATTTGAGGTTGCGTTAAAACTCGCCTTACTTGGTGCCGGCCAATCGGTTTTCCTTTCTCCAAACTCAGCGTCTGTATTGTCCCGAGTTGGTGAAGAATACGCCGGTATTACTGCTGGTATTTTGGCAACAGCCCGCAATCTTGGGATGGTCTCCGGCGCGACCCTTGCCGCAGGTATCTTTGCTTTGTTTTTCAGTCATTATACAGGTGGATCGCAGCTCGAAGAGTATACAGTGATTCATCAAACTGGTTTTGTTCTTGCTTTGAAGTCAACTTTTCTTGTTGCTGCGTTAATCGGTTTCTGTGGAAGTGTCTTATCGGCTTTAAGAGCTTAAGCCGATTCAGGAATTGGGAGTGAAATAGTAGCGACGGTACCACCTTCCGGGGCGTCCTGAATTGTGAACTTTCCGTGGTGGGCTTTAATAATCCGTTCGACTAGTGCAAGGCCCATTCCGGTACCATAGGTTTTTGTTGTAAAGAATGGATCTTTGACATGGGGAAGACTGTCTGTCGGTATGCCTTGGCCTGTGTCGGTGATTGAAATTGTTATTTCTTTATTATCGTTGGTTGTTGCGATAAGTAAATTACCTCCATTTGGCATAGCTTCCACGCCATTTCTAATAAGATGTAGAAAGACCTGGCGGATTTTGCTGTCATCAACTGCAACAGCAGGCCCTTCTTCATTGAAATTCATCGAATATGTAATATTCTGATTTTTCATAGTTGTATAAAACATCATTACACTTTTGCGAAGAAGGGGGTGTATGGCGTGAATCTCAATAGAGAACTCGTCGGTTTCGACAAAACTGAAGAGATCTTTCAGGATAGTTTCAATTTTATTGGCTTCTTTGGTGATAATTCCAAGAAATTCGACCATATATGAATCGTTTATTTTTCTGGAGAGAAGTCGTGATGTTCCACCAATTGATGTTAGAGGGTTTCTGATTGAGTGGAGAAGGTGTGCAGACATCTGTCCAATTACTGCATCCCGTTCAGCATTGAGAAGAAGATCTTTCTTCTTGTCAAGTTCTTGAGTAACAGTTTCAAGTTCATTAATATTTTTTTGCATATCAGCATACAGGTGGCTGTGCTCTATAGCAAGACTCGCTTGACTTGCAAAAATCTCCAGTTCGCCAATATCACGTATAGAAATTGGAGATCTTGTAACAAAGTTATCAACAATCATGACCCCAAGCGGTCGTCCTGGGGAATAAAGGGGCACAACGACAAAAGAAGATTCACCTAGTGTGTGAAGAAGTTCTTCTGGAACCACGCAACCTGTAGCCTGACCGTTTGTCACATGTACCGGTTTCTGAATGTGACTTGCGTGGATAAACACGTGATCATGCTCTAGTGTAGACAAGTGCAGGGTCTGGATAATTCTGTTAACCTCAACGTCGGTGTCAACACTTTTATCCTGAATTGAATTCAGGATGTCATCGAGCTGCAGTCCTCTGGCCTTGATGGAGTTCCATAGTCGTCCTGCATCCTCACGTGTTGCAGGGCCAATGGCGAGTTTTCCATCGAGATAACTGTTGTTTTCATTGTAAAGTGCGAGAAAAGCCCGGTTGAATCTTAATCCGTCATCTGACGTAATACCAACAAGAATGGCTCTGAGAATGCCAGTAAGTTCGACAGTGTTCAGGTACGCAGTATTCATTTTCAGGTTAAGATGATGAAGAAAGCGCATACGTGTGTTTGTCTTTTGTAATTCCTGTTGGTATATTCGGTTGGTTATTGCCAGATGTCTTTTTTGGAGAGTGGTTAGGACTGAGTGATGAAACTGATTGATACTGACTGGTTTGGTGAGATAGTCGTCTGCACCCAGGCGAAGACAATTGAGTGCCACTTCTATGTCAGTTGTACCGGTCACCATTATTATTCCGAGATCTGGATGAGATGGAATAATGTCTTCAAGTATTTCATCTCCATTTTGGTCAGGAAGACCGATGTCAAGGAGGATTAATGCGATTTTCTCGGTGTCAAGCAAATGATAAAGCTCTCCTGCACTGCCGGCACGAACAACCTTGAGTCCCATGGCTTTAAGATAGTGTGAAAGCAGGAGTACAATTTCAGGTGAATCGTCGACAACCGCAACAGACTCGTCCGGTTCAACGAGTTCTACGGTTGACTGAGACAGGTTCGACTTTTGTGAATAAGGAAGATTCACCATAAAATTATTTTGGACTGGCCAGACTATGTTTTATCGTGTGGCGATAATGTTCTGTAATCATTTTAGCATAAATTTGTCTCTGAGTACAAAAAAATAACTCTTCTTGTGCTTTCTGGAAAGATTCTGTTGTATAGTGACACCTTTATTGATGTAAATTAACAACAATTTAGTGCCTTACTCTCCAGAGCCTGTAAAGAAAAAGAAGAAAACTTGGGTTGTTTATTTAATTGGTTCATAGCAGCAACAAGGCACTTACTTGCAGCTTGTCTGCGTTAGTGTGGTGTGTACGTTGGAAGATTATTTTAAGCAGGGCGGGCGCCTCAATGCGTGTTTGCCTAATTTTGAGTTTCGCGATGGTCAGAAGGCAATGGCGGATGCGATTGCCGTGTTGCTTGCGGATGTGGGTGAGAGAGCGAATAAAGCTGGTGCGCGAATTCTCGTTGTTGAAGCTGAAACGGGTATTGGGAAAAGTCTTGCGTATTTAATTCCGGCGGCACTCTCCGGCCAGCGTGTGATTATCTCTACCGCTACTTTGAATCTGCAGGATCAGTTGCTCAAAAAAGATATACCATTGGTTGAAAAAATCCTTAAAGAGGATCTTGCTGCGATCTGTTTTAAAGGAAGACAAAATTATCTTTGTCTGTATCGTTGGTATCAGTATCGCTCAACCCCACAGTTGTCACTGGTTGTTAACCCTTTTGTGGGCAAAATAGATAGCTGGTTGAAAGAGACCGAAACGGGAGACAGGGCCGAACTCGAATGGTTGCACGACAAATCGTCTTTTTGGCCGAAAATATCTTCGCAGTCCAACCAATGTCTTGGTGGGGATTGTCCAGAGTCTGCGGGTTGTTTTATTAATCGTTTACGCAAAAAAGCAGGTTCTGCCAAGATAATTATTGTTAACCACCATCTGTTTTTTTCAGATTTGGCTCTTCGAAAGGGCGGTTATGGGGAGCTGTTGCCCCGTTATGAATCGGTAATCTTTGATGAGGCGCATCATCTTGAAAACGTGGCCACCATGTTTTTTGGTAGAAGTTTTAGCCAGTATCAATTGCTTGATTTGCTCTCGGACATAGAAAGACAGGCAAAGCTTGATCTGTTAACAGAACAGATAGATGAAATTTTGCCAACATTAAGTGGATTAAAGCAACGAACGGAAACATTTGTCCATCTATTTTCTAAAAAAAATGGAAGATATGCACTTAATGATTTTATTGAGAAACTGGGGAGAGAAAAGTGGAAAGAGGAAATTGAGTTACTATCCAGTGGCTTAAAAAGGTTGCAGAAAAAGCTTGCACTATATGATATGTATGGTGAAGGATGGAGTGGTCTGGCCAAAAGAGCGGAAGAACTAGGTGAAAATCTGCGGACAATTGCTCTGTTTTTTGAGAACGAACAAACAAAATTTGTTTATTGGTATGAAAAAAGAGAACGTTCAATAGCACTTTCAGCAACACCAATTGAGGTGGCATCGGAACTCAAGGAGAATCTATACTCATCTGTACATGCCTGCATATTAACTTCTGCGACTCTTTCAACTGGCGGCAACTTCACCTATTTGCAGCAGAGGCTTGGTTTGGATGTTAATACGGATTTTTTGCAATTTGATTCTCCTTTTAATTATCCTGACAGGACAATGCTTTATGTACCTCCTTCCGGTTTTCCGGAACCATCTTCGAGGGATTTTTACGAGGAAACCTGCAAGTACATTTTGGAAATTCTCACATTGAGTAAAGGTCGGGCACTTATGCTGTTTACCAGCTTTAAAGGGATGGATACGGTGGCCGAATTTCTAGAACATAGGCTTGATTATCCCGTGCTGGTGCAGGGAACTGCATCGAGAAATTCCCTGTTGCAGACCTTCAGGGAAGAAACCCATTCGGTGTTACTGGCTGTCGCAAGTTTTTGGGAAGGTGTCGACATAGTCGGTGAATCTTTAAGTTGTTTGATTATCGACAAATTACCCTTTGAAGTTCCCAGTGATCCAGTGATCCAGGCACGTATTCAGCGTATTAATGATGAAGGAGGAAGACCTTTTTTTGAGTTTCAAGTGCCTCGTGCAATACTGACTTTACGTCAAGGGGCAGGAAGGCTGATGCGATCAGCAACAGACAAGGGAGTTATTGCCATTATGGATGTTCGACTTTTTACGAAAGGTTATGGCCGTACATTTTTGAGAAGTTTGCCGCCGTCTCCGGTCAGACGAAAGATGAGTGATGTTGGTTCTTTTTATACAGAAGAATAACTTTTGCCATACTTTAAGTACAATATGAAAGATATTGAACCAGTCATAGCTAGTATAAAAACAGAAGCTGCAGTAATAGACCAATATATGCGGAAAGACCTTGATGCTTTGGCGCCTGATATTGATGGTTTGTTGTATCGTGTTCTGGAATATGGACTGTTCAATGGGGGAAAGCGTATTCGTCCGCTGCTTTTGGTGCTGTCCGCACGGTTGTGTGGAGACAATAAAGAGGATGCATATAGATTGGGCTGTGCATTTGAGTACTTACATGCAGCAACTCTATTTCACGACGATATTATTGATAATTCAACTTTCAGACGGGGGAAGCAGTCGGTTTTTAAAAAGTTTGGCACTGTTGCTGCCATTCTCGCAGGAGATTTTTTACATGCCTTGGCAATGGAAATTGTCGGGAAATATTGCAGCAGTGATGGTCTGAAAATTTTCTGTAATGCTACCAGAGGTATGGTTGATGGTGAGTTTATGCAGCTGAGAAATGCTGATAAACATAATCTGTCGGAACTTGATTATCACGATGCGATCATGGGTAAAACCGGATTGTTGATTGCTGCTGCCTGTGAAATTGGTGCAATTTATGGTGGCGGAGATATTAATAGTATTACTGCATTGAGAGAATATGGAGTTAATCTGGGGTGTGCCTTTCAGATTATTGATGATCTGCTTGACTACCAAGGTGATCCTGCAATAACTGGTAAAGCAGTGGGCAACGACTTTTTTGAGGGAAAAATGACTTTGCCTTTGATATTGACAATCAATAATGCTGAGAAAGAGGAGAGATCACGATTGTTGGATCTTTTAAAAATGAAAAAAATCGAAACTGATTGTTTTAAAGAAGTTTATGCTATTATCACACGATGCTGTGGTTTTAAAAAAGCAAAAGATAAAGCCCTTGCTGCAGTAGATAATGCATTAGATGCTTTGTCCGTTTTTGAGAAGAAGGACGTTCTTGCCGAAAGGGGCGTATTGGAAGGGTTGGCTCATTATGTACTTATTAGAAAAAAATAGAAGTTTTTGCATATATTCAATTTATGGCCTATCGTAAAAAAATGACTACGCGAAGAAGGGTGACAAAAAAGAAAAAAACTTCACTCGTAAGCGTTAAACGGGTTCTCTCATTTGTGTTATTATCATTAATACTAGGGATCTCAATTTGTGCTGTCGGTTATGTGATTTTTTTTCGTACAGTGTTTGCTCGGGAAATTCCAAAACAACAGGAAGCAGAGATTGTTTTCGAAGAACCAGATCCGCCGGTGCATGATGAACCTACAGGTGAAGAGGTTGAGACAGAAAAACAACCTACCAAAAAGGAATTACCAAAGGTCGCAATAATTATTGATGATTTGGGTTATCATAAAAAACTTGGCGAAAAGTTTCTAAATCTCCCTTACGAGCTAACCTATTCCTTTCTTCCCTTTGCACCGTATACCGCAAAACAGGAAGAAATTGCATTTAATTCCGGAAAAACGGTTTTATTGCACCTGCCTTTGGAGCCAAAAGGTAGGCAATGGGATCCTGGGCCTGGCACACTTTTTCTCTCAGATTCTCCTGAAGTTCAAAAAGAAAAATTTGAGCAGGCACTGGCGCAGGTTCCCCATGCTGTTGGGGTTAATAACCATATGGGGTCGCTTTTTACTGCTGATCGTGTTGCTATGAAGCGTGTATTGTGGCAGATTAAAGACCATGGTATGTTTTTTGTGGATAGTGTTACATCATCTGGCTCTGTCGGATACATTGTGGCCCAAAAACTAGGTATGAGAAGCCTTAAGCGGCATGTATTTTTAGATAACGCCCTTAGTGAAGAAGAGATTTGTAAACAGTTAGAAACATTAGTTGAGAAAGCAAAAAAGAATGGGCGGGGGATAGGGATCGGTCATCCTCATATGCAAACGCTAATTGCTTTTAATAAATGCCTTTCATATTACGATTCTTATGTGAATTTTGTCAGTGTAAAAGAATTTTTTTAGTTGTTAAGATGATGATTTGTCGTTATAAATGTGTCGCTTTTTTCGCAGTGAAAAGTAATTGCACTGGTTGGATTTTTTTTGAATATATTAGTATGGAATAATCTTTGCATGAGGGGAGTGAAGATAAGTGAGGTTATGAAGTTTTTGGTTGTTTTCAATATGAATATATTCAATGAGCTGAATTGCCAATTGAGTAGTTGGTTAATTTTAGGGAGGAAACAGATGGATAGTTTATCTTCAATTAGAGTAGGAATGAGTTTTGTTTGCACTGGTTTTTCTAGGAAGTTTATCGTTGTTTGCGCAGTTTTTGGGTTAAGTATGACTGGGGTTGTTACTCAGGCTGAAGCGGCTTTTATTCGCAGTGCTGAGAGTGTTAGTTACGGTGGAAGTTCTGCATCGAGCCCAAACCTTATGATAGATCAGTCAGGTTTGGCAACTACTTTTTCCAATGGGGTCACAGATTTTGATAGTTATGATCCTGCAAATGTTTTCCATGATTATCAGTACGGTGTCGGTAACATCAATGAGTGGTTTGCAGATTATCCTGATCCGGTAGAAGGAGAGATTGTCTTCGATCTAGGCGATGAGTACACGCTTGACAGAATAGCGTTTTGGAATGAAGATGGAGAAGGTATTTTAAGTGTAGATGTTTCTTTTTCATTGGATGGTACTACATATGGCAGTGCTCAGAATTTTTTACCCACGGACAATGATTGGGGGGTTAATTATACTGCAGATATTTTCACATTATCGAGCTCAAGTCTTGCGCGGTTTGTCAAATTTGAACTTACTGGTGATCCTTCGGCAGATGATGGATATAATAATTTATCCATAGGAGAGGTCGCTTTCTCAGTGGCTGAAGGGGTTCCTGAACCTGCAACTATGATCCTTTTTGGCACAGGCCTTTTGGGTTTGTTTGGTGTGAGGAGAAGGAGAAAGAATTAAAATCTTGTTATATATTATTTAGTAAGTAAAAACCAAAAGGGCCGGATAATACATAATATCCGGCCCTTTTGGTTTTACATTAATTCAACGGTTACTATTTACTAAGGTGTCGGTAGTGAGTCCGCAGGAGTAGAGTCCATTGCTGATCCCGAAGTTCCCTTCGTTAACTTTTCAATTGAGCCGAATTTAATTAGCATTGGTTTGAGATAATATTTTTTTTTCGAATTACCTTCCCTTTTAGTGACGTTACGTTGTGTCATATATCCTCCTTTCTCCCAATTAAACTGTTTTTTGAATTATATTTTATTAGACGACCGACCTGTTATTAAAAAAATACGTCAAATAAAAAACATCTCGTTGTAGTATTCTGTTCATCGGTTCGTGTTATCATTAAGTTTTTTTTGTGATATGACCAACTTTCTTTATAATTACATTACACCATAAATTAACTGAAAAAGCAAACCAGAGTTCCCACGACTTTCTGCCACTTGTGTATTTGTCTTTCGAAATAGCATTTCTTTTTGTCGAAATTGCAACAGTAAATCTTTTCTTATCAACCCAACCCATTTCAATAATGGGAAGTTGTTGATTATTGATCATGGGAAAAAGGGTTTGTTGGAAAGCTTGATTCCCAATATATGAAAATTCCGCCTTATCCATTCTTCTTTTTGTGGCATTAGGCAGAAGATAATTTTTATGATTACGGAGCAAAAATTTTATTTGACCCTCTTTTTGGTTAATATAGTCAGGGAGAGATATTGCGAATTCTGCTATTCGTTGATCTAGGAAAGGGTGGCGAACTTCTATTTGTTGGTGGGCTCTTCTGCGATCTAATGTCTCAAGTGAATATTGCTCTCGGGAATCAAGTATAATGTGGGAATGTGAAAGTCTTCCTAAATTATCAAGCGAAATACGAGGATCTGAGCTATGGATTCGTTCTATAAGGTTTGATCTAGTTACGAAATCATTACTGAGCCATGCGGGTATATTTTCTTTTGCAGCACGTTTTGTTAAAATATATCGGAGTGTTTGTGGTACTAAAGGCCAGGCTAAATTGAGTCCTATTCCTTTACAACTTGAATACAGATTTTTTTTACATTGATAAGAAAATTCTTGTGCTAGTGACAATAAACGCCATTGCCTCAAATGATCTAAATAAGGTTTGCCAGTACCTGTGAAAAATTCATCGCCGCCCATTCCTGATAGAATTACTCTTGATTTATTCTGTTTGACAGCCTCGATAAGAGGAGTAGTCATTAACAAATTTGGTGGATCTGGTGGTTCAAAGGTATATTCTGTTTGTTCTTGGTAGGTTGAAAAAATATGGTCGCGACAATTGATATAATTTGTATTGATCCTATGATATTTGGTGACATTTTCAATGTGGCTTTTTTCATCACATTTTAACCTTGGGAATGTCATTGAATAAAACTGAATCTTAGGATAATTTGTATTAAGAGATAACTTATTTGCCATACCGACCACGGATGAAGAGTCCAATCCACCACTTAATTCAGCACTGACGATGCCATTACTCCGTAAGCGACTTTTTACAGCTTGTTCGAAAATTTCTAAAAAATGATCTGTGTATTCAGAAGTATTTTTATAAGAAAGTTGCTTTTTAGGGTTCCATGACCAGTATTGGTGAATTGTTACTGTACCTTCCTTTATAATAAGGTAGTTGCCTGGAGAAAGGCGATTGATATCTTTAAATAGAGTTTCAGTTTTATTTGAGTGTGAATGTGAGAGGTATTCTCCTACTGTTCCTTCATTTATCGTAAGTTGGACGTCAGAATGCTCAGCGAGCTGTTTGATTTCAGAACTGAAAAGAAACTGTGCTGCAGAATGATGATAATAGAATGGTTTAACTCCAATATAATCCCTTACGCAAATAAGCTGTTTGTTGCGTGCGTCCCAGATAGCAAATGAAAAATCACCAATGAGGTTTGTGAAACTATTTATCCCCCATTTCTTATATGCGGATAAAATTAATTGGCTGTCTGGAATGCCTGCTATATTATGGTGAAATAGTTTGTTTGCTAGATCTTTACGATTGTCGAGTCGAGCGTCAGAGGTGATTACAAGGCCACTTTCCGTATCGAAAAAAGGAAGTTTTTCAAAAACCGACTCTGGAGTGGTTTGTAGCATGCTATGGCCAAAAGCGATAGGTTGTTGTTGAAATATGTTGGTGCCATCAGGGCCACGATGGGCACTTGATTTTGCCATTTGCTGGATGTGCGTAGGGTTTATCTGTCGATTATCTGGGTGGTAGATTCCAAAAATTCCGCTCATGGCTATCAGGTTCTTAATGATTGCTGCCTATTTCCACTATTAGGAACGGCAAAGAGATATATGGTGTTTGTATTTTGAGTGCGACTATGTGCTTGTATGTTTAAGAATATTAATCATGACCTCTGGCAAAAAATTTATTTTTCGAGGGAATATTAGAGAATGGATTGAAATGTTCTCTGAATTTGCTATTCTGGATAAGTCTATTAGCTGCCGTCCAATAATTTTTTTATCAGTGATATCGAGAGGAAAACAATTTTTTATAAGCTCTATGGGAGCCTTAGCTCCGATTATTTTAGTAATGGTAGTTTGTGTGTTTTGAGGAATGCTGGCTGGATCCTTGAGTATAAATATGTTTTTAATTGGTATAGTTCTGCCTTGTATTTGTGTGGAGGGTGTTTTAAAGCGCTTTTTGGGGCTAGACTTTGGGGTGGTGTCAGAATTAACTGATTTATGAAAGAGCGGTAGCGTGTCAGGCAATAGTCTTATTCCCTGGTAATTTGGAATAGACATTACGTTGCCTTTAGTCATATGAAGTTGTAAGCAATCGTCAGTTAAAAGAGGATACCCCTGATTATGAAAAAAAGCACTTAATGTAGATTTCCCCCAACCGGAGTTTCCTGAAAATGCCACTGCAAATTTACCAACTTTCACACAACTAGCGTGAAGTATTTGTTTGCCCTGTTGACTGAGTAGCCGAGGAATGACTTGATCGAGAAGAAGGTGTCTAATTGTATCAGCTGGGATATCAAAATGATAGCAAGTTATTTTACTTTGTGCTGGAGTTATTTGAAAGAGGGCAAGCCCTGGGAATCGCAGCGAATAAACAGACCCATTCTTCCCTACTGAGAGACTAATTTGGCCATCTGGAAGATACCAATGGTGAAACCATTTAGTAGAGGTGGGAGGAGAGGACGAACTTGGCGCCAATCGAAAGAAGATAGTTGCTGAGTGTTCAACATTTTTTTCTAATTCGGGGAGCAAGATGTTGCTATTTATTATTTCGTTAAATATTGAATAATTCAATGTTGGTTAGTGGTTGCAGTTAGAAAAACAATGAAATATTGGAATAAATTGATGAAAATATCTGTAAGTTTGTTTTTGAATCGATAAGTGGTTGCCCGGCGCATTCTAGCCAAGCATGAGCGTCGAGCAGTTGATTCTGATTTCTTCGTATGCCAATATGCAATCTGGAAGGTATACCCTTTTTTTTCAAGTAATACCACAGGACAAGAGCTTGTTTAAGGCAATTGGCCCTGTAAGGACCAAATTTGGCACAAATGTGCACTAACCTAGCAATGTTTTTTGCCTCTTGTAGCTTTTGATGAGTAGGTTCAGATATAGATATTAAAGTCTCGGTATGCTGTGTGATAATTGATTGAGTCTGTTTTAGGCCAAAAAATTTCAATGAAAGCGCAACTGCGGGCAAAAGGAAAGAAGCAGAAAATAATATCTGCCAATCTGATAAGGAAAGAGTCATTAATCGTTTGATGCGGTGTGTCATGTTTTATTTACGCTTTATTTGGATAAGTTCTGCATCGTAAAGTTCTTGGAGAAGGTCACAGATATCAATTTCAAGTTGCGTTTTTTCAACATCGTAAATGTTTAGTAATGATGTGATAATACTGTTCAAATCTGATTTGTTTTTCAAAAGTTCCAATACACAATTGCCAACATCGTTGAGCCCATAATAGGTTTCTTTTTTCATGTCTAAAAGGACTGCTTCGCTGTCAATTACCTGGGCGAGCACATCTGGAGAAAGGATAAACATTTGTTGTCTATTAATCATATCTTAGGTCTTCTAAAAGAATTACATTTATAGCGTGTAATACAAAATGTTCAGGTACCGTTTCTAAAGGATGAGAATTCTATCAAGTTAGTTTCATAACACATCCAGTTTCTCCCCAGTTTGTTCACGATAGAAAGTGGTGTAGGTAAGTTTTTCGATAGGATCAATGTTTAAAAGACCGTTGACCTGTAAACATCATGGCAACCTGTGGTTTTGCCTCGTTACAAGCATCAATTGTTTCAAAATCCCGCATGGATCCACCTGCCTGAAGAATTGCAGATACTCCCTGAGCTATTCCTACGTCAGCACCGTCTCTAAATGGAAAAAACGCATCTGAAATCATGACTGAGTTTGGCAGGTCAGCATGATCTTCTTGAACTTTTGCATCAATGGTTTCTTTTTCTGATAGGTCTTTTTTGTTCTCTTTGATAGCCAGTTCCAGATCAGCGTATCCAATACCATAAGCATCAAAAGAGAGAATATCAGCATATTTTATATATGCCTTGTGTACAGCGATTTCGGCAACACCAACACGATCCTGCTCGCCGGTACCAATGCCTACCGTGCATCCATTTTTCACATAGAGTACAGAGTTTGAGGTTACGCCATGTTCCACAGCCCAGCCAAAAATCATATCATCAATTTCTCTTTGTGTGGGTTGCCTGTCGCAAATATATTCTTTGCCCTGCCAGGTACAGGTGGCAGGTTGCAGATCTTCAATCGAACGGATTGAATTAACAGCAGATTGTTGTGCAATGATACCACCATCAATCAAACTTTTAAAATCGACGAAACGGAAATTTTCAAAATCAGCAAGTCTGTCGATATTTGCAATTTTGATGATACGAAGGTTTTTCCGTTGCGCCAGAATATCGAGAGTACCATCTTCAAAATCAGGAGCACAGACTACTTCCAGGTAGTTTTCTGAGAGTAATTTGGCCGTATCAGTGTCGCAAGGTCTGTTCATAATAACCGCACCACCAAAAGCTGCAATTCGGTCTGTTCGTAGGGCTCGGTTGAAGGCAGTCGCCAGATTACTGTCCCAGGCGGCACCGCAGGGGTTGTTATGTTTGAGAATAACTGCTGCAGGTTTGTCAGTGAGATATTTTATAATATTGAGGCCATTATCAACATCAGTGAGATTAATTTTACCGGGATGCTTACCGACCTGGAGCATATCTTCAACGCTGATTGACGAAACTAGTCCATTACCAGGTTCAATAAAAGAGCATTCGCCAAGTGTTAAATTACCATTCACCAGTTCATACAGGGCAGCCTGCTGATCAGGATTCTCACCATAACGCACACCCCTTTCGTCGATTTTTCCGTTTCCTGTCTGGATCTTCCATGTCTTTTTTCGGTAGACGAGTTGCTGGTCACCAAAAGAAATGGTCATGTCCATCGGGAAATTATCACCTAATATATTGGAGTACATTTTCTTTAGATCACTCATGGTACTACCCTCAATTTTGATATGGTTTGTAGTGCTAGTATACAGAAGAGGTGAATTAATATCAGTCAATTGTATTATAAAAAGACAAAAAAGTATAGACTATGATTGGTTGCCCATACATTTTACAGCGGTTCCCTCGGAAATTTCCATGTCAACAAGATGGCAGTAAGGTTCAATAGTCACATTGTCGCCGATTGTACAATTATTGACGATTGCTCCCTGGGATATGACACAAGATGCACCTATCGTAGAGTTGTTCGATATGGTGACTCCAGGGTGTAAGATGGAGTCAATGCCAATCGTAGAGTGTGGACAAACAGTTATTGATTCAGGACTATACATAGTAACTCCCTGATTCATTAACTCATTATTTCTACGCATGCTGAGTTCTTTTTGTGCTGCGGCAAGTTCGATTCGGCAATTGACTCCGAGGATATCAATTGGTGTAGATGCTCTATACCTTTCAACACGCTGTCCGTTTGAGACCGCAATTTTGATTATATCGGTAAGGTATACTTCGCCCTGACTGTTATCTGTGCCGACCCTGTTAAGCGCAGAAAAAAGAAAATCCTTGTCTACGCAGTAGATGCCACCATTTATCTCTTGTATTGATAATTGTTCAGGTTGACAGTCTTTTTGCTCTACAATTTCATTGATTTTATTGGCCGCGTCACAGACAATTCGCCCATAATTTGTCGGATCGTCAAGAATTGTTGTCATCAGTGTAATGGTAGCGTTGGTGCTGAGATGATAGTCGAACATTTTTTTTAGAGTTTCTGATTTGATAAGGGGAGTGTCACCGCAGAGGATCATTACCACACCATTAAGTGAGTCTATACTGTTCCTGGCAGATAAAACAGCGTGCCCTGTGCCGAGTTGATTTTTTTGGATGGCAAAGGTGAGGTTGTTATTTCTTTTTAGAGCATCTTTAACTGCATCGCTCTGATGTCCGATGACGATGGTGGTATCGACTGGTTGAAGGAGTGCAACCGCATCGATAACATGCTGTATCATTGGTTTAAAAAAAACCTCATGTAGAACTTTTGCCCGATGGGATTTCATGCGGGTTCCCTTGCCAGCGGCAAGGATAATGACAGAAAGCGAATGGGATTTCATGTTATGTGCCTGCTTTGTTAAGTAGATATTTTGAAGTCCACGACAGTAAACAGCATATATAAAGAAATACAGATCATCCTACAAGATTATCGTTTACTTTTGTAGAGATAGTGTCATAGTTTTTAACTCATATATCCTGTCGGCAAGAGCAAGGGTTGCAGGACGATGGGTTATAATTAGTACTGTCTTTTCTTTGAGTAATGTTTTGTTTTCAGAAATAAACTGTTCTTCACCCTGGGGATCAAACATTGCGGTAGCCTCATCAAGTATGAGTATTGCCGGCTGTTTGAGCAATGCTCTGGCAAGGGATAATCGCTGTTTTTGCCCTCCTGACAATTTGATACCATTATCACCGATAATGGTGTGAAACCCCTGGGGTAGTTTTTGTATGAAATCGTATGCTCGAGCAGCTTTTGCCGCTTTTTCAACAGCTTCCATATTGGCGTCCTGTTCACTAAAAAGAAGATTATCAAGAATAGAACAGTTCCTTAAAAGAACATTCTGTTGAACAAGTCCAATTTGTGAGCGCAGGCTTTTTAAGGTGACACTTTGGATATCCATGCCGTCTATCAAGATGTGACCGCTTTGAGGTGTATGGAGTTTCATGAGCAGGTGAGCAATGGTACTTTTTCCTACACCGTTCTCACCTGTGATAGCAATAGTTTCACCTGATTTGACCTTGAGGTTAAGTTTTGTGTATAGCGGTTTACGGCCAGGAAAATTAAAAGAAATATTTCTGAGAGTTATTTCACCTTTAACCGGAGGAAGTGTTGTTCCTGAAAGATAATCTTCAGTTCTGGTTTCAAAAACAGTCATTAAACGGTTGCTTGCAGCTATGGTACGCTGGATTTGGCCATATGCATCGGCAAGAGAACTTAAAGGTCTGGTGAGCAGCATTCCATAGAGCATCAAACTGACAATATCTGAAGTGGCAAGAGCACCCGACATTATATATTCACCGCCGAAAAATAAAATCGCAATAAGTGTGGATGCAGCAAGGAATCTGGTGATCGGTGCTAAAAGTGCTTGTGACTTGAGATATTGTGATGAGAGCTGGTACAGAGTCTCGTTACCGTCCTGAAACCGGTTGGATTCGTGTTGTTCTTGGCTATATGCTTTTATAATGGATAAAGTGGCAAGGTTTTCTTCTGCGATAGAAAAAGTACGGCCATATTGTTGCATTAACTTTTTACTGATCGGTCGTATTTTCCGGCCTAATAACCTTGTTGTGATAATAAAAAGTGGGATCAGCATCCCACAGAGGATGGCAACAAATGGATGAATAAGATACATGCATATTAATGCCCCCGTTGCTGTGATGAAATGTGGAATCAGCCCAATTGCAGTAACATTGACAAAGGTGCTGATAACTGTGGTGTCGTAGGTGATGAGCGATAAGATTTCACCGCGTTTTCGATTGAAATAAAACGATACTGGCAGTGACTGGAGATGATCATAAAGTTTTGTTCGTAGTTGAACTGACATACGTTCACTGGTGATTCCAGACTTCACTTTATACACGTAATTCAAGAGTGTCTGTACTGCAATAAGGATAAACCAGATAAAAAGAATTTGACGATAGTTAAATGAAAGTGCTGATTGTGTATGTAGGAGTTGTGCTGAAAATTGTCCGGCAAGCCATGGCGTACATAATGCCAACCCATTTTCAGTAAACATTAAGAGGATTAGTATCAGAAGAACCTTAGATGATGGGGTGATTTGGCGAAGCAGGGGAGAGTAGTGTTGCCAGGTTTCACGTCGTATCATAGATTTATGGGTAAAGATTCTGAGTTGATTCTTAGAAATCAAAGATAACGTATTTTATTGTCAGATGCTGTGAATAGCAACAACAAAAAAGCCCCAATCAGCAAAGCTGATTGGGGCTTTTTTGTAAAGAACGCGGCGATGACCTACTCTCCCACACAGTCGCCCGTGCAGTACCATCGGCGCAGAAGAGCTTAACTTCCGTGTTCGGAATGGGAACGGGTGGGGCCTCTTCGCTAT
>Ga0256845_1001021_pt1 | contig 23835 bp, 26 predicted proteins | sample RiftiametaG_FD_189101 | JGI IMG/M metagenome (GOLD analysis project Ga0256845, IMG submission 189101) | Tube worm associated microbial communities from hydrothermal vent at the East Pacific Rise, Pacific Ocean - Riftia | ecosystem: Host-associated > Annelida > Integument > Unclassified ... | reverse complement strand
AGTCTTACCTGTATATGAACATTAAGGACAAAAAGGATCAGGATTTTGCTCTGTCAGGCGTTAAGAACCGCAGGCTGTTTGAGGACACACCTGCCCGCATTTCCTGCGGTTTAGCCTGACAGAGCAAAATCCCCTTTTTGTTCCTTGTTCATATACAGGTAAGACTTTTGGAGCGGGTATCTGCTTTGTTCATATATTGACCGAGAATTGCTGCTCCCTTGACTGAAAAGATGATTCCTGCTATGAAACCTGCTATGATTGAACAATCTAAAAAATTTAATCGCTGGCGAAATGACATGGTGGACAATCAAATCATCTCCCGTGGCATAACCGATCCCTTAGTGATTAAAGCCATGAAAACCATACCAAGGCATCTCTTTGTAAATGAAGCTCTCAGTGAGACAGCCTATGGCGACCATCCTCTGCCCATTGGAGAAGGTCAAACTATTTCCCAACCTTATATTATTGCTGAAATGACCCAGGCCCTTAGACTTCAAGGCAATGAAAGAGTCCTTGAAATAGGTACAGGTTCAGGTTATCAAGCTGCAGTACTTGCTGACATTGTCAGCCGTGTATATACAATCGAACGAAACAATACTCTTTTTTTAAACACCAAAAAACTCTTTGATAAATTAAAATATCATAATATTATAACAAAATATTCTGATGGCACTCTGGGATGGGAGATAGAGAGTCCGTTTGATGCTATTATTGTTACTGCAGGTGGAGAAAAAATCCCTGACCCGCTAATTAATCAATTGTGCTCCGGCGGCAAACTTATAATGCCTGTTGGGAACAATTTGACCCAGGAACTTATGGTTATTACAAAAACAAATACCGGCATTAAAACCACAAACCTTGGCGGATGCAGATTTGTAAAACTCGTTGGCCAACATGGATGGAAGGATACCTGATATTGAAAAAACTCTATGACTGGGTTCTACAATGGGCAGAACGCCCCGGAGGAATATGGGCACTTTTTATTATTGCTTTTTGTGAATCTTCTTTTTTCCCTATTCCACCAGATGTATTACTGATTGCCCTTGCTGTAGGTGCTCCAAAAAAGTCTTATAAATTTGCCATGGTATGCAGCATAGGATCTATATTCGGAGCCTGTTTAGGATATTTTATAGGCTGGCAGTTTATGGACTTAATAGGTATCAGAATCATAAGTTTTTATCATTTAACCGATAAAATCGAATATTTAGGTTCATTATATAAAGAATATAATGCATGGGCTGTTGCCATTGCAGGTTTTACTCCCATACCATTCAAACTTTTTACAATTTCTGCAGGTGCTTTTTCCATTAATTTTCCTATTTTTATTATTGCCTCTGCAATGTCAAGGACTTTGAGATTCATACTTGTCGGCAGTTTAATATATTTTTTTGGTCCTGGTATTCAAACATTTATCAATAAATATTTTAATATTCTTGCAATTGTATTTGTCATCCTTTTAATAGCAGGATTTGTTGCTGTTAGATTTATATTTTAAACTATAATTATTATCCCATGAATTAAACCTATTACTGCTGCTTTTTCAGGCTGGATGTTTTTCAAATGCATTACCATTGCCGTTGTTACCTTTGGATTTTTTATCAGCAACAATAAATAAACTTTTCTGTTAATTTCTCAATTTTCATGATATTTAAATTTATATTAATAAAAAATAAATATTAACAACCCCGGTTTAAAAATATAATTAACAAATGATAAAAAAAGATATATTCCACAAAAATACTAAAGAGCAACTAAAAGCTGCTTTTAATGATCGACTTTATTCTTTTCTCTTGGCAGACGGCTCAATTAGAGGTGCTATTGTTAAAACAACACGCATGATAAAAGAAATGCGAGCAAACCATGAACTCGATATTGTTGAGACCTTGTTGCTCGGGCACACTTATATCGCAGCAGCACTTCTGACTTCCAATCTTAAAAGTAAAGACAGAATAAGTATTAATATAAAATGTTCAGGTCCTATTAAAGGAATTGATGTTGAATCCAATGTATTTGGTGAAGTAAGAGGCTATCTTAAAAACAGTCATCTTAATATTAAAAACCCTGAAAATATAAAATCATTATCTCAATTTTTTGGCGCAGGATTTTTAACTGTGACTAAATACCTTGAAGATGCTAAGACCCCGTATTCAGGGCAGATAATGATTGAATATGGTAGCATTGCAGAGGACCTTGCAAATTATTTTTTAAGCTCTGAACAAACCCCCACAGGTTTTAAACTAAGTATTGATTTTAATTCTAAAGGAGAAGTAGCAGGAGCAGGAGGTATCTTTCTTCAGGCAATGCCCGGTGCAGATGAAAATATTTTGACCCAAGCTGAAAAGATCCTTCAAAATATAAAATCAACCAATTCAGAATTTTCAGATAAAATTTTTAATGGCGACTCAGACCCAAAAACCATAATATTAAAAAACTTTAGTAAACTTAACCCTGTATTTTTAGATAATAGGCGAGTTGAATTCTTCTGCAGGTGCAGCAAAAAACAAATGAGTAATTATGTTTCAAAACTTCCCCAGGAGGATATTGATGAAATTTTAGCTTCTTCTTCATTCCCCCTTGAGATTACCTGCCACCATTGTAATTCTGTTTATGGTTTTTCAAAAGATGAAATTCAAAAATTTAAATCATGAAAATTGCAATCATCTCAGATATTCATAGTAATTTTGAAGCCTTTGAAAAAGTTCTGGATGATATTCAACAATCAATAGTTGATAAAATCATTTCCCTTGGGGACAATATTGGATATGGAGCTGATCCTGAAGACATTATTCAAGCAATAAAAAAAAATAGAATAGAATCTGTCCTTGGCAACCATGAATTAGCATGTATTAAAGAAGATTATCTTACAACATTTAATGAGAATGCAAAAAAAGCTCTGTTGATTAATAAAAAATTACTATCTGTGGAATCTTTAGAATATATTAAAACTTTTAAGGATTATATTATATATGATAAGTGCCGTTTTGTGCACGGTCTTCCCCCGGACTCCATTACCAGATATATCCAGCATGAATCCAAAACTGATCTTTCTAAAATAATGCAAACTCTTCCGGAAAAAATATCTTTTGTAGGGCATACTCACCACCTGGGCTTATACGAATATTGCAAGGGACAAATCAATATTGCCCAGCTGGATAAAAAAAAGCTTAACCTTGACAACAATAATAGCTATATTGTAAATACAGGTAGTGTGGGGCAACCTCGGGATAACAGTATTTATGCGAAATATATAATCTGGGATTCCAGGGCAATGACCATTGAGCCGCGTTTTGTAACATATGACAATAAAAAGGCTGCTGAAAAAATTATTAAAGCTGGTATCCCTGAAATTTATTCTCAAAGAGTTGAAAAGGATACCCAAATGAAAGGTAAATAATATGTGTAACCATTGTGGCGAACATACGCACTCGCATGATCACCATGAACATCCCCAGATTGTTCAAATCATGCCTGCTCAAAAAGAACTCTTTGCTGTATATCATGGCAATAAGCCCCATGATTTTGCAGTCAAAGCCGGAAAAAACGGATTATCTTTAGTGCCTGTCCTGTTCATGGGATTAATAAAACATGGTGAAAAAACTATGGTTGAAGGTTTTTTTGCTTCTTCTTCAGTTAATTCATGTGAAGATGTTGAGGGGTTCAAAGGATATGCTGCATCTATTGAAGATGCAGAAAAGCTGTATGCTAATAATTAAGGAGGACTAATGCACAAACTTCTAAACGATTCTCCCGGTAAGGAGATTATGCTTCTTGGTAACGAATCAATTGCCAGAGGAGCAATTGAAGCTGGTGTTGCATTTGCAACGACCTATCCTGGCACACCATCTTCTGAAATTTCACTAAATCTGTTTCAAATGTCAAAGGAATCAGACCTTTATTTTGAATATAGTACCAATGAAAAAGTTGCTCTTGAAGTTGCAGCGGCAGCAGCCATATCAGGTGTACGAACCATGTGCATGATGAAGCATGTAGGGTTGAATGTTGCGGCTGATCCTTTAATGACCCTTGCATATTTAGGGGTAAAAGGCGGACTTGTCGTTCTTACTGCTGATGACCCATATATGTTTTCAAGCCAAAACGAGCAGGACAATAGGTATTATGGCAAATTTGGCGGTCTCCCGGTACTTGAGCCTTCGTCGGTAAGAGAAGCAAAAGAAATGACAAAATATGCCTTTGAACTTTCTGAAAAAGTAGGCGAGCCTGTAATTTTAAGGACCACAACAAGAATCAATCATTCAAGTGCGTTTGTCGATCTTGGAGAAATGAAAAAAAGAGAAACAAAAGGCGATTTTAACCGAGACCCTTCAAGATGGGTTACAGTGCCTGCTGTTGCGAGAAACCTTCATGTAAAACTCCTTGAGAACCTGGATAAGACCCTTGCAATTTCAGAAAATTGCAAAGAAAATTTTATCAAAGGTGAAGGCAAACTTGGTATTATTTGTAATGGAGTAAGTTATCTATATGCATCTGATGCAGTAAAAGATCTAAACCTTGACGGAAAAATAAAAATTCTGCGCATAGGACTTTCTAATCCTCTACCATCAAAAATGATAAAACAATTTGTTGGTTCCTGTGAAAAGGTATTAATTATTGAAGAAGGCGAACCTTTTATGGAAGAAGCTGTTAAAGCTTTTGCCCAGGAAGAAGGTATAACCATCCCCATTGCAGGAAAAAGCCCGGAACTTTTCTCCCGTTTATATGAATATGATCCTGGACTCGTAAGAGAAAAAATAGCAAAATTCTTTGACATAAACTATACACCTGCAAAGAATATCAGCCCTGATAATTTTCCTGAAATACCCCAGAGACCGCCGAATTTATGTTCAGGCTGTTCTCATAGAGCAACTTTTTATGAACTTCAAACAGCTGCCAAAAATATGGATATGGACATTATTGTCCCGACTGATATTGGTTGCTATACTCTTGGATTCCTGCCACCTCTTAACACTGGTGACTTAGTGATTTGCATGGGAGCATCCATCAGTTCTGCCTGCGGTTTTTCAGAAGTAACAAATAAAAAAGTTGTTCCTGTTATAGGTGATTCCACATTCTTTCATTCAGGGATAACAGGTCTTGTTAATGCTGTGTTTAATAATCACAACCTTACCCTGATTATTCTTGAAAATGGCATAACAGCAATGACAGGGCATCAGCCTCATCCTGGTGTTGATATGGAAGCCTTGAACTTTAAAGGGTATAATAGAATCTCCATTGAAAAAGTAGTAAGATCTCTTGGGGTGGAGCATGTTACAGTGCTGAAACCTTTTAAAGTAAAAAAGAGTATTGAGCAGATCAAAGAGGCATTAGCCTTTAAAGGTGTTTCAGTCATCTTATCCCAGGAGCCTTGCGCGATTTTGTTAAAAAATCTGAAATCACGTAAAATGCGCCCGTTCCATATTACTGACAAATGCACCAATGTCAGAGACTGCATAAATACAATTGCCTGCCCTTCATTTTTTATTGAAAATGAAAAGGTGAATATTGATCCTACCACATGCGTAGGCTGTGCAGTCTGTGCTCAAATCTGCCCTGAGAATGCTATTGTTCCTTTAAAGGATTAATTTAAATAAACAAAGGATTATATATAATGGAAACAACCAGATTAATAATTGTAGCAGTTGGAGGACAGGGTAATCTTTTAGCATCTAAAGTTCTTGGAGAAGCTGCCCTTCTCTCTGATGTGCCAATCCGTATGAGTGAGATACATGGCATGGCACAACGCGGAGGAATTGTTGAGTCTTCAATAGTATTTGGAGATGCAGCAAGCCCTCTTATTACAAATGGTGAAGCTGATGTTCTCTTAGGTTTTGAACCTTCTGAAACCTTAAGAGCATTACCAAGATGCAGTAAAAACACTAAAATAGTGACAAACACTGCTCCACTTCCTCCATTTACAGTTGCTATAGGGCTTGGAACATATCCTGATATCGAAGAAATGAAAAAAATAATCAAAAAAGAGACATCCTCTTTAATAGCCTTTGATGCTATGAAGCTTGCAAAAGAGGCAGGAAGTCCTTTGACAATGAATATTGTCCTTTTAGGAGCTCTTTTAAAATCAAAAGGCATCTCATTTACAAAAGACAAAATGGAAGAAGCCATAAAACGAGTGACAAAACCAGCTTTTACTGAAATGAACTTAAAAGCATTTAATCTTGGGTTTGCAGTAGAAGCTTAAAAAAGGTATAACCAAAATCTAAAAAATGGTTATAGAAAAAAAAATAAGGGTCCATGTTATCCATGGACCCAACCTTAACATGCTTGGCAAAAGAGAACCTGATATTTATGGGGATAAAACCCTTGATAATATCAATGCCGGGCTGAATCAAAAAGCAAAAAAACTTGGGGTCATGGTTAAAGCGTTTCAATCCAATCATGAAGGCGAAATAGTTGAAAAAATTCATAATATTTTTAATCAAAAAATTGACTCGTCAAGCAAAGACGGGGTAATTATAAACCCGGCTGCTTATACTCACACAAGCGTTGCAATCAGAGATGCTCTTTTGCTCCTTGATATCCCCATTATTGAAGTCCATCTTTCAAACATCTATAAACGAGAACAATTCAGGCACAAATCAATGCTTTCAGATATTGTGACAGGTCAGATAACAGGTCTTGGTACCTTTGGATATTCTCTTGCCTTAGAAGCAATTGTGGAACATATTAATGGGAAATGATATTCTCCTTGTTTCAGCAACTATAAATGAAGTATCTGATTTATTAAAAGTATCTGAAATCACATCTGAAACCAAATTATCTGCAAATAAAGTCATCCTTTCTGCTGTTGTTAACAAAATCAACTATGATTTAATCATAACAGGTCCATCAATAATCAACACTGCTCATGGTCTTACCATTGCCCTTGAGCATACAAACCCCAAGATTATAATACAGGCAGGTTATGGCGGTCTATTCAAGAAAGCAACTCTTAAATTAGGCGATATTGTTATTGTAAATAAAGAGATATATATTCATACAGGTATTGAGTCCGATTCAAACCATCTAAAGCCCGATGCCCTTCCCTTTGAATTAATCCAAGACAAACCTGCAACAAAATCAGGTATTTATTGTTTCACAGACAAGTATACAGACCTTGCTTATCAAATCCTTAGAACAACCAGTTTAGCCAGGGAATGCTTTATTGCTAAAGGTCCGGGGATTACCGTATCAACAATAACATCAGGGCAAAAAACTTTATCTGGTTTATCAAAATCTTTTTCCCCCCTTGTGGAAGCTATGGAAGGTGCTGCCCTGGCTCATATTGCATTGCTATACAATTTGCCTTTTATTGAAATTCGCGCAGGATCAAATTTTGCAGGCGAACGAGATAAAAGTAAATGGAATACCAAACTTGCCTCAAAAAGGCTTTCCCTGGCACTTATCACAATCATGAAAAATATTTTATTAAATTAATTTTTACTATCTGATTTGATTTTTTTTTATTAAAACAAGTTGAATAAGAATAAAAATTATAATAGGGTGTTGGGTAATTTTGTAGATAAGAGGATGGTTTAAAAAAAGGTCTGAAAACTAAAATTATTTTAAGGGGGTAAAATGAGAAAGATTACTTTTCTGGTAATACTATCTGTAATTATGACGATGCTCACATTCAGCGGATGTGGCAAAAGAGAAACGACAATTAAAATTGGAATCAATGCACCGCTTACTGGTGATATTCCAAAAGTTGGTGAAGGGACAAAATACGCAGCTCAAATGTGGCTTGAAGATATTAATAAAGCAGGTGGTCTTGAAGTAGGCGGAGAAAAATACAAGGTTGAGCTTGTTATTGAAGATAATGAATCAAAACCTGACTCTGCTGTAAAGGCTAATACCAAAATGATTACCCAGGATGATGTCCTTGCTATTGTCGGACCCCAGGCTTCTTCCCAGGCAGTTCCGGCAGGTGAAGTTGCCAACTCCTACAAAACCACCATGATCAGCCCATGGTCAACAAACCCTGCAACTACTTTAAACAGACCATATGTGTTCCGTGGATGTTTCCTTGATCCTTTTCAGGGACCTGTTGTAGCAAATTTTATCACTGAAGAATTTGGTTTTACCAAAGCTGCAGTACTTTATGATATTGCATCTGATTATCCAAAAGGTCTTGCAGAAGTATTTAAAACTGCATGGGAAAAAAAGCATGGGAAAGATTCTGTAGTTGCTTTTGAAAGTTTCACAACCAAAGATACTGATTTTTCTTCTCAACTTACAAAAATAAAAAGATCAGGAGCCCAGGTACTTTTCACTCCTCAATATTATAATGAAGTCCCTTTAATCGTAAAACAGGCAAAAGATTTAGGATTTGAAGGACCCATTGTAGGCAGTGATTCCTGGGGATCTGCAGAAACCGTTGAACTATGTGGAGAACCCTGCTATGGACAATTCTTTTCTTCACATTATGCTGCAGCCGGAGCAAAAGGTGCTACAAAAGCATTTATTGACCGCTATAAAGCAAAACACGGATATACCCCTGATGATGTTGCTGCCCTTACATGGGATGCATTACGTTTAGCTCAGCAGGCAATTGAAAATGCAGGCAAGCTTACAGGAAAAATTGAAACTGACAGAACAGCGGTTCGTGATGCATTGGCAAAAATTAAAAATTTTGCCGGTATCACCGGAAACATGACTTTTACTGAAGAAGGTGATCCAATCAAATGTGCAGTTATCGTAAAAATTAATGATAAAGGCAAATATGAATTTTATAAATCAGTTTGCCCCTAATCAATTTTATATACTTTGATTCAGGACTCACTGATTCAATAATTTAGATCAATCATTGCTGTACCTTTGTATTGATATCATTTATCATTTCCCAAAGGTGCAGCAATTATCGTGTATAAAACAACAGGAGCCGGTTAATGGATTATTTTCTTCAAAACCTGATCAACGCACTCCAGTGGGGAAGTTTTTATGCTGTAATATCCATTGGATATTCAATGGTATACGGCGTTTTAATGGTCTTTAATTTTGCCCACGGTGATATTTTTATGGTTGGAACCTATATTGGTTTTGCCATTGCAACGCTTTTTATTGCAGTCTTTTCTGCTATTTTACCTTCGTGGCTGATTTTTGTGGCTGTCGTGGTTGTGACTATGTTCCTTGCCTCATGGGTTGGAGTCTTTGTGGAAGTTGCCGGTTATAGACCTTTGCGCCAGGCGCCCCGTGCATCAGCTGCCATTACCGGTTTAATGATTGGTATTATTTTTGAAACCGGTATCCTTATTTTTCTGGGTGCAAAAAGATTAAGTTTCCCTCCGTTAATGGAGTCTATAACCTATGATATAGGCGGAGTTTATTTTACCAATGTTAAAGTCATGGTAATTGTTATTTCCTTATTTTTAATGCTTGCCCTCCATGGTTTAATCCAGAAAACAAAATGGGGAATGGCAATGAGAGCCATGTCGTATGATTTTTTAGCCGTCCCTTTAATGGGTGTATCAATTAATGTCATTGCTCCTTTAACATTTGCCATTGGTGCAGGGCTTGCTTCTGTGGCAGGGATTCTTTACGGGCAAGCTTATCCGATATTAGATCCTTATATGGGTATTCTAGTCGGATGGAAAGCTTTTGTTGCAGCAATACTTGGTGGACGCGGATCCATTAAAGGAGCTGCCATGGCAGGCTATTTATTAGGTTTTATAGAAATCTTTGTTGCCGTGGTCTTCCCATCAACATTCAGAGATTTGATTGCCTATTCCATAATACTTTTAATCCTTACGTACAGACCAAGGGGATTTTTCGGCATGGAACATAGCGCAAAACTAAGACTTTAATTTATAGATATATACAGGAATTTTTAATGGAAATAACAAAAAAATTCAAAAACAAATTTTCAGATGTACCAATATTTGGATGGCTGTCAGGTATTCTTGCAGCTGTACTAATCGAATACTTTTTAGGATATGATTATATATCGCTGGTTTTAGGCTTGCCAAAAATACCTGTGCTATTTGGTACTCTTGTAATATTAAAACACCCGATAATGATACCAAGCGTATTAGCCTATGATATTATTGTATATTTAATTCCGGTGTTGGTAGTATCTAAATTCACAGCTCCCATGACAAATAAAATTGCGGGCATATTAGAAAAAATGCCTGTGTTTTTTTCAACCATTATCCATCTTGCACTTTTTTATGGAATAATGCATTTATGGGCAGGTATTAATGGGTACAGAGAACAAGTCCTTCAATTTACAATGATATCTATTATACTGACTATCAGTATAAACGTCATAAACGGATATCAGGGAGAATTTTCATGTTCTCATCCAGGTTTTATGGCTATTGGAGCCTATATTTCTTCAATTCTTACCCTGATTTTATTTGTAAATGACAAATTATTTGGCCCTGCATTGCTGTCTCCCGCACTTGGACCATGGCTTTTCCCTTTTATACTTATTATTGGTGGAGCCGCAGCAGCTTTGAGCTCTCTGCTGGTTGCGATTCCATCCTTTAGAACACGGGGAGATTATCTTGCTATTATATCCCTTGCGTTCATGTTTATTGTAAAAAGTGCCATTGAAAATATTAATGCTATTAACGGTGCCCGTGGTATTAGCGGCCAACCAGAATATGCAAGCCTTCCTGTAATTTTCTGCTGGACAATTCTCACAATATGGATTGTACACAATTTTGTCACTTCAATTATGGGTAAAGCCTTAAATGCAGTACGTGATGATGAAGCAGCATCAGAATCCATGACTGTAAAAACAAAAAAAACCAAAATTACAGCTTTTATGTTTGGTGCTTTCTGGGCAGGGATAGCAGGCGGGCTATTTGTTCATGTACTTAAATTTGTAAACCCTGCCATGTTCAGCATTCAAAGGCTTGCCGAGATACTTGCCATGGTATATTTTGGAGGATTAAATTCCATTATCGGATCAATTGTGGGAGCTGTCAGCATAAGTGTGCTGGGGGAAGCATTAAGACCTCTTGAGCTTTTTAAATGGATTATCATTCCATTAATACTTATTTTTGTTATGATTTACCGCCCCTATGGTCTTATTTCATTTAAAGAAATTAATGTAAAAAAACTTTTCAGATCAAAAAATAAATAAGAGAAACGGAGTCATCCAATGGAATCATTGCTCAATGTAAATAAAATGACCCATTATTTTGGAGGGTTAAGAGCTGTATATAATTATGATTTAGATATTAAACCTCAACAGATTACAGGGCTTATTGGACCAAATGGTGCCGGGAAAACTACCATTTTCAATTTAATAACCGGAGTTCACACACCGACACAAGGATCAATACAATTACAGGGAGAAAATATTGTTGGGCTTGCAACCAATGAAATTGCAGCAAAAGGTCTGGGGCGGACATTTCAAAATCTTGCATTATGGAGACACATGACTGTGCTTGAACATATTAAAATGGCACACTATTCACAATTGTCATATGGACTTATTGGAGCTTTTTTCAATACTTCTTCATGTAGAAAGCAGGAATCTCAGATCACAGATAATTCATATAAATTACTTGAAATATTTGATATTAAACAACACGCTGCCCAACTTGTCACAAACCTTCCCTATGGTGCCCAAAGAAGGGTTGAAATGGCAAGAGCAATGGCAACAAATCCAAAAATTCTTTTTCTTGATGAACCCACAGCAGGCATGACACCTGATGAACTTGTTCAAATGATAAAAATTATCAGGCAGGTACATGAAGATTTTCAAGTTGCCATATTCTTAATTGAACACAGAATGAAATTTGTCATGGAATTATGCCAATATATTCAGACCCTTGTATTTGGAGAAATCATAGCCCAGGGTCCCCCTGAAGATATTCAGAATAACCCTAAAGTTATTGAAGCTTACCTTGGCAAGGAGGATTTAAGTTAATGCAGCTAAAAATAGAAAATCTACGTGTCTCTTATGGCAATATTAAGGCTTTGCATGGAATAAATTTTTCCATTGAAGCAGGTGAGATAGTAACCATCATAGGCGCCAACGGTGCTGGGAAAAGCACTACTCTGAGAGCAATTTCAAGAATGATTCCTGCAGAACATGGTTCCATACTAGAATTTAATGGAGAAAATATCCTTAAATACAGTGCAGATAAAGTAGTATCAAAACTTGGAATATCCCATGTTCCCGAAGGCAGAAGAATTTTTGGGAATCTCACCGTAACGGAAAATTTAATCCTTGCCACCTTTGCCAGAAAAGATAAAGACCAGATTGTAAAAGATCGAAAATGGGTTTTTGATCTTTTCCCAAGGCTCAAAGAAAGAAAGGATCAGCTTGCAGGAACCCTTAGCGGTGGCGAACAGCAAATGCTTGCCGTGGGAAGAGCATATATGAGCGGTCATAAAATAATGCTGTTAGATGAACCATCCATGGGTCTTGCACCATTATTAATGCTTGATATGTTTGATGCTTTAAAAGAAATCAATAAACTTGGGACAACAATACTATTAGTTGAACAAAATGCCAGACTTGCCTTAAAATTTGCCCAGAGAGGCTATGTTATAGAAAACGGAGAGCTTGTGCTTGAAGGCGAAGCAAACAGCCTTCTTAATAACGGAGATGTTAAAAAAGCCTATCTGGGAGCCTGAATAACAATTTTCCATATAGAAATTAAGATCTCTAAAGATAAGGAGATCTTAATTTCTTATTTACACCTTCTAAACCTATTATTTTATAATCGCGGAATAGTACAATTTGGTCCGGTAATCAACATATTATTTGTAAGAGTTGATTGAATTTTCTCCATTTTACTGCCAAAAAGGATGTCTTTAATTACGCCATGACCAAAGGCACCCATAATAATTAAAGCATCATGGGGAACCTGATACAAAGCCTCTTCAAAGATATCGTTCTTAAGAAAGCACCAGAAATCATCATCCTGATTCAATTCGTTTTCCAGACCACTTTCACCCAATAACTTGCGATAATGGGATTCATCTTTTTCTAAAATTGTATATAATTTAACCGGCAAATCAGATGCTTTCCCAATTCTGGCACCTAATTTCACAGCATTAACCGCATTATTTGATCCTCCAAAAAATACTGCAATGCTTTTCCATTCCTTAAAAACAGGACTTGTAATCAAAGTTGGAAAACTTGCAGTTTTTACAATTCTTCTAACTTTTGGTCCAATATGCCCCAAGCCTATTTTAGTAGTTCTATCGGTAATTGACCGTGGCAGGCATATAAAATCAAAATTTGTAGGTATATCAGGAAGAGTTGATGCTGTATAATTTTTTGGCTTAAAAAACATGGGTTTAAAATTAAATTCCTCAAACAAACTTGTTGCATGATCAACAGCTTTTTCAGGAGACGTAAGATATGAATTATCCAAATCAATCTGGACTGCATCCTGGGCAAAATACATTAAAAACTTGGTCGTTTCCGGGATATAGACTATTGGCACCACCTTGGTTTTTTTACAAAAATATAATGATTGTAAAAAAGTTTCCCTGCCCAGGGGTGTGTTTCTGAAGATGTGCAATAATTTTTTATTCATAGGTATCTCCTTTCATAATATGTCCTTATTGAACACTTGTCTGCATGATTAATTCCCTGCGATATAAGTCCAGTATTTTTGCCTTGGATATCATTCCTATAAATTTATCATCTTCCAGAATAGGGATAATATCTATATTATTTAAGTCCATCATATCAAGTAATTCCTGTAAACTATTTTCCAGAGTGCCTGTCACAATATCGCGATCCATAATTTGATTTAAAAAAATAATATCGTGCATACCTGGTTCCAGAGCATATTGGCGAATGGTATTTATTCTGATCAAACCAAGATAATCTTTGGTATTTTCATCAACGATGGGGAAAAAATATTTGTCTGATTTTTTGATCACATTTAAAAAACTGCGAAACACCATATTTTGCGGTACTTGAATATACGAATCATCAATCAACTCATAAATACTTAAATCAGATAATATCCTGGCATCACTTCCCGGACGGAGCAATTGCCCACGCTCAACCAGTTCTTTTAAATAAAATGATGCAGGTTCGATATAATGGCATAAAGTGGATGAAATGGATGATACCACAATTAATGGCAGGATTGTTTCATAGCCGCCTGTGATCTCAACTATTAAAAATATACCTGTAAGCGGTGCCTGGAGCATACCACTTATGATACCTGCCATGCCAAGGAGCGCATATGCTCCCTCTCCGGCACTCCCAAGTGTAGGTAATAAAACAAACAATCCTCTATGGAAAGCAAGACCGGTTAAACTGCCTATTACAAGGCAGGGTGCAAATATCCCACCTGAGCCGCCCCAGCCAAGAGTCATTGCCGTTGCAAAAATTTTTGCTCCAAGGGATATAATAATAATAATAAAACCCAGGGGATATGTGCCTGAAATCATGGATTGTATAGGATGATACCCTTCACCAAGTACAACAGGCAGAAGCATTCCCACAAGCCCTACTATACAACCGCCTATTGCTGCCCTTGTCCAGAAAGGAAGAGGTATTTGTTTTGATATTCCACCCATTCCTCTTAATGATCTTGTAAAAATAACAGAAACCAATGCTGTGATAATTGCAAGACCCAAACTTGCCAAAACATCTATAGGTGCAATCTGAAACGGATGATGTGTAAAAACAGCCTGTCCCGGGCATATAAGCTGACTCATCTCAGCTCCTGCGACCGATGCAATTGCAATGGGAATTATATTAACAAATTTCCATTCCCCTAGAATAACCTCAACTGCAAACACAAGACCTGCAATGGGTGCATTAAAAATTGCAGAAATAGCTCCTGCAGCTCCACATCCCACAAGGGTAATCCGCTGGCGGTCATTGAGCATAAGGAATTTTGCAATATTAGATCCAATGGCAGACCCACTCATGACCACAGGAGCTTCAGGACCTGCTGAGCCTCCGCTGCCAATTGTAAGAAAGCTTGATACTAACCTTGAATAACTGGAACGAAACCGCAGCAACCCGCCATATCTGGAGATAGCATAAATAATCTCAGGCACTCCATGCCCTGGTCCTTCTTTAGTCATTTTTTCAAGGTAAATTGAAGAGAGTGCTGCTCCTGCTGCAGGCACAAGGAAAACCCACCAATAATGGCTCAATGCATGGGTCCATTCAAGAACTGCTTCAAGGGATTGGCGCAGGCAAACAGCTGCAAGCCCACTGCAGACACCAACAATTGACCCGACAACAATAAGCAAAAGCCTGTCATCCATATGAAAAATACGATTATGTATTATTTTATACCAATATCTGACAGAGAGCATTTACTCTATTCCCATGAATACTGACCTGATATTTTCATACCATATCATTTTGAAATTTTTCTATTCTTTCAATAAGTTTATCATAATCAGGAGCACTTTTAATAAAACTTACAAATCCGCTATCTCGTAAACAAAACGAAAGTGTTGATAACACATGTAAATGTATCTCAAGGGATTTGCACAACAAAATAAATAAAACGCTTACGGGTCTTTTATCCAAAGCATTATACTCTATTTCATTTTCAAGGAAACATATTGCAAGCATTGAATTCTCAAGCTTGTCAAATTGTTCTCTAGGATGTGGAATAGCAATGCCATTCCCAATTCCCGTTGATAAAACATTTTCTCTCTCAATCAGCCTTTTTGCCAATTCCTCTTTTAGATCAAAAGGAATATTCTGTATTGCATCCAATGCAGATTTTAATACAGAATCAACACTGTCTCCCTGAATATTATAATAAATCCCGCCATTTTTAATAACAGCAGATAAATCTGGTAGTACTAAATCTTTTATATCTTTTTCTTTTTTATCATTAAAAGATAATACAAGGTTATGTTTAGCAGCCCATTTCTTTAAATTCTGCTTTTTAAAAGTATAGTTTAGACCTTTTCTCTGGACAGGGAGTTTTCCCTGACGGACCCAACGTTGGACAGTATTTAATGCGACTCCTAAATGCCTTGCAATATCTTCCAGTGAAAGTTCCATAATGATTCCTTTGTGTCATTCCATATTCTAAAAAAACAATTAATCAATCTTATATCATAATTGCCATGCCTCTTTAAATATTTAATGGCTTCTCTTATATCTTGTTCTTCTTTCTTTTTGTTTCCATGGTCCTTTAGCTCTTTTTCTTTTTGTCTTATTTACAGGGGTTTTAGATTGCTTTTCCATTTGAAAGCCTTGAATTTCCTTGACTAGAATCTTTTGTTTAAGCAATTTTTGAATATTCATCAAAAAGCCCTGTTCTTCTCTGCACACAAGGGACAAAGCAATTCCATTCTGACCGGCTCGACCTGTTCTGCCAATACGATGTACATAGTCTTCTGGAACATTGGGAAGATCAAAATTCACAACATGTGGCAAGCTGTTAATATCTAAACCACGTGCTGCAACATCAGTTGCCACAAGGGTTCGCACAACACCTTTTTTAAAATCTGCCAGGGTTCGGGTGCGAACATTCTGACTCTTATTGCCATGAATTGCAGCAGCTTTTATACCATCTTTCATAAGCTGTTTGGTAAGCCTGTTAGCACCATGCTTGGTGCGGGTAAAAACCAGAACCTGATTCCATTTTTCACCACGTATCAAAGAGGACAACAGCTCTCGTTTTCTGGCGCGTTCCACTGGGTGAACGTATTGAGTCACCATTTCAGCTGCAGTATTCCTCCTTGCAACTTCAATATGAACCGGATGGTTTAAAAGTCTATCGGCAAACTTTTTTATACTATTTGTATATGTTGCCGAAAACAACAAATTTTGTCGCTCATCAGGGAGATATTCAATAATTTTTTGAATATCTTTGATAAACCCCATATCAAGCATTCTATCAGCCTCATCCAAGATCAAAAATTCAATACGGGAAAAATCCATGGTATGACGTTGAGCATGGTCAAGGAGTCTGCCCGGAGTAGCAACAACAATATCTATTCCACGCCGGAAACGATCTATCTGGGGATTAATATTTACGCCGCCATAAACAATAGTTGTTCTCAAAGACAACCTTCTGCCATAAGCCTGCATATTTTCTCCAACCTGACAAGCAAGCTCCCGTGTAGGAGTTAGCACCAGGACACGAGGTCTTCTACGTTTCTTGTTCAATGGGTTTTCGTTGAGTATCTGTAATACAGGCAAAGCAAAGGCTGCTGTTTTCCCGGTACCTGTCTGGGCACCTGCTAAAACATCTCTACCTTTAAAAATTTGGGGGATAGCCTTTGTCTGAATTGGGGTTGGTTTTACATAGCCTTCTTGTTTAACAGCCTTTAATAGTTCACTATTAAGACCAAGATTTTCAAATGACATCTTTATCTTTCCTTAATTGTCCAAACGGAAAAAACCGCCCGGTCCAGACAATATTACTTTTTTTAAATTGATTAGTTTTTCATGATGTTGGCACTGACCGGATAATGCTACAGGATAAAAAAGTCAATCTACCTGAGTCTTGCTTGTTTGTCAAGAATAAAATCCTTTCAGACCTGGATTTAGGTTCTTTATTATTGTATAGTGACCAATATACAAAAAACCATATACAATCTATCCATAAATATTATGAAATAAAAAAACTTATGAACAATAATGATGTATTACGAAGAATAAGATATATTTTTGACTATAATGATGCAAAAATGATTTCCATATTTGCCTTGGCTGAAAACAAAGCAACAAGGACCCAAATCAGTGACTGGCTGAAAAAAGAAACTGATAACGCATTTAAGGAGTGCAGCGATACACGTTTAGCATTTTTCTTAAATGGTCTGATAATTGACAAACGAGGTAAGACCCCTTGGCCCCAGCCTGAAATCGAAAAACACTTAACCAATAATAAAATTTTCACAAAATTAAAAATTGCCCTGAACTTAAAAGCTGAGGATGTATTAAATATTTTATCTCTTGCCGGATTCAAAATCAGCAAACATGAGTTAAGTGCATTCTTCCGAAGACCAAACCATAGACAGTACCGAGAATGTAAAGATCAAATTTTGCGTAATTTTTTAAAAGGTCTTCAGATAAAGCATCGACCTTAAATTGCTTATCTAAGATAATCGATTGTTATCTTGTGCAAAATTTGACAAAGCACAATACCTTATCAAGAATATTTTTTATTTTTCATAATAAGTACCATAATAAAAAATGTTTATTTTATTTATCACAAAGTTTTTTGCCAAATTAAAAGTGCATAAAAAAATATTCATAGTAATCTCCGAGCTCTGCCCTGCCAGATTTTACTAATATTGCCTATACTATTTTAACACCATAGAATAGAATTGTGCAATCCCAGATTAGAATCCATTCTATATTTATACAATATCTTCGATATAATTTTCTATTTTGCCCGATATATCATCTAAGCCCTATTGGTTTTGCAATAATTTCAGACAGAATAACTGCATTGCGCATCGTTGATGGCGATAAAATTAGAACTTTTTTCTGTTTTTTTATTTTTAAATCCGGTTTTTCAATGATATCAGGAATCTTCTTCAAGTTAAGAAACATTTCAGGGCTATCTGTTGATGGTTCAAAAGGTTCCACAGGGCTGGTGGTATCTTCTTCTTGTTTTATTGGTTCGGTGTCATGGGCAGAAGATCCTTCATTGTTTTCTGATAAAGCATCCCAGGTTGAATCAGTGGTAGCATCCTGGCTTTCCTGTTTAATATCAACTCCTGCTTTTTCAATTTCGTCTTTTACGGCTTTTAATATTTTTGCAATCCCAAAAGTTTTTTGGGTAGGAGCATTCTTATCCGGCACAATGTTCTGGAGACCCTTTTCTTTTTTTGCCCTGGCTTTTAATATATTGAATATAACAATGCCTGCAAAAATAAGAAAAGGGATTAAATCATCTAAATTCATTGTCTATTCTGCCTCATCATCTGTCGGAGACCCGATGGAATCTCTCATACGGGTATCTGCCATGATATTTTTCATTTTATAATAATCCATTATACCAAGGTTTCCATCCTTAAAAGCCTGGGCCATGGCAAGGGGAACTTCTGCTTCTGCTTCAACAACCTTTGCCTGCATTTCCTGAACCCTGGCTGTCATTTCCTGTTCTGCTGCGATTGCCATTGCTCTTCTTTCTTCGGCTTTTGCCTGGGCAATCTTTTTATCAGCTTCGGCACGATCTGTTTCAAGATCAGCACCTATATTTTTACCAACATCCACATCAGCAATATCAATGGAAAGAATTTCATAGGCAGTGCCTGAATCAAGCCCTTTTGCCAAAACAGTTTTTGAAATCATATCAGGATTTTCAAGAACAGATTTATGGGATTCAGAAGATCCTATTGTTGAGACAATGCCTTCTCCAACTCTGGCAAGAATAGTTTCTGCTCCTGCTCCACCCACAAGCCTGTCAATATTAGCCCTTACTGTAACCCTTGCCATTGCCTTAAGCTGAATACCGTCCTTTGCCATGGCAGCTATTAACGGGGTTTCAATTACTTTGGGATTAACACTCATCTGAACTGCTTCCAATACATCCCTGCCTGCAAGGTCAATGGCAGCAGCCCTGTTGAACTCAAGATCAATATTGGCTTTATCTGCTGCAATCAACGCCTGAACAACGCGGGAAAGATTTCCTCCGGCAAGATAATGGGATTCCAGATAATCAGTTGCTATTTTAATGCCTGCCTTAACAGCCATGATTTTTGTTTCCACCACAAGTTTAGGCGGTATTTTCCGGAACCTCATAAATACAATATTTAAAAGTCCAACCCTGGCACCTGACACCAGACCCTGTATCCATAGCGAGACAGCAGAGCTAATGACAAAAAAGATAATAATTATACCAATAACTACAACAGCTAAAATAATAATCTGAAAGGGGTCCATGTCTTCTCCTTAAAATTTAATATTTAAATTATATTTTTTACTTTTCTCTTACAATAACCTGATTGCCAGTGACCTTGATCACAATGATACTTGTATCTTTATCAAGATATTCTCCCTGGGTTACAGCATCTATTTTTTTATTATCTATTCGAATAGAACCTGCCGGACGAAGATCTGTAACAGCTACGCCTGATGCATGTACCAATGATTGCAAATCTTTGTTCTGGGAAACAACTCCTTCTTGTTTTGATAAAGTTCTTCTCAAAGCAAGGGGAGATTTTGCAATAAATTTTAATCCTGCAAGCACTAGAACAGGAACAATAATAATATCAGCCCCTGAAAAAATCATACCAATATTTGTTGAAATTAAAAAAGCCTTGAATAAAGAAAATCCCAGAACCCCAATGGCAAGAACAGCCAGGATTCCGCCCGAAGGAATAATAATCTCGGCAATAATTACAATTACGCCTATAATCTGTAATGCCAAGGGCAGAAAATATTGATTAGACATCATATACCTCTTGTTTTTCAACAATTATTTTATTTTTAGTCAATTCTATTACTTTTATTATTTCACCTTTATTAATAAATTCACTTTGGGAAATAACATCTACTCTATTACCGTTAAAATCAGCCTTACCCGAAGGTCTTAAAAAAGAAATGGCAATACCCTTGTCTCCCAAATTGAGTTTTAGTGATTCAAATGAATCTGCATGGGATTTTTCTAAAGTTGCATCAAGGAACGGTCCTTTGCCTGACAGGGACATTCGAGGTAAAATATATCTAAATACTGCCATGGATAAAAATAAAGAAAATATACAAATGCCAAGCACTATAATAATATTATGTATAAAGATATCCATCTGCCATGGAAATTCAGGACTGGGCAATGTAAACCCCTGGAGCGCCAGAACCATACCGGAAAATACGAGTAAAATTCCAAGCACACCTGCTATACCAAAACCCGGCAAGACAAATATCTCCACACCAAGAAAAACAAACCCTGCAAGGATAATCAATAACTCAGTATAATTTGCAAGACCTGTCAAATGCTGACTTGCCAGAGCAAGCACAAGACAGGTAACTCCTACAGCACCCGGTATTCCAAATCCAGGAGACTTAAGTTCAAGATAAATACCTGCCAACCCTATCATCATTAAAATCGGAGATATTACGATCAGATACCCAGTCATTGTTTCTGACCAGGTTTGCCTTATCTTTTCCACATCATTTTTATTAATTTTTAAAAGATCAAAAAGTTCATCCAAATCATTCACACTTGATCTTGAGAACAAGAGTGCCTTTGCCTCCACATCATCCATTGTTAAAAGTTCTCCTTTTTTAACAATGGTTTTAACAAATTTGTATTCAGCCCTGGTTTTTTCAGGAAGCTCATTAAATTCATGTTTTCCAAAATAATAATGAACTTTATGCTTAATGGTTTGGATTATCTCTTTATCTTTGCTGACCATTGATTCTGCCAGCCGCTCGGAAAACCCGTTCCTTTTGGCAAGTGCCCGAAATTGTGCCCTTAAGGGAGACTGAAATTTTTCTCCCATTTCCTTTACCCCTTCTTTTGAATAAGCAATGGGGGCACAATCTCCTATTGTGGTTCCTTTTTTCATATACAGCCTGCCCGAAGAAAGCGCTATAAGAGCTCCGGCTGAGATAGCCTTGGTTTTAACATAGGAAATGGATCTGATTTTATCAATGGAAAGCAGAGTATCAACTATATCCAGGGCAGAATCAACTCTTCCACCAAAAGTATTAATCTCAAAAATAATAAACTCAGGGTTTTGACTCTTTGCCTCTGCAACAGCGCGCTTTAAAAAGCTTGCCATGGCAGGTCCTACTTTGCCTTCAACCGGTATAATAACAACAGGTTTTGACCTGGTTTTACAAAGCCCGAAATTTGCCGGAATTAAAGCCAATAAAATAATAAATATACAAAAAAAAAGTTTGAGACCTTTACCCGAATTCATTACCATCAAATAAATCCTTTATTATTATAACACTTCTTAAATATCTCATATCATTTAAAATATAATAAGGATATAGAGAATATCAGGAAAAGACCCCTCTCTTAATCCAAGTCCATCTCTATTTCATCAAATATATCCTCAATACTATATAATTGTTTGTCGACCCGGGACAGATTCCACTCGCTAAGATCTTTTTGAATGGCTTTATACAGGCTACGCAACCTATCTTCATATCTGATAAGGACATCGCGAAGCCGGGTGCCATCAAAGTGGTACAAAAGTTTATCCAGCTTGCCAACCAATTCATATGGAGAAGGGTCATGGGTTACCAGATCCTTGTCCAAATATCCCAACGCACGAGCAAGTTTTGGATATGTCTCAGCTATGTCTTTTTTATAAAAAGGGTTTATAGTAACTGTTATTTGCATATTTTTACTCAAAGGTGACCTCCTTTTTCAAGTTGTATGGAAAAATAACAAGGTATAATTATATTCATGATTTTTTTGTTAAAACCGCCATTGTTAAACGGGAAATACAAATAAGCTGATCTTTCTCATTCTTGATTGTGATATCCCATACCTGTGTTGAATTCCCCAAATGAACAGGCTTGGCAATACCAATGACAATACCGGATGAAATGCTTTTAATATGATTTGCATTGATTTCAAGCCCGACACTATATCGAGAAGGGTCTAAAGACATGTATGATGCTGCACTTCCAAGGGTTTCAGCTAAAACAGCCGATGCCCCGCCATGCAAAATTCCAAGGGGTTGAATAGTCCTTTTATCAACAGGCATACTTGCCTTAAGATAGTCATCCCCTCTTTCCAGAAATTTAATTCCAAGGCGCTCCAGAATGCAATCTTTGACAAATAATTCTGTATGCACTATATCAATATCTTTATTCCATATATTATCCATAACCCTGACATTACCTTTATTAATGAGTAATTTCTCATTTATTAAAAATTAAATATATCTTTTCTTTTAATATTTAAGGGATCTAAACGTTTAAATTTTGTTGCCTCATACCTCTGAATAACAGGATGATTTTCATTTACTCCACTTTTATCGGGTCCACCCAGATAATTAATAAGAATTTGATCGGCAGTTTCATAATCCGGGACATTAATCTGGTCAAAATCACTTGCAGTAATGCCCAGCCCATCTGTTGGAGTGGCATTAATGCTGTTCAAAAGTGCATCTGCCCTGTCGTTCTCATTGTGCCTTCGATATCTGGCTTCAAGGAATCCTGCAAGCCCATATACTTCTGTTTTCCATAAATATTGCAAAAGCCCGAAATTGCCCACATCGCCGTGGAGTGTCCAGAAGCCCAGCATAAGTTCTGTTAAATTATCTGTGGATAGAACCATACCATCTTTAAAATGGGCAAGATCAAAAAGATATATCATTCTGATACGCGCCTTGATATTCCCCTTTCTTATCTTTTCTTTTACAGATAAATTTTTTTTTCTGTTTTCAGGCATTATTCCTTCATAAAAATTTTTATAAGCATTACTCAAATCAAGGGTTTCAAAATCGTCACAAAACAAATTGCCTATATGCTGTCCCCTTGCAATTTCATCTTTTTTATTTGTTTCTATGGGAAGACTTCTGCCGATTAAAACAATATCAGAGAAATCTTTTATAATTTCCTTTGCAAGAATACAGGTAAGAGCGCTGTCAATGCCGCCTGAAAGCCCGATTATAAGGGATTTTAATTGTTTATTTTTATCAAGGTAGCCTGCAAATTGCTTTTTAATATTTAAAAACATTAATTCGTAATTATTTCGAATTTCAAACATATTAGTCTTATGCCTTATAAAGGATTGATCTGTCAACTTTTAACAATGATTCCGTGCCCGTCATTATCATACATTGCTCAAGTTCCTGCTTTATCTTATCAATATATTTTTCAACACCATTTATTAGACCTCCTACAGCTGCAATGGAAAAAGGACGACCGATCATAATCCCATCAGCTCCCAGAGCAAGAAGTTTTAATACATCACTGCCACTTCTTACACCGCCATCTATAAGGATAGTGGTTTTACCTTT
>Ga0256845_1001020_pt1 | contig 23841 bp, 19 predicted proteins | sample RiftiametaG_FD_189101 | JGI IMG/M metagenome (GOLD analysis project Ga0256845, IMG submission 189101) | Tube worm associated microbial communities from hydrothermal vent at the East Pacific Rise, Pacific Ocean - Riftia | ecosystem: Host-associated > Annelida > Integument > Unclassified ... | reverse complement strand
GTGTCGTTGTCGGTGTCGGTGTCGGTGTCGGTGTCGGTGTCTGTGTCTGTGTCGGTGTCGGTGTCGGTGTCGGTGTCGGTGTCGGTGTCGGTGTCGGTGTCGGTGTCGGTGCCGATGTCGGTGTCGGTGTCGGTGTCGGGGCCGGAAGTGGAAGCAACCGACTCATTATCCGATCCGGAAGTATCGGTACTCTCGGGAGAGAGGCATGCGCCCATGACGCATCCCTGTTCATGGCTGCAGTCCGATTGGCGCAGGCAGACCGTGGGTGCACAGGCGCAGGCGAGGTCACCGAGGGTGCCCGATGCGATGAGGAGCACCACGATTGTGGACTGGAGGCGTATCATTGGAAATTTAGGCGAATTGCGAGAGACACGTCGAACTTTGCGAGCGCGCCGTCTTTCATGAGATCGGTCCCCGCGGCGAAGCCGGTCAGTGAGACTTCGGGAACGAGAGCAAATTGACGTCCGAGCATGATCACGGATCCGACAGCCCCCTGAATTCCGTAGAGAGTGTAGGGGTGCAGAATCCCTAGGGCCCCGAGACTCGCGTATAGCCGGTAGGCAGGATGGTTCTCAGGGAGATAGGCCCGGATCCGAGGAAGGACCCCGAGCCCCACCCGGCCCTCAATCTCGATATGGATAGCGGGCGCGAATTCAAGCCATGGAAGGGAATCGAGGGTGTAGCCGACGTCCAGGTTCACGAACGTTGGAGACCGTCGAGAGAGCGATTCTCCCGCCGCTCCGCTGAGACTTAGTCCGGTTCCAGAAGCGACCGAAGCGTTGATTTTTGCGGTCTCTGCGGGCGCGATGCTGGCGGTGAGACCGCCAGCGACTCCGGAGGTCAGGGTGGGTAGCACCAGAACGACGCTCAGCAGGCTCATGCTGAGCGTCGTTCTGCAAGACGGATTCGGCCCTGCTCCAAAGCGCGCTTGATGGCGGCGTGGTGAAATTTGGGTCGATCCGCAGGAGAGAGCTTCAGGCGAAGAAAGAAGGGATCGGCGTAGGCGGTGCGTCGGCTGTATGCGACACTTCCGTCCGTAAAGAAGATTTGAGTGCGTACGGCACCTTGAGTGTCCCCGAGGTCCTCAGTTTGTAGATGTACACTGCGATCGCTGAGGTCAATGGTCTCATTGAGTCCCATGGAGGGGCCTCGTGCTCTGACCTCGCCCGTCAGTTGTGCGCTGAGGTCAACGAAATCTGTGACGACTTCCGACTGGGGAGACAGATGGACCACAGGGGACATGCGCTTGACCGACTCGGCCACTGCCTTGTCATCTCGGACAACCCCCGCGAGTCGGAGATTCCCACCTAAAAATCGTTGAACGAGCCGTGACAGCATTTCGTGCACGCGACGGCCCTCGCTGGGTCGCGCGCGATTGACCACCAGTCGTGTCATTCGTTGGAGCGCTCCTCGGGCGTCGTTTCCCTCTTGGCCGACATGGGCCCTCAGTGACCCCTCGATTCGTTCGCGGCGTTTGGTGCCGGTGCGTTGCTCCAAATCACGCAGCGTAACCGACTTGAGAAATGTGAAACAGTTTTGGATCGCGGTTGGTTCGGGGACCGTGACCACCACGCCGACATCAGAGGCGAGGTAGAGGTCGAGCGTATTGAAGTTCGATCCCGCTCCGAGGTCCAGAATCACGACGCTCGCCGGAAGGGTTCGAAGATGACGGATGAGCTTGAGTTTCTGAGCGTGATGGGGATTCGCTGACCCTAGAGTCTCGCTGTCGCCTGCGATGAGCGAAAGACCCTCGATGGGTGTCTGCTGACTGACATCCGAGAGTTTCGCAACACGGCGTGAAAAGAAATCTCCAAGTGTCAGCGGAGGGCGCTCGCAGCCGAGCATTGTGTCAAGATTCGCGCCGCCGAGGTCGGCATCGACGATCGTGACCTTTGTTCCACCTCGGGCGAGCACAGAGGCCACGTTTACGGCGACGCAGCTCTTTCCTACGCCGCCTTTTCCACCGCCAAACGCCCAGATTGACGGTCCCGTTGGATCATTGGCGGCGCCAATGGTGGGACGTGGACCCTTTGGGGCCGAGTCGGGTCGCCGGGTCATACGTCGCAGGAGTGGAGCAAGCTCGATGCCACTTTCAGTTCCGAAGAGGTCCCGATATGGGGCTCAAGCAACACCATTACCTTGGGACAGACTTTGCGTCCCTCCTTGAGTCTCCATTGCGGCTCAAGCGATTGGCAAGGTGCGCGATGCCCATGGTGCTTGTGTTGTTCCGCGATGTCGGGCGAAGCACAGCCGCTAGGAGTTTCAATGCACATTTCCATGAAGATCTTGATCGTCGCCCCCAATGCCGCACGGTCCGAGGCCCTCGCAATGTCGCTCGCGGCAACGCGGGATTCTGTCTCTGCCAGTCATACTGACCAGGTCGACTCGATCGAAACCGAGATCGATAGGATTCAGCCGACAGTGGTCCTCGTCGATGCCGACGTCGTTGGTGTCGTTGGCTCGATTCGTCGCCATCGACCCGATTTGACCGTGGTCGTGACATCGGCACGTATCGACGACCGCCAACTCGACGAAGCCGCGAGACACGGCATTCGAGGGATTGTTAGAACACCGTGCGAGCCCGATGCTCTGCTGAGGGTACTTACGAAGCCTGAGCCGCTCGCGGAGTTCAAGGGGCAGTGCTCAGGAGTGCGAACCGCCGTGTTGTTGGGACTGTGCTGCACGGCTGGTTACGAGGGGGTCCTCCATCTTCGGACCCCGGACAACCGAACAGGAAGTATTCATCTGGAAGCGGGACAACCCATTCATGCGAGCTCGGGAGAGTTTTGTGGTCCAGAGGCTGTCAAGGATATGCTCGAGTGGTCCGATGCCCACGCGACCTGGTTGGAAGGGCGCACTGGTTGCGCTCGGACGATTCTTGGCCGTTGGGAGGGACTCTTGGACGGCACGCCAGAAACAGGGCCAGGCACACCCGATCATATGGTTCCGGTCGCGTACCCGGACGTTATGGAGAAACTTGCTCGGCTCGCTAAGACCCCAGATATTCTCGGTGCATTTTTGCTGCGTAATGCAGAAGTCGTGACCGGTCGTTGTGCGCCTCACTTGGACGAAGCCGTTGTCGGAAGGGCCTTGTGTCGCCTTGCCCACGTGTTTCACGACGTGGAGCAGCAGCACGCCGAAGAGATAAGTGGAGAAATTCAAGCGACCGTGGGAACTCAGCGCCTGGTTGTTGATCGTATTGGTCCGGCATACCTCGGGTTTCAGGTGGGTGTCGTCGTGCGCCAGGCGAGTCCCGTATGCAAGAGTCTGCGTCGGTTGCTGAGACAGATCGATCGATCGTTTCGAAAGCAAATGAAGCGCGAGGCCGAGACGCCCGCGTCCAACTATCCTGGCGTTGAGATGCGGGGCGACAACGGCCTTCGGGTCGCATGAGATTTCGAAGCTGAAGCCATATGTGCGAGTGCGTGCGGTGGCGGTGCGGATCAAGGTCTACAACTGCAATGTTCTAGGCTCTCATCACATCGTTCGGGCACCAACCACGTTTCGGAGTATCCGATATCGCTGGGAACGAGCCGGACGATGCCGTGACGCATGCCGATATGAATCGTACCGCCGGGGTGAGTTGCGATCGAGTTGGGAGCGAGGGCGACCCATGAACCGAAATGAAGCGTGCGCATCGCGCCGGTCTCTGAAATTTCGATGAGCTCTTGGGGCGTCACTATTAGGAGCCGGCGCTCATCAATTTTGTGTATGGCCCGAGGAACTTGGCCGATATCCGCGATGATCTGGGATGTCCATTCGCCATCCGAAGACTGAGAAAATCGGACGAGTTGTCCTTCCTGGTGCATCCCGTAGGAACTCCCGATTACAGCGACGAGCCCGTCCTGGAGGACGACGAAACCGATAACATGTTGCGCGGACACGAATTTTGCGGCGGCACCATCGGCAGAGATCCACCACACTGAGGATGCGCCTCTCTCGTCTTGGGCGGCAAACATCCAGCCCTTGGGGAGTTTGTGGATAGCGACCGGAAAAAGTCTAGCGAGGGATGCTCTCTGAGACGCCGCGATTGGGAGCTCGTCGAGGCTGGGGCCCACGAGTCGTTCAATGCGCAGCGCGTCACCATCGGCCACAACTTTCCACGCAAGGCGGGAGCGATTGGCGCACCACCAGTGTTCTTCTCCGATCGCGTAGGGATCGTGTTGGGCGAACGATTCATCGGATATTGGCCGATACCAGGCCGGGTATTGAAGGTCGCCTAGGCCCTCGATAGCGATGGGTCGCTCTCTCTCAAGAACGTCTGCAGAGGTCGGACTCGACATGGACAATCTCGACGACGTGGCTTGCCTGTCGCTCTCTCTCAAGAACGTCTGCAGAGGTCGGACCCCTACGTGAATAATTTGAGGTTGGCGCACACCCGGCCCACAGGATCACCCCACTGACCGCGAGGACGAGCCTGGCGTAAGGCAGGTGATGTCGAAATCGACGCATGTGACCCTCCATCATCGACGATCTACCGTTCTGCTTGAGAACGCCCCGTTTTAGCGCTGTTGAGGTGCTGAGATACGGCAGCGCGATCGCTCCCGCGCGCGTTCTTCGTCGTTCTGCGCAACCTGAGCGAGGTCGCAACTGAGGGTCGGAATAAAGGGGTTGATGGCCAGTGCTCGCTGCAAGGCGATTCGGGCTCCTATACGGTCTCCAGTGGCGAGCCGTGCGCGGCCCTCGGCCGCGGCGATGTTCGCGTTGTCAGGCTCGGCGTCGCCCGCGAGGATGAGCAGCGGGAGCGCTTTCGCGGCGTGTCCCAGGGTAAGATAGAGGTCCCCTAGGCGTCGTGCCAGCTGAGGATCTTGGGCATGTTTTTTCCCGACTTTACGCGCTCGCTCATATTCGAGGACGGCGGCTTCTGGCTTGTCGCGTAGTGTAAGTAGCACTCCGAGTCGCGCGTGTTGGCGAGCCTTGCCGCCGCCGAGATGCGAGAAGATGTCTCCGGCAAGGTCGTTGTCGTCGGCCGGATCGTTGTCGGGATCGCGGAAGCGCAATGGACCATGGGAGGAGCCCCGCACGGGGTCTCGCATGGCTCCGCGTCGTCGGTAGGTTGTTTTCCAGTGGGTTAAGAAAACTTCGAAATCGTCTCCCCACGCCCGTGCCATGGCGGACTTCGCGTCGGCCCCGGCCGCGACCGCGTCCATGACCTCCCCCAGGGCCGTGGGTCCGCTACGCTCATAGAGCAGACCCAACATCGTCTCGACCTCAGCGTAGGCCAACGCAGCTTTCTCCTGGCTCGGCAACATTGCAATGGATGGATGCATCTCCTCCAGGGTGACCAAGGCGTCCTCGGTGATGGCATCGTGTAGGAGTGCGGTTGTACGTGGAGACGGCGGTGCGGGCGTCTTGCGGCGCCAGCGGGTCTCCAGAAGCTTTGCCAGCCCTTCTTGGAGCCAAACCGGCGCCTTGTTCCGTGTACGGAGCGTGACCAGGTAGTGGACGTACTCGTGGACGGCGGTGTCGATCCATGCATAGCCGTGCAGCATGACGCGTGGGGTGATCATCATGACGCGTCGGTACTTGGTGATGCCGACGGTTCCGGTCGTGTAGATCGCATTGAGGGATAGCGGGGTTACGAGCGCAAGCTTTGCCGGGTCATCGAGAAATTCGAAACGAACAGGGCCGTTCGGACGAACACCAAGATCGGTGCCAAGGGCCTCGTAGGCGGCGCTCATCGCTGTGAATAGATACGGAGCGAGGACACGGTCGGCGGGATTGGCGACAACGAGCTCGAAGCGTCCATCGCCGCTGGTGGAGGTCAGAGCATCTCCGAGCGCCGCCTGTGCGCCATGAGCAATGGCAAGATAGTGTTGGGCTCGCTGGCGGTCATCAGGGCCGAGTTGATCGCGCGAGAGCACCTCAACGAGAAGATCCTGTGCTTGCTCGTAGCTCGCTGCGTACACTGCGAGTATGCCCCTGCGTAGGGACTGCTGATCCGGATCTTGAGTTTTTTCGACCGAGCGTTGGGCTGCGGTCAGGTCCCAGGCGTGTAGCGCGTCGTCGAATTGTTGTGGGTTGGATTCGTTGGCGGCGGCGAGTCCAGTCCGCAGCGGAGGTGAAGCCACGATGGGAGCTGAATCATGAAATACGACAACGCCCATTGCCACGGCCAGCGTCATGGCCGCTTTGTGTCGCTGAATCTTTCTGCGTGGGTGGATCATCGCAGCAGCTCCTCGTAGTAGCGTTCGGTTACCGGATCGATGTTCTTGCCCTCACGCATGGCATCGACGACCTGTTCGCGCAAACTCCGATCTTGCTCGGCCGCCGTCGAAATGTCGTCGCTCGAGGCCATTCGAGGCGGGGGGGATTGCCCACTGCGAAGGCTATCGATCGCCTTTTGCAGTTGTTGCCAGGCACGTTGCTGGTGCGCTTGGACGGAGCGTACATCTGCACTGCGAAGGTCGTTGGAGGCCGCCTGCATCGCTCTCTCCGCGTGGTCCAAGGCGGCGTGCCCGGGGGCAGGCAGCGGGTCCGCGTCGTCGCTTGTGTGTAATGCCGCGAGTCGCCCCTCGAGGGCCGATTGTTGAGTGTTAAACTTGGCGAACTCCGCATAGTGTGTGGCGTCAAAGACCTCGGACGGCTGAGGGAGACCTGTCTTGAGCTGACGGACAATCGCTCGAAGCGGGGCGTCAAGTGCCCTCAGCGCATCCTTCTCTGCATGGTCAGTGGCTCCCTGCCGGGCCCGGCGAAGCGATTGGAGGGCATCGTCTCCAATTTCGAAGGCTTGAAGGGCATTTGTTTTGCCCTCCGAGGAAGAAGCTGTATCCGCGAGCGACTCCAGCGATTCGAGGTCGTCTCGAAGATCTTCGAGCGCGTCCCGAGCATCACGAGAGAGGCGAGCATCGTGAACCTTGTCGAGGTCTTTTCGCAAGACTTTTGCCTTCTTGGCGATCCGTTTGGCGTGAGCGACAGGTGGATCATCTGCAATGTTGCGCCAAATTGTGTCAAGCGGCCCGACGATGGCACGTAGACTGGACTGCTCATCTTGAATACGGCTGAGTTCACGGAGAAGTTTCATGCGGGCCATCGCCTCGGGCGAGAGCCGGGGCGCCTCTTGCTCTTCGCTTGTCTTTTTCTGAATCGCGTCGCGTAGCGACCGAGTCTCGTCGAGGGACTCCCGGGCCTGTTTAAGCGCCTGATCAATCTCGCCACGTTGTAGGCGCTGAAGCAGATCTTGATTCCTCATGCGGGCCTCCATGGACCGAAACGCGTCCATATTTAGGTATTCCTCGCCGACTTCTTTTCGCAGGCGCTGACGCGCTTGCGCGAGCCTTCGCATATCTTCACGTGTTCGGCGTTGAAGCTGTTCGATCCGCGGCTTGACCGATTCGTCTCCCGCTTGCAGTTGTTCGAGAAGTTGAATCATTTTTTGCTGCGAAGTCTGAAGACGAGCGACCAGGGCTTCGATGCTCCGAATGATTTGTCCATCCACGAGGTCGTCCAGGCGAATTATTTCGTCTTCCAGCCGCCGAACGGCCCTTGTGTTGTGGCTCTTTAGTCGGCGGGCGAAGGCGGGAATCTTACTTGGAAAGTCCGTATCGGCGCCTTCGGGAAAGGACTCGTGTAGGGTCGATGCTGAGCTGTGCAGGGGGACGAGCCGCTCGTGAATGGCGGCGAGAATCCGAAGCTCTCGTTTTCTTACCTTCGTATCGATCGATAGCCGGTCGATCATTGACGACAATCCGATCAAGAGGGATTCGGAGGCGCCGTGAAGTTTCCGTAGCTGAATGAGGCCTCCCGTTTGCGCTTCGGCGGTCGTGGCGGAGGCAAAAGCCGAGGTCGTTAGACGGAACGCCAGGAGGTCGACGGCAAAATCTCGTAGTTCTTGTAGCCCTTCAATATTGGCGGCATGTTCCGCGTCGTCGTCGTTCACGAAAAGTCTGTGGCGGTCTGAGCGTGCGACTTTTCCCGGGGGATCATCGAGTGCCGACCATCCCAAACCTGGATCATTGTCTCGGACTTCGATCCAATAGACGACTTCACTGCGGGATTCTAAGGGTATCGAGGAAATGTCCCAGGTGTGCCGACCTCGCCATCGCCGCGCAGCTGGCGGAGTCTCGATTGGAACCCGATGGACCTCGCCTCCCAACGTGTACACCAACGATGCCGAGAGTAGGCCAAAATCGTCGCGGGCCGTGAACCGCAGGGGAACCGAGTCGGTCGCGCTTACTTCCCGTCTGTCTTTTGCGATGGCGAGGAGATCAACTTCAGCCTGGCCATCAACCTCGATCTCGAAGTGCATCGTCGATGCACGCTGGCTACGCGAATCCGTCCCGTCGGAAAATGCCAGAACCGTCCAGCTGCCTGGCCCCTGCACTTCAAAATTCCCGTGCCAACGATACTCGGAGTCCTTCGGAGTGGCGGAGGTCTTCAAGTTGATTGTCTTCAGATAGCTTTGCTCCGACATCCTGTTGCTCGGAGCTCCCAGAGACGGTGTCTCGGGATCGTGTGCGACGACGACTTGCATGGCCTCGTGGCGATCAATCGCTACGATGTTGAGTCTCACTGCGGTTCCAGCCGGCACCCGCAGCGAGCCGCTTGGGTTGTGAACGGTCCGTTTGGGACGAGCCGTGTGCGGCGGGTATGTGAGCTCAAGGGCGAGAGAGGACCACAGGGGGGAGGGGGGACTTGGCGGCCGACCGTCGACTCGGTTGAGGAGCAACCGCGCGGTCGCGCGAAGATCATCGATCGTGTGGCTGAGGGCCACAAAGGCAATGGTAACGCCAACTATGGCCAGCAGTCGAGAGCGTAGAAACGGGGCGTGGAGAATGACCTCTGGGGCTGTAGTCGTGCGGATAATTTCGCTAGCAACTTGATCTGTGAACGCGCGCGCTAGCTCGGGGGAACCGGGGTGGCGAACGGGTTGGGCCTGATCGGTCTTGGGGTCCAGGGCTTCGAGCAACTCGCAGGCCCCAAGAATGTTTTGGCGAAGGCGGCGGTTGCCGTTGAGAGAACCGGTCTCGCCACGAAGTGCGATTTCTTTTGCAGTGGAGAGCGTGTCGTGCATTCGACGGCCGAAGCGAATCCACAGCACCAGGGTAGTCGTCAGGGTGACGATGACGCCGACGGCGAGGAGCGGAGCGACCCCGTCGCCTCGTTTTGTCGCATCGGTTGTGAGGAGGCCGATAGCGATTAACGAGCTCACGACTAGCGCCGCGTCGAGGAGCGAGCGGAGACCCCGTCGCCTGAGCTCGATCGCACGCGCACGGGCGACAAAATTGCGCACGGGGTGGGTCTCATTCCGCATCAGACGCAATCTTGCACCATCGATCTTCCAGGATCACTGAGGATCGGTGTTGGTCATCATGCGCATTTCGCACGGACCTGAACTGTTGAGGGGCCAATCTCGGCCATAGGAGAACGAGGGGGACGAAACGTGGTACGTACGACTCTCAAGAAGCGAAAGTCCCGCACCCATGACAGCCCGTACCCGATCGTATTCTCGCAAGATCGCTCAACCGAGCGTTGTTGTTGGAAATGGCATGATTGTAGCGCTCAACGCGGAGATGAGCCCGCGACTTACACACTTTTGCCAAGGTTTGTCCGATGGGGCTGAATAGCGGCGTCCGTCCGCCGTCGAACACTGTGGAATCCGTGGCCACACATGACGCCGACGACCAGACACTGGTGGCTGCCTGCAAGACGGGCGACAGGCAAGCTTTCAAGATACTCATGACACGCTATCAGCGCAGGGTTTATTCTGTGGCGATTGGGTTCCTGCGTAACCAAGAGGACGCGCTCGACGTGGTGCAAGAGAGTTTCATTAAAGTCCATCGGTACATTGGGAAGTTTGAGGGCAACTCAAGCTTCTATACGTGGCTTTATCGAATTGTAGCGAATCTATGTATTGATCACCTGCGTCGGGCGAAAAGGCACAGGGATGTAGAATTTGACGACGGGCTCCGTCACGATGGCCGAGGCGAAGATGCCGGAGACCTCACCCATCTGACCAATTATGGGGATCCGAGCGATATGTTGCGACGCAAAGAGATCATTGGCGCTGTTGAAGCCTGCCTGGATCATCTCAGCGACAATCATCGGTCAGTGATCGTGATGCGGGAACTTCAGGGTCTCTCCTATGAGCAGATGGCAAGCGCGATGGAGTGCTCCAAGGGCACGATCATGAGCCGGTTATTTCATGCCCGTCGTAAGATGCAAGAGTTGTTGGGGGAGAGGCTCGGAGCCTTGTTTCCCTCGAAAGGGACAACCGAGGGCACGGTTGAGTCCGATTCTGTTTCTGCCCGCGAGGTGGTGTCAACATGACGAAGGCGATTGACAGGCAAGAGCGACTGCAAGCGTATTTTGATGATGAGCTGAAGGCCGATGATCGAGCCGCGGTTGAACGAGACATGGCGGCGGATTCGACCTTGAGGGGGCAGATAGAGAACCTCAGGTTCACGCGAGCGATGGTGACGGGGGGGCTGTCTGCGCAGGCTGAGAGCGTTCATGAGGCGCGTTTTGAGCAGATTTGGGAGGGATTTGATCGACAGGTCGATCGAGAGAGCCGGCTGCAACATGCGGCGGATAGTCGACTCGGAATCGCCGGAAACCTTGTGAAATTGCTGCGCTCGATTCGGGTTCCGGTGTTGGCCGCCGCCGCAGGAGCCGCGGCTGTCGTGTTTTTTGTGCGCGATCCGGGAGAATCGGAGCAACGCTCTGCGAATAAATTTTCTGCGAGCGCGTCCAATGAGAGCGCAACGCAGACACCGAGCGAAGCTATAGATGTTCGGGAACCAGTGGCGCATCTACCTCTACCTCTACCTCTACCTCTACCTCTCATCGCGGAGGCTGGGCCTCCAAGCGGTACTGTTGAAGACGAGCTGTTTACTATGCCTGAGTCGAACAATGCTGAGATTGAAACCATTGAATTCGGCGGTTTGAGCGGGAGTGTCGCTCAGATCGAAGGAACACGAGGGACAACGACTGTAATCTGGGTCGTTGAAGATGAAGAGTTGATAGACAGCGAGCGCTCACTATGATCGAGACCTTCAAGAAGAGTCGGTTCCGCCCATTTAGCGCGACGACCTGCGTAAAAGGGTGGGCGGTCAAGTTCGTGGCTGCGCTGAGCGTGTCCGTTGTGTTGCCGGGCGTCGCTTTGTTTGCGGCTACATTGACGCCGTTGTCCGCTCAAGCGGAGGTCTCGAAGGCCGCCTGCCAAGTTCATGTGGTCGAAGCGACCACCGAAGGCGACGGGAAAATTCCGGCCGAGCTTGAATTCATGGCGGAACAGCTTGAAGGATTGATTGGGTTCAAAGGGTTTCGACTTCTCGAGTCGAAAAAAATTGAACTTACAATTCATCAACTCGATAGCCAAAAGTTCAAACGTCACTCGTTGAACCTTGAGTTGCTCGGCGGCGACAAAAAACTGAAGTTGCGCGCGAACCTTCATAGTGCGACGGGAAAATCCCTAGTCGGTGCGAATTACAGCATTGCGGACAACGGGATGATCATGCTGCCGATCGTCAAAAAAGATAAGACGGGTGCGACGGTGTACGCGATTCGCTGCCACGCAAAGCACTGAGCGGATAGATCGGGATCTCCGCGTTGGACCGAGACAGCGGTTCGAGCGCGGGGGCGGGGGCAGCGTAGGAGACGATAGAGAACGGTACCGTCAAACACGCGGGCGTTGGCTTGAGCCCACGGGTGGCGTGAAGACCCTGAGAGAGGCGGGCGCATGCTGCAGGTGCTTGTGCTTTGCACCTCATGGTACAAGCTCGACGCGATGAAAGCTCTCAGGTGGATTGCGCTAGTGGTGCCGCTTTGGCTGTTGTTTCTGGGTGTGCGTCGAATCTACTGGTCGGCGGCAAACAGCCAGCCTCGAGTGATTCAGTGTGCGGATGCCGCAAGCACCGGGTTGCCGGAACGGACGCTTGTGACGCTCGAGGGGTGTCGAGCGGATCTTCCTGGCATCATTCTTCAGGAGTGGTCACACGGGCGGAAGGAGCGGCGTGTGAATATTCAGATGCTGGTGCCGACCTATCATGAAGGACAGGCTGTTTCGATCGTGCTCGTCGATTCACAGTCTCTGCTGGCGGGAACGCTGGGAGCCGCTCGAGAGGCCGGAGATGCGTTCTTGACCTACTCGGTGACAGGTTGGGTCGAAGGCGGGGACAACTTTGATTCGTTTGAACGGGACAGCATCGCCAAACGCGATGGCTTTGCCGACCCGACAAAATTTTGGTCGCTCGAAGAGGGTGGACAGCCGGGATGGACGGTGGGGGCGATCGAGATCGGGGTTTCTTTCCTCTTCGGATTCACGCTTCTTCTGTTTTTTCGGCGTGATTCCGATGCCCTCCAGATCACACGTGGCTAGGGTTGGCGAAGAACTATTTGGTTTAGCCACTTCCGAAGAAATGAATCTTCATGCCAAGGATAACCGTGAGTGGCGCGCCGGGACGGGCGCCGTAGGGGCGTCTTGAGATCATGTAGCGGCTGTTGGTGAGATTGTTTCCGAGCGCATAGATCCGCACTCGACCCGCGACTCGAATCTCTGCGGCCAAATCTAGCACTGCGTAGCTGCTGATCCCCTCTGACTGCGAAATGGGTCCTCGGCCAGGGAGGTCTCGCATTCCCCCCGTGAAGCCTAGCGCCGCTCTCAGGTCCCAGCTGTAACCGCCGACGTTGACGTGGCCTTTTGTCTGGTGAACGGGAACATACGGGAGAGCATCTCCCGTATGGACATCGCCGAATTGTGGACTCTCTGAGACGAAATTTTCTAAGAAATAGGAACCCGTATAGGTATATTGGGCGCCGAATCCAAACACAAAGCCGTCGTCGAAGACGTTTCGGTAATCGAGCAAGGTCTCGACTCCGAACACTTGGACTTGGCCGGCGTTAAACTGTCGATTGAGTTGCTCCTCGCTGCAACCTCCCGAGAGGGTGCATTCTCCTGTTAGGTTGCTGTAGTCGTTAAAAAATCCGATCGCTTCGGCGCGAAGATGTTTCCACGAGGATCGAGCGCCTGCCTCGTAGTTGATACTTCGTTCTGGCCGCACGGAGCGGTGTTGCCCCGGAGACACAGGCGAAAAGCCTGCGTGCATTCCGCCAATTATGGCGATCCACTGGTTGATGGCGAGATGGGTCCCTAGGCCCGGGAGCGCAACTACGTCAAATCGATTGCCCGCCGAACCTGAGATGTCGTCCCGAAACCGGCTGGAGATCAGCTCGAATCGGATGCCAGGGGACAGCGTGAATCGCTCGTTGAGGGTTATCGCATCTTGCAGATAGACCGCGCCGGCGAGGGTCTCGCCTCGGTTTCGAGTGCCGGGGACTGTTGGAGACCCGTCGCTAACCATGTTCCCAGAGAGCATCGAAAAGGCCCTCTCATCGTGCCGTCGCGCGATCCAGTCGTGGTGCAGGCGGGCGCCGACTTGAATATTCTGTTTGAGAGCACGCAACGAGGGTCTCCACCTGAGGGTTGTGTCGAGGCCTTCGCTTGCGTAGCTGCGGTGATTTGTGCCGACAACGAGGGCCTGCTCGGGGCCTTGGGTGTCTTCTTCCCCACGCAAGATGGCAAAAAGTACCCCGTACTGTCCGGAGTCAGGGGTGGCAAGGATCTCCAGCAAAGAGGGCCCGTCGCTAAACCGATTGAGTTTCCGCCAGCTTCGCTTGAAGTCGCTGCGGTAGGCCTTGGCTTCGAAATCGAGGTATCGGTCGCGTTGGACCTTGTAGGAGAGAACCCCCTGAGTTCGCCACCAATTCATCTTTCCGGTTTGGCTGGCGGAATAGCGCCGGTACGGTGTTCTGAAGAAGTCGTCGTTGCTCAGCCCAAGATAGGTCTCATTCGAGACTTCATTGGAGACACCGAGCTTGACCTGCACGAGATGGCCAATCCGTCGGCCTGGGGCTGTGCGGTAACGGATCTTTGCCATGAAGTCGTTTTTTCCGAAGCCCGTATCACCGCCTCCATCGAGCTCTTTGAAACCGTTCGTCTGAACTCGAGCGCCTTCAAGAACCACTCCGAAGCCGCGCCAGCTCGATCCCCAGTAGGCATGCAATTTTCCATAGGTGAAATTTCCGCCAGCGATATCGATGTAGCCGAGGTTAGTGTTAGGGACTGAGCGTGTCTGAAAGTTGATGGCTCCACCGATGGTGTTCGGCCCGTTGCGGATCGATGCAGATCCCTTAAAAACCTCGATCCCAGCCATGCGGGTCATCAATGGAAAATAGTAGGCAGCGGGAGCCGAATAGGGCGCAGGGGCCATGAGCACACCATCTTCCATCAACGTGACCTTGGCGGAACGGTCGGAGCTCGCCCCGCGTAGGCCAATGTTGGGGCGAAGGCCGTATCCGTCTTCTCCGCGGATGTAGATTCCTGGGACACCGCCAAGGATGGCGTGGACATCGTCCCGCTCGTGGGCCTCAAGCTCGGCCTCGGCGATCACGTGGGCAGAACCGGCGATCCTCGGAATGTCGTCGTCGGCACCAAATATAGAGCCCGTGCTGACGATGACATGACGTTCTTCCTCACGGGCGCCGCGAGGACGTGGTGCGTCGAGGTGCAGCGGAGCATTCTCGCTCGAACCAAGCGATGGTGCGAGGGGCGTCGGTGGGGCGGACTCCTCATCGGTGGCTGGAACGTCAACGGGGGGACTGGAAAGCGAACCTTCCGGGGTCTTCTCGAGCGGGACATGAACGGAGTCGTCGGAGTCGTCGGAGTCGTCGGAGTCGTCGGAGTCGTCGGAGTCGTCGGAGACGTCGGAGTCGTCGGAGTCGTCGGAGTCGTCGGAGTCGGAGTCGGAGTCGGGTGATGACATTAGGGTGTCTAGCGAACTTGGCTTGTTCGCTAGAGCTCCAAATACCGTCGAGGACACAAGCATGGCGGCGATGGCCATCGCCGCCAATACGGCAGTCCTTTTCCCGGTTTTGCGTGGAAGTCTTCGGAGAACGGATGCGAATGGGGAGAGTAGCGTCGAGAACACGGACGTGGGATCGTGGTTAAGTACGGAATCCGGGAGTCCAAAGGATTTGGGGGGACCCGAGGATGCGAGCCTGAGGTTGCCAGAGATACGGTCCCAAATAGCGAGACAGGATCCGAAGTTTTTTTCATCGTCGAGACGATCGGCGCCGTGATGGATTTGATGTTGTGCTGGGCTCATGAACCAGTGCTCAAAAACAGGGCCGTAGCTGATCCAAACGTGGGAATGCCGAAGATTCGCACCGAAAAGGTTGAAGGCCATGGCGAGCAAGTTGATGCCGAGTATCTCGATCTGGATCACTCGACCTCGGAAGATATGAAAAAATATCGCTGAGACCACAGCAGTAGTCACGATTCCACGAATTTGAAAGAGGAGGCTCTCAACAGGATGAATGCGGTAGAGCGTGAGTGGCGTGAGTGTGGTCGCGGAGTGGTGAACTTGGTGAAAATCCCACAAAATGCCCACTCGGTGACAGGCGAGGTGAAGCAAAAATCGACTGAGATCCCAGACCACAAAGAGGACGAGGGTGTACAGGATGGCGACGACTGTGGGGCTCAGCCAGTCCACAGGATCGATCGGGGCGAAACGTTCGAGACCATGAGCGAGGGCCCCCGCGAGGCCGAGGGAAGTAAGTCCGATCGGCGCAAGAAGCAATACGCGCGTCACCGGTGTGACGACGAGCAGCTGGTAGTCGACCAAAGCGGTCGGCGAGAACCATCGCAAGACCATTGCCCGTGTTGTGGGTGAATCTACGGTCCTTGGACGGATCCGTTTCGAAAGGCTGACCGCCAGAACGATCGCTAGCGAACTGGCGAGGTAGAGCCAATAGATGCGCGCGGTCGGGTCGAAAAACTTGGAGATCGGATCATGCAGTGCCTCGAGCAGCTCTGGAAGGAGTGATTTCATGGACCAGATGCCTCAGTCGGCATCACCTGCACCGTCGCTAGGAAGGTCTAGGCTGAGCGCAAGCACGACCGAAGTCTTGAGGAGATCAGTGATAGTCTTGATGTCATCATGAAGATCCTTGACCTGTGAGGGGGCATCGCTGAGCCGCTCGACCAGCGGGAAGGACATGTCGTCGCAGGTCTCGCGTGCAATGACGATGGCTTGGTCAACCTCGAGCGCAAGATCGTGTTCTCCGATACCATTTAGAGAGTCGTCGAGTCCGATGCCTTCTTCAGCGCTGGGCCCTCCCCAATAGATGTGCTGCATGGTGAGAAGATTTGCACATATGTTCTCACCGGAATGTTCGGCCCAAGGCGACTCAAGTGGCGCCGTCATTTTCTTATCTTTTGTCTGAAGGTCCAGATAGAAGACTGCCGAGAAAAGATCGTTGAGCGCGTCATGGTCCGTCGGGTAGACGCTGCCGTCGCCGGTATGCATCAGCTGATCGGCGAAGGATTCAACCCAGGTCGAGTGAAGGGCTCGGACTGTGCGTTGCAACTGTTCGCTCACCTGCAGCGCATAGTTGGCGCGGCGTTCTTCGAGAGCGATCACACCAAGTGCATCCCAGCTGTCTTCTGTATTGATCGGTATGGTCTCCGCGCAGCTGTTTTCCGGGCTCTCGTTGAACAGTAAATACTCCAGGGCATCCATGCCGTACACATTGATTAAGTTTACCTCCGTGAAATCGTCGTTCTCGTAACCCTGTTTTACGATCTCTTGGTCGATTCGACAGCCGTTCGTGGTCGGCCACGAGTAAATTTCGTCGCGGAGCCCTTCGCCTCCAAGCATTGTCGCTTCGGATCCAGCGGGGCCTAGTTGGAGCATCTCTTCGGCCTGCCAAGCCCACATCATCTGACGCCACGCATTTTGGGCCACCTTGCGTGCTGATTTTCGCGGTTCGCCGTCGTTAGCGAGCCTATAAAGACGGACTGCGGAGACCAGATCGGTTGCACAGAGTTCGGCGCGTGTGTGTGCTGGGAGAATAACTTGTTCGACGATACTCCTGAGCAGCGCGCTATGGTCGAAGTTGGCTCCAGTCTGGTCGTTGGTTGCCGGGGGCCGGCAAGTCCACGAAAGCGAACCGGCAACCAGCGCCCCTGCGACACCGATCCAGGCAGATCGGGTCGGCCTTGAGGCGTTGAGCGGCGCGCTCACCAGCCACCCTCGCCCGAACTGTCGCCCAAATTTTTTGTGTCGAATTTGTAGGCAGCGCCAAGGATCGAGCGAGCGTTGAGCAACGCAGAGGCGTACTCATCGAGGTCTGCTTCGTTCAAGACCGGGGCATCTGCAAGCAATGCGTGGAGCTCTTCGAATTTTTGGCCTAGCAGTGGAGAAAACGGACTGAACTGAAGCCCAAGAGCGAAGCCCTTCATCTCCGACCAGTGCTTGGCGTGCGAGAGGAAATCATAGCCATCGGTACCTACTGCATCCATATCGTGGAGAATCTCGTTGATGTAGTGCACGACGGTCGCGGCGATGGCCTGCTCCCAGTTGGCAAGCGCCAGGTCTCGAAATCCCTCGAGTTCGACTTTTTGCGAATCGCTAAGTGTCCCATTTGCCGATGCGATGAGATGTCGCCCGCGCAGGAAAGCATCGAACGCACCCTGGGTCATGTCTGTCGGTGCATTTTTGTGAGAACCATAGTCGCGTTTTCCAGCGTTTACCGCGTGGCCAAAATTGTATTCGCTGGAGAGGTCGATCGCGCCGTCCCCATCCGTGTCGTAACAACCTGCGGCATAGTCCGCGCGCCCATCTTTGCCTGCGAGCTCTGCGTCGGTATAGTCGCCATAGTTTCGAGCGGCTCCAAAGTAGCCGAACGCCTCGTCCCAGGCATGCTCGAGTGCGGTCGAGACCCCCCCATCGTCGGCGGAGGCGTTGTCTTGTTGAAGACCCTCATCAAGGTAGTCATCGGCGCCCTGTGAGAAGGCAACGGCGACCTGCAGGAATTTTTGAAGAAGTTGGCTTAAATCTTGGCCAGAAGCGTTCACATATACTTTGGTGATCGCCTTTCCCGTGGGATCGATCGGCAAACTACCCGCAACGCGGGCGATCGAGAGCCTCTCAATTTCAGCGAACCACTGCCGGACAAGTGCGTCTGGGTTCGTGGACCCTTTCGCTCCCCATCCGACAAACTCCAGACTCCAATCTTTGTGCTGATGTTTGGAGTCCCCGCCAGCGATTTTGCTCGCAAGACTCTTTCCTGCGCCAATGTCCGCATAGGTGCTCTGGAGAGGGGCGGGGTCGCAGTGGACAGCGTGGGCCGTGGCGGCACCGATGAGATCGCCATTATCCTCAAAGTCAAAGAGCGCGGTCAGTTGTCCCTCAATTTCTCCCTCACGAGGCACGTAGCCCTCGGCATCGATCTGATCTGTGAGCCGTCCAAGGACCTCGGCGATGTCGTGAATCAATACCTGACGGAAGGTCTGCCCGTCGTAGTCGACGCTGCTTTGTTCTTCGAATCGGCTCTCAAACGCGTAGGAGCCCGGTGCATCGGAATCCGTGGATTCGGTTGAATCGGAATCCGTGGATTCGGTTGAATCGGTGTCCGAGATTTGCGAGCAGCCCCAGAGAGGGGTGGTGAATAGGAGGGAGACGAGGAGTTGGGACGGGCGGTGACTCGAGTCCATGGGCGCAGTATGTCTAAATGAAAATGATTGTCAATAACGATAATGATTTCTCGTTTCTCGGGGTCAAATTTGTACAACGAAGGGCCGAGACTGATGAAATACTACTTTAACGATTAAGGTAATGAGAGCTGAGTTCAAGAACATTCGAGATGAGATCGGTGCTTGAACAAGAGAAATTCGAAAAAAAAAGTCGAGTCGGGTCGATAAGTTGGGCTACGATAGTGGTGGATGCGTAGGCGTGTTGTGTTTCATTGCGTCGCGTGCGGTGCACCCCATAGCGAGGCTCAAGCGCGCAATTGCGGTCATTGTGGAAGTCCAAGAGTTCCGCTCGATACACCCGACCCAAGAAGTTCGGTTCGTTGTCCGGGATGCGCGATGTCCGAACGTGCAGGAGCGCGGTATTGTAGCGGTTGCGGTGCGTGTCTTTCAGACGAGGCGGACCTGGGGGGTCTTGCAGGGAAACTCGGCTGCCCTGAGTGCTGTGAACTCGCTCCGCCGATGACCTTTTGGCGTGGCGAGACCCAAGCATCTTCGCAGCGGCGTCCGCTTAGCGCATGCCGCCGCTGCGGAGGTGCTTGGGTCGACCGAGTGACCTTCGTGGAAATCGTCGAGCAAGCGCATGAACGAGGAAAGCAAAATTCGCTTGGCTCAAGAGGAAGCGAGCGACGGTCGACCGTCGTCGCGCGTTGCGAAGTGAGATCGGGGGCGATGGGCGAGGTTCGCTATCGCCGTTGTCCGGCGTGTGAACAGCTCATGTGCCGGAACAACTTTGACGAGGTTTCGGGCGTTATCATCGATTCATGTCGGCCACACGGGGTCTTCTTCGATGCGGGCGAACTTCGCGCAGTGGTTGATTTCCTGGCTTCCGGGGGGCGATGGGCGAAGGAAATTCGTGACGCAAGGCGGCTCGCCGAGACGATGCGGGTTCGAAAATCCGAGCAAAGTCGAGTGGGCACGCGAGGCCGAGAATGGGCAGCAATGACTCGAATGCGTCCGTCGACGGGCCGGATCACTCTACTTTCATTGTTGTCCTTTCTCTTCGATGACCGGTAAGTGCTCCCGCATCGGATCTTGCGCTAGGTGCACGTGAGCGAGCCGTGTGCAGGGCGGATGGCTTCGATTGAACGAAGCGAAACTGGGGCTACCGAGATTTGTCCTGCGCAACATGCGACGAAAAGACGGGGTTAGCGCAAAAATGTGTTACTCCCCCGGCATGAATCGTCTGCGGAACATCGCACCACTCCTGGCGTCTTCGCTGCTGCTGCTACTCGCGACTACGGCCTGTAAAAACAAGGACTACCCATCGTGCAAGAGAGATAGGCACTGCGACAAGGACCTTAACGAAGTCTGCGTCGATGGCGGTTGCCAAAATTGCAAAGTCGACACGGACTGTCCGGCTCTGGGTGATGCCTACACGACGTTTGTTTGCCACGAATTCCGGTGCACAGATCCCTCGGCAGTCCCCGCTGGGGGCGGTGGCGTTGGGGAGGAGGGTGACCCATGTACCCAGCGGACCGACTGTTATGGCGGACTGACCTGTACGGCTGGGAGCTGTAGCTTTTGCACTGAGGATACCCAGTGTTCCCCATCGACCTGCAACCTCGGGACAGGACGGTGTGGCCCAGAGGGACAGTGCACGATGGACGACGAGTGTGCGATGGATGAGATATGCGATGGGGGGATGTGCATTTTCTCCGGAGATTTTCCGAACGAGGGCGAGGTTCTTTGCGACCTACATGCCGTGTTTTTTGCCTTCGATAGTAACAAGTTGACGCCACAGACACAGTCCGCACTCGAGGGGGCTGCGACATGCCTTGCGCAGCAGGGACGAAATCTGATTCTCGAGGCGCATGCTGACAATGTCGGCACCGAGGAATACAATATTCTCCTGACGGATCGGCGTGGAAATTCAGTGAAGAGCGTTCTCGTGGGCCTCGGGGTCGCGGGAGAGACGATCACCGTGCTCTCCAAAGGAGCGCTTGAGGCCGTCGGAAGTACGGAATCGGCGCGTTCTCAAGATCGTCGAGTGCAATTGATCTGGGAGTAGGCCTCGCCGCGCGACTCACCGCACTTACGAAATAGCTACAGGGGCGGATGTCGGGCGGCTCTGATCGAAAAAAGGGCGCTCTACACAAGAGCGCCCTTTTTGATTCGTGCGGATACGGGCCTAGCCGATCGGCGGGATGGGAGGCGGAGGATCTCCGTGACAGACGCCGATCTCCAGGATGATGTAGAGCAAGATCAACTCCTGAGGGGTTAGGCCTAAATGGGCATTTTCGTTGGTGTGATAGGTGCTGAACAGCATTCGTCCGCATCCGTACCCGGCGCTGACTGTCATGGGCTTGACGCTGGCCGGCGAGCAAGCCACGCAGGGCCCCTCGACCCAGGGATGGTGACCGACGTTGATGTCTTCACCTTCATCGTTTTGCACGATGATCTCGGGAATGGCGTCTAGGCCAGACCAGTTGTCATGCAGCTCAACCGCGGGGAGACTGTTGAGATTCGGAGAGCCGGCCCCGATGTCCTTGAGGCCTGGAGGCAGAGCTTCCAACCAGTCGAGCAGCCCTTGGTCCAGCACATTGCCGGTCGTGTTGTAAAATCCCAAATCGGGATCTCCACCACTCATGTGAAATTCTTGGTAGTCGCCAAATGGCTCAATGAGGTATTCATTGGCCCAATCGGTCACGTACCACTTTCCGCCGGCCTCAACCCACTGACGAATGTTGTCGATGCGTTGCGGTGACAATACCGTCCCTAAACCCCCTTGCGACATGCAAGGAATGAAGATGATGTGATACGCGCGCATTGCCTCGAGGTTGTCGAGCAGCTGCGAGCCATCGGCTTGGCTGAGAAGATCAAAGCCGGCCGGCTGCTGGTCCCACTCGCCCTGTTGATCGGTGACGCCGAGACCAATTTTGGCCAAAATATTGTAAATCGTGTCGTTCGTGGTTTCGACGACCGCCATCCGCGGGATGTATTCACCATTTTGGGCATCCCATTTTCCGGGGAGATTACTCTTGTCTGCGGGGACATCGGCATTGCCGAGAACAACCTCGATCGGGGTGATATGCAGGAACTGCCCTTTCTGCACGACAAGTTTTTGATTGGGTCCAGCGACGGCTGGGAGTGTGAAGGACCCATCCGCCTCCGAAAGTACAGAGTGCGAATCGCACGGAATTTCTACGCATTCGGCGCAGTATACCTCGTCGGGCACCGGCTCAGGATTGCCGGTCGTCAAATAGACCAGGGCACCGCTGATAGGAATCTCAAGGTTGGGGGCATAGACCGTGCCCCGGAGATGGGCGTCGGGGGTGGGAAGGTCGGTCTCGTCGCAGTCGTCATCACCCTCGGGGTTTGCGCTGCCTTGTCCGCCTTCGGTACCCCCGCCCGCGTCGAAACGAAGTGCGCTATCCATTCCGGCGCCGCCGCCGCCGCCGCCGCTTTCACCAGTGCCGTTCGAGGAATTGTTAGGATTAGCGATACCCACCGAATCGGCGGATGCGCGGTCGCTGCTTCCACACCCCGGCGCGAGGATGGCGCATGCGGCGAGAGTCGACAAAACGGATACAAATCTCTTCATTCTATTCCTTCGCTAGAGGGAGGTTCCACGGCTGTCCAGCGGACCCATCTTGCAACATGTGAGACACCAGTTCTCGTCGGCTCTACGAGAATAATTATGCAATACCGCAATCGACTTTGCGTGTCTGACGCGATTTCGAGTTGGTTCCGGGCGCCGGCCTTGGTACATCTTCGTTCATGGCGGAGGTGACACGGGAGTTCGGCCTGGCCCTGAGATCGTCGAGGGGCTGCCCCCGGTCGCGTTCCAGGATAGCCTAGAGGGACAATGCGTCATGACATGGATCCCCCCGGAGTTCGTATTCACCAGTTTGCGCTCGGGCCATGGGACAATTTTATCTACTTTGTCGAAGACTGCGCGAGCCGCGAGTGTGCCGTCGTTGACCCGGCGTGGCACGCCCCGAGTATCTTTGCGGAGGCCGAGAGACTCGGCCTGACGATCAGCTCTATTTTATGCACACATAGCCATTTCGATCACGTGAATCGTGTGGATGCCTTGCTAAAACGGGTGGACGTTCCCGTTCATATGCTTACCCAAGAGGTGGCATTCTCAGGATTTCGCTGTGAAAATCTGATTCGAAACTCCCCCGGAGACTGCGTGATGATTGGGAAGCACGCTGAGATTGCGATGATGCATACGCCGGGCCACACGCCGGGGTCTGTGAGCTACCGTGTTGGGGGCGCGATCATCACGGGCGATACCTTGTTTGTCGACGGCTGCGGTCGCTGCGATTTTGTGGGAGGAGACCCGAAGGTGATGTTTGAGACCTTGCGAACCATGGTCGATAGGCTCCCCCCATCGACGATCATGTACCCCGGCCATCATTACGGTCCAACACCCGTCGCCCAAGTTGGGGATCAACGACGAGATAACCCCTATCTCGCATTCACAACAGTCGCGGACTTCGTTGCGCATCGTATGCAAGGAAAGACGGCAGGGACATCGCTCAGTCGACCCCCCGAATGGGCACCGACCTGAGGGGCGCGGGCGATACGCAATTGCACTTGATCGGCGGCGATTTGGTTGCACATGCAGAGGATGGACTGGGCGCTTAGTCAGAAGCAGACGTCTTTGATCGATGGTTATGTCGATGAAATTGCATCCGGGGGTCGGGGATGGCCCCAGTTGATGGGCGAAATCTTCCGTTGGTTGGAGCCGCGGCCAGAACGAAAAAAGCTCTGCCTCGGAATGATCGAAGGTTTCGCGCGGTCGAGACGCCCAGAAATCGCCCAACTCCTGGCCGAGACGGCGACTTCCGCGTTTCCGGATGATCCTGAATTTTGGCAGTTGTGTTCGAGCTTCGAGTGGGTCAAGGGGCGTGGTGACGACGCTCGCATCTCCGAACGGACTGCCACCAAGACCAAGAAAACTCGAATTGCCTTGAAACGAGCCCAAGGCCTTATCGCTCGTGGAAGGGGAAGCCGCGCCGTAGACGTTCTTCATATGGCGACAGATTGGGACGGCGCATCGACGAAGGTGTTGAAAGTGCTCGCCCAGCTGGCGACGTCTGAGGGGCGACACGATCTTGCTCTGGCTACGTGGCGGAGGCTTCGAGGCCGTGAACCGCAGATGAGTGAATTTATCCACGGTGAAGCCTCGAGTCTTTTCTCGCTCGGTCGCGAGCGAGAGTCATTTGGCGCATACGTAAGCACCCTACGGACCGCCTCCACCTACTTGGTCAAAACCTGATGCAGACTCGGTCCAATGTCGATGGCACTACGCCTCCTGGCCGGGCTCGTCGGTCAGCGTAAGCAGCCCGCGGTCGTGG
>Ga0256845_1001019_pt1 | contig 23845 bp, 17 predicted proteins | sample RiftiametaG_FD_189101 | JGI IMG/M metagenome (GOLD analysis project Ga0256845, IMG submission 189101) | Tube worm associated microbial communities from hydrothermal vent at the East Pacific Rise, Pacific Ocean - Riftia | ecosystem: Host-associated > Annelida > Integument > Unclassified ... | reverse complement strand
TCTTTATCTTTCCATGCGACATCTCCCATTCTATGCCATATTTCACCTGAAGGATCAGGTATTTTCCCAAAAAGATCAGCTTTTCGATTGTCAAAATATTGTTTGGTAACAAGTGGAGCTTGAACAATAATTTCACCGACTTCACCATCTTTTAATATATGTATATCCCTTAATTGAGAAACAGGTTCATCTATAATTTTAATAATCAGTATTTTTGTATTGAGAATCGGTCTTCCTACACACAATCCATAACCCTGTTCACTTAGTTTTTTGGTTTCAGATAAAATTTCATCACTTTTTATGGAAACAATGGGAACAGCTTCAGTTGCTCCGTAAGGTGTATGTATGTAGGTGTTTTTATTAAGCATACAGGAAAATTGTTCAATATTAGAAGGCGAGACAGGAGCACCTGCTGATACAACCCTTCTCAATGAAGGCAATTTTATATTATTTTTTTTCCCGTATTTTCCAACTCTATGAAGTAAAGCAGGAGAGGCAAACATATTTGTAATACCATGATTATGAATCGCTTCTATTATTTTTTTTGCATTAACCCTGGCAGGTTTTGTAGGATCCATGTCCGGTATTACAGCTGTCATGGCAAGACCAGGGTCAAACATTGCAAAAAGAGGGAAGGTCGGCAGATCAATTTCATCTTCTTTAATTTTAAAGTGGTCTTTTATTTGTTTAACCTGGGCTGCAAAATTACCATGGGTATAAACAACACCTTTTGCAGGACCTGTGCTCCCGGTTGTAAAAACAATTGCAGCAGTTTCATTAAATGTTGTTTTAGCAATACGATATTGCTCATCTCTTTGTTTCCAGATACCCTTAAGTGTATGCCCGCCCCAAAACCAACGTTTCCCAATGGTAACCCATACCTTAATTGATTTGAATGTATTTGGAGAAAATGTTCTTAGAACATGGGCTTTTTCAATACCGATAAAAGCTTCGGGTCTGCCCTGTTTAAGGCAGGAAAGCATCCTTTTGATTCCCATACCGGGATCAACAACAACCGGCACAGCTCCAATCTTAATCATTGCAAATATTACATAAAAAAATTCAATGGACGGAGTTACCATTAAAATGGTTCTGGTCCCTCGTTTAATGCCTATTTTTTCAAACCCAAATGCTATTTCATCAGAACCTTTGTTTAATTGTTCAAAAGTTATCTGACTATATGTCACTCTATTATTTTTATCTCTGCTGACAGGATAAACAACAGCTCTTTTAAAAGGAAAATTTTCAGCTGCAGTTTTAAGCCCCTGGGCAATGTTTACAAATTGATTCATTGGAATATATTTTTTATCTTAAATATTGTATTGTTTATAAAACCTTGAGGTGGTGGTGCTTTATTGACTTTGATCTTCTCAATAAACGGGTCTAAAGAAATCAAAGCTCCATTTGCCTGATCAATAAGTTCCTTGGTTTTTTCTTTAATCTTTTTTTTACCCTGTTCTTTATTAACATTATATAAAACATATAATTCTCTTATTTGTTTTTCAATTTTATCAAATTTTTTTATTACGTTTTCTTTTACCTTGGTCCAGTTCTTTTTTTCTTTTTCAGCAATTTTAGCCTGCTCAGGATATTTGTTACCTATTTTAGTAATTCTATCAATCTCATTTGTAATTAAAAAAATTCTTAAATTATAGGTAACCAATGCAAAATATAAATCATTTATATGCTCAAATGAAAATTGAAGCATTTCATCGGGCAGGTTTACATTTTTTAATACCACAGATTTATATACAATTGGTTCCTCAGGAGCTTTAAAATATGTTTTATAGATAAAAAATCCTCCGCCCATGAGAACCAATATAAATAAAGAAAAAAATATTAATTTTTTAATGGTTAAAAAACTTTTTTTAGAAGGTTTTTTATCATTATTTGACTCTTTTGAAACTGATTCTTTTGTATTTTTTTTCTTGGCATCAAGCCTGGCTTTTTTTTTAGCCAGCTTAGCTTCTTTTTTCAAAGCTTTTTTTTCAGCTTTTTCTTTTTTCTTTTCTTCTTTTGATTTTTTTTCTTTGGATTTATCAGCCATGGTTAATTATTACCTGAGCATTAAAAAAAAGTCAAAAAAGAGACATTATTTTTCTAAAAATTGTTTGATTAGAGATAATGTTTCTTCAGGCTTATCCTCAAAAATATAATGTCCTGAGTCTTTAAAAATATAAAATTTTCCATTGGGGATTCTTTTTTTCCATTCATTTAAAAAATGTTTATCAAAAATAAAATCTTTATCCCCCCATAAAAACATAGTTGGTAATTTTTTAATTTTATATAAATTTTCGTCAACCATCTTAACTGTTTTATATGATAAATCATTTTTTGATATTGGAATATCCTGAACAAATTTTAAAGTTGCAATACGATTTTTCCAGGAATTATAAGGAGCAATAAGACCAGCTTTTACTTTTTTAGAAAGTTTTTTCTTTGATGCAAGATAAAGAGCACTAAAAGAAAATAAATTAAAACCAAGAACAGCAGGTATTGCAAAGGGTGTAAAATATTTAATTATAGCTAACCGCAAAGGGAATTTTTTGGTTTCAGGTAAAAAAAATCCAGCTGTATTTGTAATAATAATTTTTTCAATTTTTGAAATATTGTCCAATGCCCATGCAAGACCAATCATTCCTCCCCAGTCATGGACAATTAAAATAATTTTTTCTTTTAAATCAAGATGATTAATAAACCTTGCAAGATCTGACACTCTGTTTTCAAGGGTGTAATTATAATTTTTACATGAAGGCTTATCTGAAAATCCGCACCCAATATGGTCCGGTGCAATAGTGCGGTAATCTTTGGAAAATTGTTCAATAAGTCTCCGATAATAAAAAGACCATGTTGGATTGCCATGTATCATTAAAACAGGTTTACCTTTACCTTTATCAATATAATGCATTTTAAAACCATTATTATTAAAATAATTTGGTTTATAAGGATAAATATCCTCAAATTCCTTATTTGATGTAATTTTATTGTTTATTAATCTGCTATTTACCATTGAATACCCATAATTAAACAATTCAGTCCACTTCCAACACCAAGGAAACATACAAAATCATCTTTATTTAAAAACCCTCGCTCATCTGCAATAGCTGCAGTTATTGGTAATGATACCGTACCAATATTTCCCAAAAATGGAAAGCTTGCAAAATCCTTATTCATATCAATTCCCAGGGCATTATAAAAAGCCTGGTGATGTAAAGACCCTACCTGGTGACCAATTATTTTATCAATATCTTTTTTGGATATATTAAATTCTTTTAAAAATTCATTAAAAGTATCTACTACAAGTTCAACCCCATGTTCAAGTACCTCATTTGCCCTGGTTCTCATTATTATCTTTGAATTGACTGGCATGCCTTTATCACTGAATCCCCATTTGCAGAGCCTGTGATATTGGATGGAATTTTTTATAACAGCGCCTTTTATCTTGTGCTTATTATGATTGTAAAAACTGCCATCTGATAATAAAACAGCCACAGCACCAGATCCTCCTGTCAAGGTGGCAATCGCCTCTTTAAAAAAATCCAGATTGTTATTTTTGTTTATTTCATCTATGGTTGAATCAACTATTTGTCTGGAAGTTTCACATGAGACCACAAGACCTGCTTTAATATTACCAAGTTCAATTTCGTTTGCAACCTGAATCATTCCGGTTATTACACCAAGGCAGGCATTTGAGACATCATAGACCTGGGCATTTGGGCTGATATTTAAATTATCTGCAATTGCACATGAAGTTGCAGGCTCAAACCCTTCCCGGCAAACCCCACAAAAAACCAGTGATTCAATATAATCAGGAGATATTCCGGATTCATCAATTGCTTTTTTCCCAGCTTTAGAAGCCTGTTCTGAAATCGAATGGTTAATATCCCAGAAACGCCTCTCTTTTATGCCTGTAAGTGCCTGGAGCTGCCCCGGCTTAAATCCCGAGGTATCATAAAATGGTTGAAGCCGTTGTTCAATTTCATCAGTAGTTATTACATTCGGAGCAAGTTCATAACCAAATGCTTCAATAAATACCTTTGAGTATTTCATTTATTATCCTAATAATCAAAATTATCTAAAATATTATAATATTTCTATTGCCACATATCTTGAATTTCTTTTTGGGTCAGACCTTTTATTTTAATTCCCATATTTTTATAAAATACAATCTGCAAATCATCGGAAAACATATGAGCATCTGCAATTATATAAGGCTCAGGGTTATAACCGATTTCTTTTATTTCAATATAATAGCCTGCTTTTTTTGTTTCTCTTGTGACAGGTCCCCGGCATTTTAAATCACTTTCAACGCCTTCAATAATATCATAATAGACATTATCTTTAGATGAGACCCATCCCATTCTCAATGTGAAAATTCTTAATGCATGGGAACAGCATTCATACATCAAGGTACCAGGCATTACCATGTCATCAATAAAATGACAAGTTAAAAACCAATGATCTTTTTTAATGTCTGCTTCAGCAGTAATTGATCCTAATCCGAATCGTCCTCCATTCGGATCAATTTTTGTTACTCGATCAATTAAATGCATTCTTTTACCTGGCAATCGCATGGATTTACCTAATGTTATATTTTTAAATCGGGAACCAAAAGCATATTCAAGATCAAGATTTCTTAAAGCTTCTATTTTTGCATCATCAAAATTATCTATGTTAAATTCAAGAGGGAATTTAAATTTTTTCTTTTTTGATATTTTTTTTGTATCATCTGTTTTTAAAATTATACCGCCTGAATTTTCAACTTCTTCCGGAGTAAAAAATCCAGCACAACCATCACGCATTGAAATAAAAAGTTCGTTATTAATATATCCTTTATAATGGAAAAAAAAGAGATATACTTCTCCCTGACTTAAAAACCTGTCGATTTCAATATGATACTCAATGGTTTCTGAGGGTTCAGGAAGGGATCTGTGAAAAGTCACCTTTGCATCAAGCAGTCTATAACTTCTAATACCTTTTACCCTGTGATCAATGCCTAAATATGAACACAAAAACAAATCTGCCTGTCCTGCTTCAATTGCAATGGAAACAGGAGCTTTCCCACCATCAAGATACCATGCATCCCCTTTAACATCATGTTGAGTTATGATTTTGCCTGAATTTAATGAAAGCATTTCTCCTTTGATATCCATAATCCTGTCAACAAGCATTAATGGCTCACCAGGCAGCCTCACTCTAACAGGGTAAGTATCAATTATTGCAAATTTTTCCCCTAAAACATTTGCAATTTTCCCAATGGCAAATTCCAGACATTGATCTCTGTCAAATAAAGGTTTTTGTTGATAATTATTTGATGCAAGATCAGTTAAAGCTGTAAATTGCTTTTCCAAAGCTTTCATATTATTGTTTGTAAACTCAAGAAATCTTCCATGAGCTTTTGCAGTATCTTCTGAAGTTTTTACAACCAGATTTGGATCAAATTTTATTTGTTCTTGACCCCCATGATCTTTATCAAAAATTCGGTTTTGATCAGAGAATTGATTTTCAATTAGTACATGGGTACATTCCCCATCATCACTGATTGAAGCTATACATGCCTGTTTTTTTTCATGGTCATTATTTAAATCAGTATTTTTTATCCATAATATTGTTTTAATAAATGATAAAAGTCCTGATATTCCTCTTGTATCACCAATACCATTTCCTGGTGAGTCAAAAATTGTTTCTGGTGAAAAACACGATTTATTAATAATCTCATCAATATTGTCAAATCCCATTGAATTAAATTCATAATATTGAATATCTTTTAAAGCTGAGGAACTATTTTTAAGGCATCTATCCAATGATAATTGGTAAATGGTTTTAATCTTGGAAATGTCCCTGTGCCTTTCATGTATAAATTCACCTGAGGATGCTTTACCAACACCTTTTATGATTCCATATATTTTATTATTGTCTTTAACAGCCTTATCAAGAGGTTTTAATATAATAGCGCAGGCACCTTCGGAAGGTATGATATTGTCATTTTTAATTTTATCAGGTATTAAACTTTGATTAAGCTCATATTGCACAGGATTGATTGCCATATCAACACAACCACATAAAAAGGTATTGGTTTCACCTGATTTAATGGATTTCAACCCTATGTCAATGGCTTTTAACCCTGAATTTCTGCCTGCACCAACAGTAAAACACGGACCACCCAATTTAAATTCCCTGGCGATTCTGCTTGCAATGATTCCTCCGAGCGCTCCTAATGTCCTGGTTGCAGTCAAAGGTTTTAAAATAGAATTTGGCTTGGATTTCCATCTTAAATAATAATTTGTAGCTTTAAAATCAAATTCAATACCAAGGGCAGCACCAAAATCATATCTGTTTTTTTCGTTTTTTAAAGGCCGTTCATTAATACCTGCATCCATAAGTGCTATTTTAGCAAGTTTTAACATTAACAATTGATTGGGAAGAATATCATCAATCTGATTTGGTGGGATATGGAATTCATGGTCTGAAATTGGTAATTTTTCAATAAAAAAACATTGCTTCTTTATGGCATCATTAAATTTCGGGGCAGGGCACTTACCCTGTAGAATAAGATCATCTAATTGAAAAACATCATTATTACAACCTGTAATTGCAGCCATACCAACAACAGCTATCGGGATATCTTTAACAGACTTTTTTAAAGGTATAAAAAAGTCTGTTTTCTGATCAGATTTATATTCTTCTATTAAAACATGGGCATTAATACCTCCAAACCCAAAAGCGCTGACTCCTGCTTTTCGAGTTGTTGTTGAATCATTGGTTTTCCATTCTTCTATCTCGGTTTGGACTTTAAAACATGAATCATTTAAAAGGCTATTTTCCGGAGGACCAGAAAAATTTAAAGAAGGAGGTAAAAATTTATTATCCATTGCCAATAGAGTTTTTATCATACCTGCAGCTCCAGCACCTGTTAAAAGATGTCCTATCATGGACTTTACAGATCCTATGGATAATTTTGCCGGTAATATCGACGATGGATTTTTTAATTGTTTTTGCACATTTATCATGGAAAAAAGCTCGGTATTGTCTCCAACAGGAGTTGCAGATCCATGGCATTCAATATATTGAATTTGATCCATAGACCAGCAAGCTTGGCTATATGCCTTGTTTAAAGCTCTTATCTGACCTTCAGAAGCAGGAGCTACAAGATTGCCTTCTATATCATTAGAAAGACCGATTCCTGAAATTATCCCATAAATTTTATCTTTACATTCAATAGCATCTTTTAGTCTTTTTAATACAATAATACCAACTCCTTCACCCACAACCAGACCATCTGCTCCCAGATCAAACGGAGAACATTTACCAGTTGGAGACAAGGCTTGAAGTTGTGAGAACCCGATTTGAGTATAAAGGGAATCAGGTCGTGACACACCTCCTGTAATCATCATATCCACATTACCCTGCCAAAGTTCCCTGCAACCGAGTTGAATTGAATAAAGAGAAGAAGCACAAGCTGCATCAAGGGTATAAGAGCCTCCATATAGTCCAAGGCTTCTTGCTAAAACAGCAGCGGGAAAAGATAAAACCGAGGCAGCCCAACTCGAATTTAAATCAGGTTGCTTTTTATTGTGCAGAATATCCCAGGCAAACATTGATGCCTTTTCAGTGGGAAGTGATATTGAGGCAAGGATCACACCGCATCGTTTCTTAATTTCATCATTTATATAGCATTTTTCCAATGCTTCTCTTCCTGCACTAAGAGCTAATTGATGGGTATAATCAAGATTTGATAAAAAATCTCTATCAATTAAATAGCCATCGGCATCAAAGGAAAAATTTTCAATTATTCCGGCTTTGCTGCAAAATGCAGTATCAGGTTTATATTCTTTTGAAACTGCAATATCCCTGGAAAGTATCCATCTTTCTTCTGGTATATCAATAATCGCATTTTTTTTCTTCTGGAGATTATTTAAAAATATATTTAAATTTTCAGCACCGGGGAATATGCCTGAGATACTGACTATTGCAATTTTTTCCAATTTATTTTTCATTAATCTGTTTATAGTTTTATATATAATTTCTTACAACTATACTATGTAAAATTTGTGTAAAATCAGTTTACTATTGACTTAAATTGGTCATTAGGCTATCAAAATTAATATTTATTTATATTTTATAACATATATTAAAGATAAGACTATGAAAACTACTGAAAGAAAAAAAAGTGTTAATCCCTATGGTGTCAGCAGAGTTGATAATCCTTTTCAAGATCATGTTGATTTAAAAACTCTTTTTAATGATCAGTTTACAAGGCTTAAATCTATTATTGATGAAATTAATGATGATAAAAACCATCAATCTAGAGGCGTTATAGTTGCCGGCGATCCTGGTGCAGGCAAGACTCATCTTATTATGCGTCTTGCTAAGGACATTATTAATAGTAACAGGATTTTGTTTATTCGCCAGCCCAATAACCCGGATGCAATTTTTTATCATATCTATGCAAGAATTGTAGAATCCCTTGTGCAAAAGGTCCCTGGAACACCTTACACTCAAATTGAATATCTTTTGGCAAAAAGTTTTTCTAATATATTTATAAACGATGTAAAAAAACAAAAAAAACCAATGCCTAAAATGCTTGCCATGAAACGGATGCTTGAAAAAGATCATCTTAATTTATTAAAAAAACTTGGCAGCACTGATAATGACGAAAAAAGGATGAAAAACTGGCTTGGTATTGAAAAAAGGACTCTTAAATGGTGGGGTTCAACACAAGGCTGGGGCACAGGTGCAGATGTTGTAAGAGCTTTTGTAAAATACTGCTCATACCCTGATTTTTCAAGGAGAGAAATTGTCCGCAAATGGCTTATCGGTCATGAATTGTCAGCATATGAAATTAGAGTCACAGGTCTTGAGAATATAAATGAAAAAATCAATACTGAAGAATTCGCATTGGAAGCAATTTCTGTTTTAGGAAAACTTTCTATCCAGGATGAACCATTAATATTGGTCTTTGATCAATTGGAAGGTCTCAAATTTAATGAAGAATTATTAATTAAATTTGGTGAAGGCATTAAAGAGCTTTTTACACATATTCCAAATTGCTTGATTATTTTTAATTTTTTCCCGGACAGATGGGAAGAATATTCTCATATTTTTGATGAATCAATTGTACAAAGAATGTCAAAAGACATAATTGCTATTAACACTCCTTCTAACGAAGAGATGAAAGAGCTCCTGGTGTTTCGAGCAAAAAAATTCGATGTGGATATTAACGACATACTTTTAGAAGAAGATTTTGAAATAATCCTTAATAGTATCAGCATCAGAAATATGCTTAACAAGGCATCTGATTATTATAAATTTAGAAAAGAAAATATTCCCTTACCACAAAAGATAGAAAATTCCCCGGGATTTGATAATGAAATCTCCGAAGAATTAGAAAAGCTTAAACAACAAATTGCCTGGATAAGAGAATATTTAAATATAGAAGCCTTGTCTGATGAAGAACAAAAAGAAATGACTAAAATTAAAAAGATTTTAGCAAACTATGAAGAAAAAACTGCTGAAGAATATGAAAAATACATGATTGTCAGCGATTCGGATGATACCGGGAAAGTTAATATCATTGTCAAAAACATGATGGAGGATGTTGAGATTAATACATCCAAAACAAGTTTAGGCAGAAAAAAACTCCCGGAACATATCATGATTAAAGATGTTGATAATAAAGATATTTTTATTGGCTTTTTACATATTGACGGTAAATCATTTTCTGCAAGAATTAAAAACTTTAATAGCGTGGTCTGGGAACATCCAAATACAACATTTTATATTTTCAGGGATAAAAGAGCACCTGAAATTCATTCAAAAAAATCTCTTAATGAAATTAAATGGCTTAATTCATCAGAAAACGGCAGCCTTAAAATATTAACCAAAAAAGATAGAATCCGGTTTGAGGTTATATATAAAATAATTACCGATATTCAAAACAGAGAACTTGATATGAAGCTTGAAAGCGTGATTAAGGTTATTAAACATTTATATAATGATTTCTGGCTGCTTAAATTTATTAGTCACTAATTAAATTTTTGTTTTCATATAATCATCTAAAGCTTCTTGTATAGTGGATGCAGCCAGAAAAGCACAATGTTGTTCTTCTTGTGGTACTGTACCTAATCTGCCCAAAATAGCTTCTCCTGAAATTTGTGGTAATTCATTAAAAGTTTTTCCAATGGTCATTTCAGCTGCAAAAGATCCGCAGACATTGCTGGTACCACACCCATCAGTTAAATATGATGCATCTATAACAAGATCATTTTCAATTTTTAAAAAAAGCTCCATGGTGTCACCACATACACCGGTTATCCTGCCATGGGCATTAAATCCCTGAATTTTCCCACGATATTTTGGGTTTTGCCATCTTTCAAATCCCTGATCACCTAAAACACCTTTTGCTTCAGTATTAATTTTATCCTGAAGCTGATTAACAAAATCATCCAAATTGTCATTCATTTATATATTCTCTTAGATTAATTTAAATTTTTATTTAATTAAAATAGTCCAATTTATTTTTATGTCAATGGATTAAAAGAAAAATTTAAAATAAAAAATAAATGACCAGATCAATACACATAATGTTATCAGTGCTAAAATCAATGCTGAAATCTTATGGAATTTATTTTCTTTAATTCTATCGTTATATCCAAGTACCATGCCAAGAAAAATTCCGGAAATCAAACCTCCACCATGCCCCCAATTATTTATATTTGGAACAAGTATTCCAAAAATAATAATAAAAATAATCCAGGAAACAGTTTGTTTATAGAGTGCCCTTCCAAAAACTCCGCCCCTTGATTTGCCAAAATAAAAACTTGCTCCAATAAGCCCGCAAATTGAACCGGAAGCGCCTATGGTAATTTGTATGCCTGCAATATAAGAAAGATAAAATCCAAAAACACCCGAAATTATATAAATAATAAACATTCTATATTGCCCGTAAACCTTAGAGATTAGTGGTGCCAATTGATACACGGCAAGCATATTAAACAAAATATGTATTAAACTGCCATGTAAAAAATTTGCAGTAATTAAAGACCACCATTCATGGTAATTATTTATGGAAAAAGTGCCTGAAGCTCCAAGTCCAACAAGACTCTTGTTTGAGGGACTAAGAGCTGAAAAAGGGTGTATGTCAAATTTTAAATCACTACCGGTTAAGATTAGACTGATTATAAAAAAAATAATATTGGTATATATAATAGTCTTCCATATGGCAGATTCAGAAATATTTCTTTTAATCATTGTTTTTATTTTAATTTTCTTTTATGTAACTATTATTATAGCTTGTTTTTTTCAATAATTTTTAATCTGGTTGTTATTATAACATTTAATATGAGGGATATACAATGTCTTCATTAATATCAATTAAAGATAAATTCATTCTAAACAAGTTTATTCAAATCATTAAAAATGAAAATTTGCCAATGGAAGTCATTGATATAAGTGGTAAAAAATATACCACGGGTCATAATAAAATCAAATTTAAACTTCACATAAAAGACAATCGATTTTTAAAAGGTCTTGTTTCTCCTGATGCTTTATCCCTTGGTGAAGCATTTATCAAAGGGTATTTTGATATCAAAGGCAATTTAATTGAATTATATGATATTGCCTGTAAAAAATTAATCAATACTGAAAGAAGAATGCCCATAACCAAATTTATTAATAATATTTTTTCAATTGCAAAAAAAAAAGAAAAGAAAAATATCCAATATCATTATGATGTTCCAAGTAATTTTTATAAACTTTTTCTTGGTAAAACATTGGGATACACCTGTGGGTATTATTCCAGCGAAACAACATCAATGGATCAGGCACAATATAATAAAATGGATATAATATGTAAAAAATTACGCCTTAAACAAGGAGAAAATTTATTGGATATTGGTTGCGGATGGGGTAATTTTTTAATATATGCTGCAAAAAATTATGGTGTAAAAGCAACCGGAATAACTCTGAGTCAAGAACAAAAAAAATATGCAGATAAATGGATAAAAAATCAAGGTTTAGCAAATCAATGCAAAGTAAAAATTTTTAATTATAGAGACCTTGGAGAAAAATTGTATGACAAAATTTCCTGTATTGGCATGTCTGAACATGTTGGAGAAAAAAACATGCCTGATTTTTTTAAAAAAGCATATGATTGCCTTGTGCCGGATGGACTTTTTTTACAGCATACAATAACAACTAATGAAAAACGAAAAAAAGGATATGAGAATTCTTTTTTAGATAAATATATGTTTCCAGGTGGAGAACTTTTACAGAATCATGAGCTTATTGGTCATGCTTTCAGTTCTGGTTTTGAACTAATGTCATCTGAAAATTTCAGGGTTCATTATGTTAAAACTTTAAAAGACTGGCTTGATAATATGGAATTGAGAAAAGATGAAATATTAGGTATTGTCTCAGAATTTGTCTATCGTATTTATTATATATTTTTTATTGGGTCATTGGTATCTTTTAAAAATCAGGAGATATCACTTTTCCAAAATCTTTTTTATAAAAAGATGGAAAAAAATAATAAAATAGATTATTTTTCTACTCCTTATGGTTGTTGACTATGATGGTTGTTGACTATGATGGTTGTTGAGTATGAGAATGTTTTTTTAATTTTAATTGAGATATAAAAATGAGTTTAATAAAAGGTATTGAATATAATTTTAAAGGCTTTTTAATGGGAATAAAAAAGCCTCAGCTGTTATTCTTAGGTGTTTTACGATTTCTTGTTGTGTTATTTTTAGCCATTGCATTGTCAGGTGCGGTTTTATATTTTCATTCACAATTATTAAACTATATCTGGAAAATGCCTGATTCAGGAATGCTTTTATATTTGTGGAAAATATTTTCATGGATTGTAACCATTCTTCTTGCATCCCTTTCAGCATTGATAGCATATTTTATTGCCCAGTTTTTATTTTGCCTTTTTATAATGGATTATATGTCAAGAAAAGTTGAAAATATTATAACCGGCAAAGAAATATACCCGGATAATACATCCAAGATAAATCTGTTTATTTATCTTATCAAACAAGAAATCCCAAGGGCATTATTACCCATAGTTTTAAGTTTAATTGTTATGTTTATAGGATTTTTAACTCCCCTGGGATCTGTCATAGCAATCATATCTTCCCTTATTGCCAGCACTTTTCTTGCCTGGGATAATACTGATCTTATTCCTGCAAGAAGAATGTATCCTTTAAAACAACGATTAAGGCTCTTTAAACAAAATCTTTTTTTCAATATTGGGTTCGGGCTTTTATTTTTAATCCCGTTTTTCAATATCCTTTTTTTATCTTTTGCCCCCATTGGTGCAACATTATATTATATTAAACATATAGATAAAAACAATTGAATATGCTATTTTAGAACCTTTAGTAATCTATGCTAATATCAATATTAAAGGTTATTTTATGAAGATTCTTGTTACAGGTTCAGCAGGTTTTATCGGTTTTCACTTATGCTCCCGTTTGCTTAAAGAAGGTTTTGAAGTAGTCGGGATTGATAATCTTAATGATTATTATGATGTTAATGTGAAAAAGACCCGCCTTAATTTTTTAAAAGAAGAAAAAGATTTTATATTTAAACTGGCAAGCCTTGAAAATAGAAAAGAAATCAAAGAGATTTTTAAATCAACTGGTTTTGATTATGTTGTAAATCTTGCAGCTCAGGCAGGTGTCAGGTATAGCATTGACAACCCTGAAGCCTATGTTGATTCAAATCTTGTAGGTTTTGCTAATATTTTAGAAGGGTGCAGGCACACTAATGTAAAACACCTGGTGTATGCTTCAAGCAGTTCAGTCTATGGTCTAAATACTGAAATGCCTTTTTCCGTTACACACAATGTTGATCATCCAATCAGTTTATATGCAGCGTCAAAAAAAGCAAATGAACTTATGGCACATACTTATAGCTATTTATACAAGCTTCCCACAACCGGTTTGCGGTTTTTTACTGTATATGGTCCCTGGGGAAGACCTGATATGGCACTTTTCCTGTTTACAAAGGCAATAATTGAAGACAAGCCTATTAAAGTTTTTAATAATGGTAATATGAAGAGAGATTTTACCTATATTGACGATATTATTGAAGGAGTATTCAGAATCATTAAAAATATTCCAAAACCTGCTGAAGATTTTTCCTTTGACAACCCCAATCCTTCAGCTTCAGGTGCTGCTCCGTATCAACTATACAACATTGGCAATAATAACCCTGTCTCTTTAATGGATTATATTAAAGCCATTGAAAAAGCTTTGGGGAAAACAGCAGAAAAAAAATTTTTACCATTACAGGCTGGCGATGTGCCTGCTACCTGGGCTAATGTTGATAAATTGATAAAAGATGTTAATTTTTTACCCAAGACAGGAGTAGAAGAGGGTATTGCTAAATTTATTGATTGGTATAAATCATATTATAAAATTTAATTAAAAGGTTTAAAATACTATGAAGTCAGAAACAAAGATTGCTGTTATAGGACTTGGCTACGTAGGATTGCCATTGGCTGTCCATTTTGGGGAAAAATTTCATACCATTGGCTATGACTTGAAAATTGAAATTATTAAAAACAGCAAAAATATGATTGACCCTACAGGAGAAGTATCAACATCAGAATTTAAAAAAGCAAAATTTTTTATTCCAACTAATGATCCGACATCTATAAGTGATGCGGATTTTATTATCATAGCCGTCCCAACTCCAATCAACAAATCAAGAACCCCTGATCTGAAATATATTATATCTTCATCACAAGTTGCTGGTAAATATATGAAAAAGGGTGCTGTCATAGTATTTGAGTCTACTGTTTATCCCGGAGTTACTGAAGATATCTGTGTTCCTATATTGGAAAAAGAATCAGGATATATTTGGAAAAAAGATTTTAATGTCGGATATTCTCCTGAAAGAATTAACCCCGGTGATAAAGAACATACTTTATCAAAAATTGTAAAAGTAGTTTCAGGCGACACCAGGGACAGCCTTGATAAAATCGGTGAACTCTACAAAACTATTATTAAAGCCGGAATCCATAAAACCAATACCATAAAAGAGGCTGAAGCTGCTAAAGTTATAGAAAACACCCAAAGAGACCTTAATATTGCTTTAATGAATGAATTAGCATTGATTTTTGACAAATTTGGAATTGATACAAAAAATGTGCTTGATGCTGCTAATACAAAATGGAATTTCCTTCCCTTTAGCCCCGGGCTTGTGGGGGGGCATTGTATTGGTGTTGATCCGTATTATTTAACTTTTAAAGCAGAATCCGAAGGATATCATCCCGAAATAATACTTGCGGGTCGAAGGATTAATGATAATATGGCAAAATTTATTGTTGAAAAAACAATAAAAATGATGATCAATCAGGGAATTAATATTAAAAATTCTAAAGTCGGTGTACTTGGACTTACTTTTAAAGAGGATTGTCCTGATCTCAGGAATACAAAAGTAATTGATATTATAGATGAACTTAAATCCTATAGTGTAGATGTCTGTGTCCATGACCCTATTGCAGATCCAAAAGAAGCTTTAAAATTTTATGATGTTGATCTGGTTGAGTTTAAAGAGTTAAAAGATTTATCTGCCCTTATTGTTGCAGTTTCACATAAAGAATATAAAACGAAAAAATTATCTGAATTTAAATCAACGCTTATGCAGAATGGATCTATAATTGATATAAAATCAATGTTTAATATGGCAGAAATTGAAAAAAATAATATTAATTTTTTCCGGCTTTAAATAAAGATTTTTTTAAAATTTATTTAAGAGCATTTGATACAATTTCATAAACATTTTTTGAAAGCTCAGGCTGTGAAATAATATTTTCCAGGTGTTTTTTCATTAAATTATTTCTATTGGAATCATATTTTTTTCTATTATTAAACATGGCAACCATTCTTGACGCTATCTGGGGATTGATTTTATCTAAAATTTTTACCTGGTTAGATAAAAACTCATAACCCCTGCCATCTTCTCTATGAAAATTAACAGGGTTAAACATTGCAAAGCTTCCAATCAATGCCCTGACCTTATTAGGGTTTTTTATGGAAAAATCAGGATGGTTTACAAGATTATTAACATTTTCTATTGTATCTTTACAACTTGATACTGCTTGAATAGCAAACCATTTATCCAAAACAAGGGTATTGTTTTTCCATTTATCATAAAAAATATCAATGGCTTTTGTTCTGTATTTTGAGTCAATATCCGTTAATATTGTAAAAAGAGCAATTTCATCGGTCATATTGGAAACGTTTTGATAGAGTTCAAAAAGTTTTAAAAGAATATTGTCCTGCCCAATAATACCGATATATGAAAGAAGAAGGTTTTTTAAATCTCTTTTTGCCATGGCATCAGAAGAAAGATCAAGGGAATCAGTATCTGAACATTGGGCAATCAAAGATTCAATCTGGGTTTTAAACTCAATGGCAAGACTTGTTTTTAAATGATTTCTTGCGCTGTGAATTGCATCAACATCAATAATCATAAATTTTTCTGCAATCTCATTTTCACTGGGAAGAGATAATGCCTTTGCAAGGAATGCCTTGCTTGAAGAAGAATCATTTAAAAGCGCTTTAAATGCATTTATAAGGTATGAAGATATCCTGGCATCATGTATGGAGCTTATATTTTTTGTGAGTTTAATAATTTCATTAAAATATATTTCCTGAGATGCATCCCATCTGTTAAACATGTCTGAATCATGTGCCATTATAAATGCAAGTTCATCATTGGTATAATCTGTTTTGATTTTTACAGGGGCTGAAAATTCTCTGAAAATAGAAGGTATGGCATCCTCTGGTACATTATTAAAAACAAAGGAGTCCCTGGCATTTTTTAAATTAAAAAAAGAAGCTCCTTCAGGAGTAATATCTTTACCTTGTCCATCTATTAATCCCATTTTCACCGGAATGTGGAAAGGCAATTTAACCTCCTGATTTTTATCAGGTTCACAGGTCTGAATAAAATTTAATTTTAAAGTCTTTTCTTTTTTGTCATAGGACCTTGAGACTTGAACCAATGGTGTTCCTGATTGAGAATACCATAACATAAATTGTGAAAAATCTTGTTTTGAAACATCTTCCATACAAGCTAACAAGTCTTCAATAGTAACAGCCATTCCATCATATTTTTCAAAATATTTGTTTAAGCCTTTTTTAAAATTATCTTTACCAAGTATTGTAAAAACCATTCGAATGACTTCTGCACCTTTTTCATACACAGTCATTGTATAAAAATTATTCATCTCAATATATGAAGGTGGTCTAACAGGATGCGTCATTGGCCCTGAATCTTCTGGAAATTGTAATGCACGAAGCGTTTTAACATTTGTAATTCTATTCACGCTTCTTGAATGCATGTCAGATGAAAATTCCTGATCCCTGAATACAGTTAACCCTTCTTTTAACGATAATTGAAACCAGTCCCTCAAAGTTATTCTATTACCAGACCAATTGTGAAAATATTCATGGGCAATTATTCTCTGAATATTAAAACAATCCAAATCCGTGGCAGTTTCAGAATCTGCAAGTATATATTTTGAATTAAATATATTAAGCCCTTTGTTTTCCATTGCCCCTGCATTAAAATCATTAACAGCAACAATCTGGAACAAGTCAAGATCATATTCTCTGTCAAAGCGTTGTTCATCCCATTGCATTGCCTGTTTGAGAGAATCCATTGCATGCCCGCATTTATCTCTGTTTTCTTTTTCAACATAAATATTTAATGCGATTTCCCGTTTAGATCGGGTTAAAAATTTATCTTTTATCAAGGCAAGATCTCCTGCAACAAGAGCAAAAAGGTAACAAGGTTTCCTAAAAGGGTCTTCCCATTTTACAAAATACCTTCCATCCTTAAGGTCCCCTGAGTCAAGACGATTTCCATTGGAAAGAAGAACAGGATATTTTTTTTTGTCAGCTGTGATAATACAGGAATATTTTGCCATGACATCTGGTCTGTCAGGAAATGGAGTGATTTTTCTAAAACCTTCTGCTTCCAATTGTGTACAAAGGATATCCCCTGATTTATATAGACCTTCCAGAGATACATTTTTATGGGGCTTAAGAATAGTCTCAAATTCAAGAGTAAATTTTTCAGGAGTTCGTGCAAGTTTAAAATATTCTTTTCCAATCTCATATTCAGCCGGCATTAATACCATATTATCAGCAATAACAGACTCAATTTTTAAATCCTTAATATCAAAAATTAAAGGGCATGTTTTATCTTTAAAATCAGGATTTTTATAAATTTTCAAAATTGATCTGACCTTAGTAAAATCATCAAATATATCAAATTGTAAATCGATGTGATCAACTTGAAAGGGCGGTACTCTATAGTCTTTTAAGTATTTTTCTTTATGTTTTTCCATATAGTAAATATATAGATATATTTTATTAAAGTCAATTTTCTTGTATCAAACATTATTTAACCATTTTTCTAAATCTTCTTTTAAATACTTTGCATTATTTGTTCTAAGATAATAGGATTGACCCTGATCTGTCTGGATTCTCAGTACAGGCTTCCAAAAAAGAATGGAATATCCCTTGTTTTTAAAAAAATTTTTAATGGTCCATTTTTCTATTACCATATCTTTAATATGGTCTTTGTGTATACTTTGAATTTTGTTGCCAACCAAATATATTTTATTTTTAATCACATCCATATGTGCATAATAATTAAACAAAAATCTATAAATCACCAAAAACAAAATAATATATAAAAACGGGCTCACTATCGTTATAATATAGCTGTATGGAATATCAATGGTGGAAATATAAAAACCATCCCCCATAATATATTTCTGTCCAAGATACTTAAGCCATGCAAATGACAAAGAGGCTATAATAGAAGCAGAAATAAACACCATGACCCCAAGAAAACGATTGCTTAATCTACGTTTCATTAAAACATCTCTTTTAGTATATGAAATCGCTTTCTTAATTCTGTCAATGAGATTTATTTTATAATATGCAAGGAATAATGTGATTATTGTAATAATTGATAACAATAACATTTCCATGGGAAAAAAATAATAGTCCCTGTATATATATGAGTAACTATTTTCAGGTTTAAAAGTGGTTTTGATAATATTTCTAAACTCATCTGGAGTGATGGATTGAAATATTTCAAACGAGGATTTGTCTGAAATATTATGTTTTTCACGCAAGCTTTCCGCGGTGCTTATAAGGGACATAAGAGATCTACTGTCATGCTCAACAGATGTATAGTTTTTCTTATAATCTTTTAGTGCATCAAAAATAATTTTATCATCTAAATGTTCTCTATCCTTTTGTATTGTTTTTTTTACAATTTGCAGATTATTTTCAAATTCTTTGTGCAATCCATCAAAGCATATTGCTGCGATATAGGCTTTTCTGTCACCAAAATGAGATGAACTGATGCTGTAGGTAGTTCCCAGCTTATTTCTAAGATATTGTTGAAGCCTTTTAGCAAGATTTTTTGTATAAGCCTTAAGTATAAGATATTTTTTATAGTTATCCAAAATATACTTTCCACCAATATATCCGGTATTGGAACCACTTTCCTCGATAAAACGATAAAAAGGCTTATTGTTCAGCTTTGGGTTTTCAGGCGGATGTTTTGCAGAGGCAGTTCCTTTTAAAGTGATTGGACCATAATGTTGTTCTATGATGGATTTCATCTGTTTTATATCAAAATTTCCTGCTATTTTAAGTGTCATGTTTGCAGGATAATAGTAGGCATCATAGTGCTGCATGACATCTTCTAAAGAAAAAATACGATAATTTTGTTTTTCTATATAATCAGGTGGCAATTTTTTAAGACGTTCCAATCCAAAACTTTCAATATATAAATTGTCTTTTGGTGGAGAAGCTTTTTCCATGAGTGTGGAAATACCCCATAAATATTTTTCATACCAGTTTTTTTCACCGGTCTCTGCTGTTATAGCTCCTCTTTCTGCTTTCAAGTCTTTATCGGATACTTTTTTATCAAACAGCATCTGAGCAAAAATTTTTGCGATCCAATAAGATTTTGAGCTGTCTATTGTTGCAAAATATTCTGTTTCATATCGTCTTGTATATCCATTGACATAAGTAGCACCTTCGTCTTCAAGGTAATCCACATAATCGCGATGGGGGACTCTTTGGTCACGAAAAACTATATGTTCAACAAGATGAGAAAGCCCGCATGTTTTTTTATTTTCAACATCAGTCCCAACATTGACTGTGACTGATATCCTCGTGTTCACAGCTTTTTCATTAGTCAGAAGATAAATTTTCAATCCATTGTCAAGTTTATAATAATGAATGTCTTTATAAGGGTCTTTAATATTTTCAGCATAGGCATTCATACATAGCAATAGCATAAAACTCAATATCCAGGTTATCAATTTCATTTTACTCTCCTAATGGCAGACCGGTTTTTTATAATCGTTTGAGCTAAACACTTGTCTTATAAGCTTTTTTCAAGATATAGGCAAGCTAAATATCCGTAATATCGCGTAAAGAGGCAGGCTGGTTTAGTATATTTTTTTAAAAAAATTGCATTTTAATCCCATGTCCGGGGGACAAGAGAGAGGACTTTATCTAAATACAACAAATAAAATACAATCCTATTGACACAGACAATGCCGCATAACCCATTATAAGAAATTTTGCAGTAAACATAGCAGTATTATTTGTGGCTTCATGTGTAATATATATTTTGTAGGCTATCAGATTTGCAAGTGAACCAAACAGGCTCCCAAATCCTCCTGCATTGGTACCCCATAACAAAGCCTGCCAGTTTGATGTGAATTTGGCAAACAACAGGGCTGCAGGCACATTGCTCATGACCTGGCTTGCCAGGGCTGAAAACAAAAAAATATGCCCGGAATGACTTATTTCAGAAACCAGTATAATTTTTAAATTGTCTGCAATCCCAAAAAAAAATAATAAACTAAATAGTAGTGCATAATCAACGTGCAGGGTTTTTCGATCAAATATAAGAGCAAAAAGGATCACAACAATCCCGCTTAAAACAGGCAGGACATGTAAAATCGTTAGAAGAACAATAAAAAGCAGGGCTCCATAGACATATGCCTTTTTGTTAATTTTTTGTACTGTCATTTCTTTCAACTTGGTTTTTACGTTTACAAATAAAGAAGATGCAATTAGCAATCCAAGAAAGACCAAGGAGAATGGGGCAATTGTTTTTATGAATGTGCCAGGATTGACACCATATGACCAATAGATGAACAAATTCTGAGGGTTGCCAATTGGTGTTAATGCAGAGCCTGAATTGGCGGCTAATGCCTCTAAAATAACCAGAATATCTTTTTTATTGATATTAAGTGATAATGTAAGTGGAACCATTACTATTAAAGCAACATCATTTGTTACCACCATGGATAAGAAAAAAGTTGTCAGTATAAGCTTTAACGATAGGGCTTTACCTCTTTCCATGTTTTGAGCTGTTTTAAATATAGCTCCACTTTCCCGCAGACCATTTACTGCAATAAACAACACAAACAGGATGAATAATACCTGTATTTCCTGGATTGAATAGCTCGGAAAATGCTCCGTATAAAAAGAGGTTAGAATTAAACCTGCACCAGAGGCAATTGCCAGCCATTCTTTCAGGATAAACCCAAGGCACAGCCTTTTTTTTTCATTCAAGTATTTATATTTTATTATTTGAGTTAGTTGTCTATTCATGGAATCAATCATCTATATAATTTATTATTTCATTTTCCTTTAAATCTTGAAAAATAACAATATCAGAAAAAAACCTGTTATTCTTTATTATTCTAATTAATATACATATACTCATTATATATTTTTTACAAAATAGGTTTTTGAATGAATAGAGAGGGAATATGAATAAAAAAATTGTATTTATTACAGGGTGTTCAACAGGCATTGGACGCGCTCTTTGTGAAGAGTTTCATAAATGTGGTTTTCATGTCATTGCCACAGCACGACATCTTGAATCTCTAAAAGATTTACGAGCGAAAGGCATGGTCACCCATGCCCTTGATGTAAATAACAAGAACCAGATAGCGCAGGTGATTAAAGAGGTTACAGATCAGAAAAAAAGGATTGATATACTTGTGAACAATGCTGGTTACGCACTCATGGGACCATCAATCGAAATCCCTGCAAATGAATTAATATTGCAATTTCAAACCAATGTTTTTGCAGCGCTTTATATAACCCAGAAAATTGCACCAATCATGAAGGAACAAGGCAATGGTCTTATTCTAAACATTGGAAGTGTATCCGGAATTACCACGACCCCTTTTTCTGGAGCCTATTGTGCAAGTAAAGCTGCTTTACACTCTTTTTCCGATGCATTGCGAATGGAATTGAGTATTTTTGGCATTAACGTCATTACGGTTCAGCCAGGTGGAATTCAATCACAATTTGGCGAGTCCGCCAAAGCATTAGTTACGCGCATTCTTAAGCCTCAATCATGGTATTGCTCTATGAATGATTCCATAAAATTGCGTGCCAATACCTCACAAGACAAAGCCACGCCAGCTGATGAATTTGCAAAAAAACTTGTAAAATCCATAATGGTAAAAGAACCGCCACCAATTATTCGAATCGGAAAAATGAGCACAATTATGCCTTTACTAAAAAAAATAGTGCCAACACGTACTCTTGATAAGGTATTCAAAAAAAAATTTAATCTGATCCAGATGAAATAATTACAAGGATAAATTATAGTAAAATCTCAAATATTCAATCAATGGATTAACACCAGACCACAAACATTTGCCATTTTAATTGTAGTTAAACCAGAATCATGAGATTCCCAGTTCATAGTCCACCCGGCTATTTTGAAAAGCTTTGACACATTGATTCCAAATCCAGACATTGAAGGTCTTGCAGACTTGGGATGTCTGCATTCTCCTTTTTTAGAAAGGGCAAGACATTCAGGCTGGTCATGACAAAATATTGTTTTACATGAACCTCCTGCATAGGCCTGTGCATTTAAAAAACCCATTTTAACTGCCGAATGTTCAATACCGGCTGCTATTTCATGGAGCAATCGAAAAATTTCAAGGCGCTCATATGAAAATAAAACTTCAGAAGGAACATCTATTTTAAAAAAAATGGCGTTAGTATACGTTTTAAGGTGTTTTCTAAACCATGAGGATCCTGAAACATGAGGCGGGCAGCTTTTTGACATTCCGTAATTCTCGCATCGTGGTTCTCTACATTTGTCAGCAAGGTTTTTTTCAGCGAGAATATTTTTTGCTGAAATAATCACAACATCACTGGCTCCTGATCTATGTGCATATTGAATCAACTCTTTTAGTTTTGTATCTGCAACTTCACCCCATCCACACGCTTTTAATGGCGGGTCGATTAATTCTGCTCTGGTTTCTGCTTCATTCATTTTTAGCCTGGGTCAGCCAGATGGTTTCATCCTGAAAAATGGTATCTATTTTGATAGTACCATAAGGTGTAGTGTAAAGGACTATTTCACAGTTGTTTGAGGAAGGGGTCATTTTGTATTCTCCAACATAGTCTTAATTTTCATATATAAATTTATAATATCTTATCTTCAAAATCCTGCGGGCTTATAAACCCAGGATAAGAATGCCTCGTTTTTCAGTCATAAAATACTTCAATATATTCAAAAATGCAACTTTGTGCTTCCTGCCTTGTCTCATAGCTTTTACCATAACCTTCAAACCCTGTTTTTCGAACATGGAATTCCTTATTTTTTTAATTCTTTTGTAATACGGAGACTGCCCTGGAATAACAGCAATTCTCGGTCAATATATATGAACAAGGAACAAAAAAGGGATTTTGCTCTGTCAGGCTAAACCGCAGGAACTGCGGGCAGGTGTGTCCTCAAACAGCCTGCGGTT